>Ga0153928_1001281_pt1 | contig 11397 bp, 14 predicted proteins | sample TSNJ012MetaG_FD_106656 | JGI IMG/M metagenome (GOLD analysis project Ga0153928, IMG submission 106656) | Attine ant fungus gardens microbial communities from New Jersey, USA - TSNJ012 MetaG | ecosystem: Host-associated > Fungi > Mycelium > Unclassified | place: USA: New Jersey, Wharton State... | reverse complement strand
GGCTGTCGGAAAATCGGGACGTTTTCATGCAAAATCTCCGTGTTCGTCATTCTCGAAAATTCTACTTATAAATGCTACCTTTTTCTGAGGGGATTACCCAGGCCTAACCCAGTTCTCAGCTCTTTTAAAATAATTCCAAATGATTGCTCTGGAGTCATACGCAAATCCCCTTGCGGGAATTGTGACCAAGTTGTAGACTATAATTTACGGACTATAGTCCGTAGATTATAAATTGGTAAAATTGGGCTTTACATGGAGAAATGCAAAACAGTCTGCTTCAGCGGCTACCGGCCGGAGAAATTCCCGTTTCCCCTGGAGGCCGGATGTGAGGCTTACATCACACTGCAAGCTAACATCACCCGCGCCATTGGGGAATCCGTCCAGGACGGCTACACCAGGTTCTTGTCAGGGATGGCCAAGGGTTTTGATCTGGTCTGTTCAGCTATCCTGTTGGAGATGAAAAATATGAGCCAGGTCTATACCGATTTTGAGCTGGTAGCGGTGCGGCCATTTGCCGGCCATGGCTTCCAAGGGCGGTGGTGCGATATTCACGATATGATATTGGAGCAGGCCGACGAAATAATCACCCTGCCTTCACAAGCTAACCGGCAGGCCTATCTGAAGCGCAATCTCTTTATGGTCGAGCAAGCCAGCCGCTTGCTGTGCTATTACGACGGTCAGCCGGGCGGCACAGCTCATACCTTTCGCTGGGCTGTGCGTAATGGATTGGACATTTATAACCTGGCAGAGTGTGGGTTTCTTCATAAACGGCCGGGCGACTGTAATTGCACCTGAATCTGCTCACACAACCAAATCGTCACGGAGGTTTTTACATGAAAAAATTCATCTTGTTTCTTTTAACGATCTCGGCCACAATCTTATTGGCGCCCGGCTGCGGCTCTGGTAGTATGTCTGAAAAAGATTTTGAAAAGGCCATCAATGCCCAAATTTCGCAGAATGACGGCTATGTGAACCTCAGCTTCCCCTATAAAACAGTGGAAAGATATAACAACCTCTACCTCAATAATATGTGTGAGGCCCTGGTCCAACGGGGTCTGTTGACGGTGACCGCCACTGAAAGCGGCAAGAAGCGGCCAATCAACACTTACGAACTGACTTCGGAAGGTCAGAAATATTTTACTCCAAACAAAGGCTTAAAATTCGCTGATGTCTCTGTTGAGCGTATTATTTCAATAATGGATGGAGGCGTTCAAAATATTAAAGAAGTCCGGTTCACCTATAAACTGGAAAATATCGCGCCTTGGGCCGACTTGGCCAAAAAAGATTCTCCCTCCGCGTTGCTTAAAGTTATGGAGGGGGACAAAAAGAAAGAGCGTCTGGCGCTTATTTCTCTTGAGGGCGGCAAGCTGTGGGTGGACAGGGCGACGGTATTCAATCCGTCTACCGATGATTCGGATATGGCCCGCTCACAATATGAAGGATACCTATGAGGATAGCCTGTTATAGCGATCTCCATCTTGAATTTAAACACCATTGGACCTTACCGCCCGACCTGGTGGCCGATGTTTTGGTGTTGGCTGGAGATATTATTGTTTTCAGTGATTTTTCACCGCTGAAAACTCTTCTGAATAATTGGGCGAAGCCGGTCATTTTTGTCCCTGGCAATCATGAGTATTATAACCTGCCGCTGCCCATGCCTGAATATCAAAAATTGCTGAAAGATTGGCTGGCGCGGGAGCTGCCGCAGGTCCGCTACCTCCATAATGAAGCTGTGAAAATCGGCGGAGTTAATTTTTTCGGCGGCACGATGTGGACTGATTTCAGTGGAGCTGACGCATCGCACATGCAATACGCCGCCGACCACATGAGCGACTTCAATCTTATTTATGCGGAACAGCTTCATCTGCCTCGGCTCTTAAAGCCCATCGATACGGTTAATTTCCACTATGCATTTATGGCCGCGCTCCTGGCCTGGTTTAAAAAAAGATTACGCGGGCCTCGCGTAGTGATTAGCCACCACGCCCCGATAGCCAATCCCGACAGCAAGCACCTTGGCAGCCCGCTTCAGCCGGCCTTTGTCGCCACCGATGTTCAGCCTCTGATTGAAAAATATCAGCCTGATATTTGGATTTGCGGACACACGCACGAAAGCCACCGACAAGATGTAGGGAAAACAAAAATCCTATCTAATCAGTTGGGCTATCCGTTGAGATCAGGCGGCTATGAGAGCGAGACGCAATTTGATGTGTATGGACTGAGGGTTGAAATTTAAAGTGTTGGCGACCATATAAGGGCCTGGGGCGATCAACACCAGGCGGCATGTCGCCCCAACCTTTTCAAGCGGTAAAAAGATTATTCACTTGAGCCGCTTTATTATCTTCATCAGGTCGCCGAGAAAAACGGCCTGTTGCTCCGGCAGAAGCCATGGACGGGCAGAGATGTCGTCGGGGTCGTCAGCATCTAGGGGGGCCATGTTGCCCACGCCTATTTGGGCATAGGCATCGAAGAGAATGACGATTTCATCCGCAATTTCATCCGGCAGGTTGGCTGCGCCGAAGACCGGCTTCAGGTCCAATCTTTCCTTGGCGCTGGCTATTTTGTCCGCGAGGCTATCCGGCAGCGGCTCTAAGACGGCGTCCAATTGGGCATCTTGGGTCAGGGTCTCTCGGCTCCTGAATTTCAAATATAGTCGGATAAATTTCTGAAGCGCTTCCCGGCGCAAAACCATAATCTCGCGGATGGCGTGTGCACCGCCAGACCCGCCTCCCCAGAAAGGATAATGACCGTTCAGAAAAGCCAGTTCATAGGAACAGTATTTGGTGACCTGATCCTCCCAGGGCACAGCTTGAAGGCGGAAATTAGGCCAATGGATTGCCGCCATGGTTTTGTAAACCAAAGGCAGACGCCTTATTCCCAAAAGGCGTTCGGCCAGGATGGCCTCGCTCAGCCCATTTTCTCTTTCGGCCAGCCAGGCTGAAGCCTCGCGATGGAATGGCCCATCGGCATCCGCGTCTTTTTTATAACGGTCCAGGTCTGCGTGAATGAAAACTTTTTCGGTTTGAAGCAAAATCTCCGGCCGGCGGGCGGACTTGGTGATTTGGGTCATCAACTCAACTACGCGGTCATTCTCTTGCACATGCTTTTTATGCCAACGCGTTTGTTTAGTATCATCCCAATTCTCAAAAGCGACCAGGCCTGTCTGGACGGCTTTGTTCAGGTCGGCGACGATCCGTTTTTCTTCTGGCCGCAGTTCCACGGCCGCCTCCAGCATCGCTCCAAATTTGTCAGGATCGACTTTGTCTTTCGTCGGCATTATAATCTCCTTGAATGGTTCGGTGATTTATTATACCACAGATTTTTTTCTAACCGATTGGCGGCGATGACTTATTCTTTCGATTGGGGAGCCTCCGGCGGACTGTTTGGCTTTTTCTTCGATTGATACTCGTTGAGGTATCTGTTCAAGGTTGCGCCTTTGATGTCGACTTGATACTCTTTGAGGATGCCCACCAGGTTTTGAGTCGAATAGCCTTTTGATTTTGACTTGACCAGGTCCGGGGCCAGGGCCATAATGATTTCTTTGGTGGTGAGGTTGCGGTTGACATCCAAAACCGGCTTCGGCGGTTTCCGTTTGGCCAGGTCTGATTTTATGGCTTTTAGGTCATGCATGGTAATGCTCATTGGAGTATCCTTTCTCTGATTTTTCGCCGCCACAATATCTTTGCTGATTTGGCGGCATGTTTTCGATCCGGTCGAGCGGGACGCTCGCTCACGACTTTACCGAGGTAAAGTCTAGTGAGCTATACTTCCCAAGGGAAAGCGGACCAGGACTGTCAACGGGACAATCCCTGGCTGCGATTCCTGGGCGGCGCTGGTTGACTGATGGATGATGCGGGTTGAGATTCCTTAGCCAGGCCGGCGGTACCGAGAGTTGCGCAGCACCCGCCAGGGTGACTTTCGTTATCCATTATAAGGGGCAAGAATGTTTTGGCGGTTGAAGACCTGGCTCGGGGCGACGACCACATAGCCGCCTCGGCCGCGAGTGTCCAACTTTCGGCCAAGCTTGCCGGCGGAGTTGCGGAGGTCAACGCCATCCGGCATTCTAAAAAAGATATGAAGACCTCCTGATGGCGTTTGGGCTACGCAAAGGCGTTCCAAGGGACCGTATTTTTCTCCAGCGCCTCCAGGCAGATCAAGCCTTCCGGCCCGTCAACATCAAAGCAAAACAGGCCATCTGGACCGGAATCCCGACCGGTCACAACGCCGATGTTGGGGAGATTTTCACAGTCAAACCAGGCCCTGATTTGTTCCGGGTCGGTAGTGGCTTTCTGCTGCCAGCCTTTCAAGCGCGGCCTTTTATTCTTATCAACAGGAAAAACTTTATAGCCAGCCGCCGCCAGCATCAAAGTCGCAATCAGCTTGCTTTTGGCGTTATCGTATTTTATAATTGAAACCGTGCACATCATCCTTTCCGAAGGAACTGACAAGGCCTGACCCATGCCGGGGACAGGCCTTGTTTTTAGCGGTTAGTTGAGTCATTCCACGCCCCTGGAATGAACTTGCTCCTTTTTGTGGCTACGCCGATAAACTCTGTACGCCTGGCCGCCGCTCTCCATGGTGTCAATGGACCTGGAAGCTAAAAAAGCATCCAGGTCGTCACGATCATAAATGACCCGGCTCCCAAGCTTGTAATAGCGAGGCCCCTTGTTTTTACTGCGCCAGACTTCAAGAGTGTTAGGGCGGACACCAAGATAAGCGGCGGCTTCCTGTGTATTGAATTTTTGCTTCACGATTCTGATCTTCCTTTCCTTGTTTTTTCCCAATGGGATACAGCCGGACTGGCCTTGATTTTTAAAATACTACTCCTGAATAAAAATGGATATTATGGCCCTGTAATCTAAGGGAAAAAAGAATATCCCAGGTCTATTATTATTAGGTATTTATTATAATTAGTCTGTTTTATCAGGGCCTTAAATAATGTGATTGCTCTGCCAATCTGTGAATATTTATTTCACAGACCTCTAAAATAAAGTTGATTTTGGGGGGATTTGATGTCTTTTTGACCGGGCCTCACGCGCTTTTTATTGATTCCCTTTCTGTCTCGGGGAATAGCTTAACCACAAAAAAATCCCGACGCTATTGCTCGGGATATAATTAACCGTTACGGTCCGCCATTAACTAGGCGCGCTATTTTTTATGCTTTACCAGCTACTTGTGAGATATATCCTTTCTGGCAAATTGCTACAATAAATTGTGGGCATCTGGCATTTCAAGGCTTTGGAGGAGCTCCAGGTTTCCTTTTTGCTAGGTTCTGCAAATCTTTTCGGACTATCTCTATCACCCAGTCTGGGGCATTCTTAGGCGTGGCCGTAGTGTCAACGGCCTGGTCCTTCTCCTCGTCAGTTGTTTGTTTTTCAGGCCATAACAGTTTTTGAATATCTTCTTTGAGCTCAGGATATTTTTCTAATTCTGTAAAAAATTCTTTCTGAATTTGGGGGCGAGTGTATTCTGATCCCGGCTGGGCTTCGGCTTTCAGTCGGTCGCAAAGTGGAATGAGTAGCCGCCACAAAGATAATTTACGAAAGTCCCCTTTCTCATCCTTCCCATTGCGAGGCTTAACCATCTTTAGCTTTTTCGCGAGGCTATCTTGTTTTGCATTGAGTGCCTTGTTTTCTTCATTTAATTTTTTATTTTCATCATTTTTTAGGCTGAGCACACCTTTTAAGGCGTTAATATGCCCCTCCAGTTCTGCTATTTTGGCCAATGTCACTGATTGCGCTGTCTGGTTATATTGTTGATAAATAGGGTTGTAGTCATCAGCGTCCAGGCAAAGCAGACGTTTGCCTATGCTTTTCGTTAAAAGGTCTTCCAAAACGAGAATGTCATTGTGGGCATAGGAGTATAGTTTAGCGCAAATGTTTTCGCCCTGGTCTTCAAGCAGAGGCGTATTGGCGATATAGACACGAAGGCGATGTTTATGAACGCAGGCCCTCTGATCCGAAAAATCAAATAGACCTATTTTCCGCATGGCTGAGGAAAATTCAACAGCATAAGGCAAGGTGACCGCCCGTGACCAGTTCGGCCCGGCCACATGGCTCAAGATAACCCTGCCGAAAAAAAGACATCCAATAACGATGAGAACGGGCCAAGCGCTGTCAAGTATGCTCGTTTCAGTTATTGTTCCTTTTATAACGTTGAGTATTTCCGGGCTTATTGTCTCTTGTTGCAGTTCCTGTTTCGCCGAATCAATGAACCTGGCCTTCTCCCATCGGTCAATAACAAGCATGGCGAATGCAACACAAAAACTAAACACTACAAGTGTGACCATCGTTTGCCTTACGCCATGACGAAAGAAGTTGAGTTCTCGGATTGTATTCGCCACATTAAAAGCCATTAGATGCTCTACTCAAGCTGGTCTTCAATTTCCTCAATTGTCGGTAGGCTGGATTTAAGGTTTTCTGGCAATGCTCTAGTCAATTCATATTCAGAAACGCCGATGGGCGTGTTCACCTTCTTCAAGGTATATTCGGCAATAATTCGGTCATTGGTCTGGCAGAGTATCAGGCCGATGGTGGGATCATCCTGCTCATGTCGCAAAATCTCATCCACCGCCGTGCAGTAAAAATTGACCTTGCCGGCATATTCCGGCTTAAATTTACCGGATTTCAGTTCAACTACCACATAGCAACGGAGCTTAGTATGATAAAAAGCAGATCAATATAAAAATCCTGATCGCTTACTGCCAAATGATACTGCCGCCCCAAAAAGGCAAAACCGGCCCCCAGTTCCAGCAAGAATTTTTCCACATGAGCGACAAGGCTGGCCTCCAGTTCGCGTTCATGGAATGGCTCTTCCAGGGTCAGAAAGTCGAAAATGTAGGGGTCTTTCAAAGTCTCCTGGGCCAATGCTGATTGCGGGGACGGGAGTTGGGCGGAGAAGTTTGTCACCGCCTTGCCCTGGCGCTCGTGGGCCTGGCGTTTGATTTGGTCTTCCAACTGGCGCTTACTCCAACCATGCTCCAGGGTTTGTTCCATATACCAAAGCCTGGCTGCCCGATCTTTTAAACCCAGCAGTATGACATTGTGCGCCCAAGGCAACCGCAAGGCGAGCGCCAACAATTGGGAGCCATGCTCTGGCCCTGATTCTGTCGCCAATTCTGCCACCAGTGGTGGCAAAATTGACAAACCAGTATATTCATTTTAAAAATTCATCATCCTGTTAAGATTACGTTCAGAAAAGCCCTTGATTTCCGGCAGTTCATTACGAATATTCCTGGCCAGGCGCTGGATAATTTTAGCGCCCCAGCCCTCGGCGGAATGGCGTTCAGTTATGATGCGGCCGACATCCCAATACATGAGCAGCATCTCCACATTAGCGGACATGGCGGCTTTGAGCGGAGCCTGGCGAATACGATCTTTTATTTCTTGTAGCATTATTGGATAGTTATTCATGATAACCCTTGTGTGGTGCATTTCTTTATAAAACCATGCCATAGCCGATCAAAATTGGCAAGCAAAGCGAATGTATTGACTCGGAGTGGGGCGTCCCCTTTTCTGTTACTCCAAATTGGGAGAGTCTTCATCCCCTTGCACCTGAGAGAACAAGGCCCCGGCCACATTGGAAGCCTTTCGTAAAGCATTATCATGCAAGTGGGCATATCGCTGAGTTGTTTGTGGATGGGCATGGTTAAGCAGTTTTTGAAGCTCATACATGGTCACCTCGCCTGAACTGGCGATCCAGGAAGCGAAAGTGTGCCGGAGGCCATGCAGAGGCCGGAATGACTCTGACAGGCCAGCTTTTTTGCGCACTCGCTTGAGCATAGGGGTGATATTTTCGCGCGGCTTGTCGTCATAGCGCCCTGGGAAGATATAAGGGCTGGAAGTGGGGACAATACCCATCAGAATAGCCCGCGCCTGATCGTTCATAGGAATAGTGTCTGTTTTCTGCTTTTTAGCCACAGCCCCGCGCAGAGCAATAAAGCCCCGCCCGAAATCCAAATCACTCCATTGCAAGTTTAGCAGGGCACTGCGCCTCATGCCGGTGGACAGAGCCAAGCGCACCAGTGAGGCCAAATTTTGATCATCCTCTTCGTTCAAAACCTCAAGCAGCCTTTTAACCTGGGCGGCCGTTAGATTTTCCGTAACCTTGTTATCCACCGTGGGCATGGTGATATGTAGTTTGCCGGGAATTGATTCCACAAAGCCTTTATGAAGAGCAAAATTCAGCAGACGCTTGAGAAGGGTCAGCACATGCTTGACCGTCTGTGGTGATTTGCCTTTCTTTTCCAGATCGGCTCGGAGTTTATCAACATCGCGGACTGTCAATTCAGGAATTGATTTGGGACCTAACTGAGGGGCGATGTGGAGATTATACCGGATGCGGTCATCGCTGATGCTTCTGTTGGAACTTTTGCTTCTTCGAAAAGACTCCAAATGCGGTTGAGGGAATAGCAAGCCTCTTCTTCAGCCTTGGCCGCTTTAACGGCTGCTCGTTTTTCAGCATTGGAGGCATCCTTGCCTTCCATGCGAACGCCTCTGATGCTGGCGGCTTTTGCGGCGGTCATATTGTCGCGGTATTGCCCACCGACCTTTTCTTCAATCAGTTTTCCGTTACGCCGGTAGCGGATGTAGTAAACTTTCTCCAGGCCGTAGCCGCCGACCCGAGGGATTTCCACAAAGTGAACTCCCGCATACCCTATGGCCACCTGTCTATTTCTACTCGCCATCTTTGACCTCTTTTGACTCGATTTGCCCCACATTTATGAGGCCGATTCCAGGCTTAAATCGTGTTGCGGCAAGGCTTTGAAGCCTAAATCTGCCCCACAGTATGCCCCACAATCGGCATAAAGTCCAGTCGAAGTCAGCGGCTTTTTGTCAGGTCTTTTTTGAGGTATGTTATTGTAATATCAAGAATAATCAAAGTGGGGCAAAGTAGATAAAACCCGTCCGAACGGCCTTTCGCGCCGGCGACAGGGGTTCAAATCCCCTTGGGGACGCCAATAAATTAAAAATTATTAACCCAATAATATCAAAGGCTTTTTAGAAAAACTCGAAAGCCTTTCGTTGTTTTCCTACCCAAAGTTCAAAAATACGCCATTTTTCTCCCCTATTTCACGCCCTGTGTTTGGCTGAACCCGGGATTGACAAGCGGATAGATGGTATGAAATAATATATTGTAATTATTTTTAGTTTCCCCACCGGCCAGGACGCTGTCGACGCTGTCGCAACCAGTTCGAGTGATTATTTATGTCCTATGGATCTTATCCAGATGTCTATTTTCCTATCTATTTATTCTTTCAGAATATGGCTCAGGATTTGGAACAGCTCAGAAGAATGTTCGACCTGATGCCCATTGGGGTCATGGCCCTGGATACGGATGGAGTCATCATCTACTACAACCGGGCGCACGGAAAAATAGACGACCTGCGGCCTCATGAGGTTCTGGGGCGGCCAGAAGCTTCGGTTTTCAGGTACATGGATTTCAAATCGGGGATAATGCGCAGCTGCCAGAAAATGGGCCGTCCTATTCTAGGCTTTACCGGCCCTTACAGCACCTTTAAAGACGAAAACAGGATCATTCAGGGGACTTATTGGGTCTTCCCCCTGTCCAACAGCGATAAAAAAATAGTCGGCTCCATTTGCTTCACCATTCCCATCAACAGCGAGTACAGCCCGGTCAATGGCAAGCAACAGTTGATGTGGCCGGACTTGATGCCGGCCACCAAACTTCCCCAAAAAATAATCGGAGAAAACCGACAACTTTTAAAAGCTGTCAACGTGGCCAAGGGCAAAGCCAATAGTCCCTCAACGGTTCTGATTGCCGGGGAGACGGGCACAGGTAAAGAACTTATCGCCAAACTGATCCATGAGTCCTCGGCCCGGGCCCACAATCCCTTTCTGCCCGTGAACTGCGCCGCTATCCCGAGCCAGTTACTGGAAGGCCTCTTGTTCGGGACAACCAAGGGTAGTTTCACTGGAGCAGTGGACAAAGCCGGACTCCTAGAGGAGGTCAATGGTGGCACCATCTATCTGGACGAAATCGACTCCATGCCCCTGGAATTGCAACCGAAGCTTCTGCGGGCATTACAAGAAATGCGGGTCAAGCGTCTGGGCTCGGCCCGGGACATCAAACTGGATTTAAAGATAATCACTTCCATTGGCACCCCCATCCACGAAGTCATGGTCAGAGAAAAACTGCGGCCGGATTTGTTTTATCGCCTGGCGGTCATTGTCATCAACCTGCCGCCGCTTAAGGAGCGCCTGGACGATCTCGACGAACTGGTTAATTTTTTCATCGCCAAATACAACAAGCTTCTACACAAAAAAGTGTTGAAATTTGATTTCGAGGCCAGACTATGGTTGAAAAGGTATTCCTGGCCGGGCAATATCCGGGAGCTTGAAAACTTGATCGCCGGATCCATCAACCTTACCGATAATGAAGATGTGCTGACCATTGCCCATCTGCCCGATCACTACCTTTACCAGATTGAACAACAGCGGAATCAGGATTTTCTATTCTACGATAGCCCTGGCACAATTATTGAAAAGGCGATAATACAGCGGAAGCCGCCAATGAACTCAAACCAGGCGGTCGTGAGTCAGGGTGGCAAAAAGCGTCAGCTACCGAGTGCGGAATCTTTTGAAAAAAAAGAAAAGTCAGCTATTGACGACTGTCTGAGAAAAACTGGCGGTAAAATCGGTGAGGCGGCAGATATGATGTCCATCTCCCGCCAACTTTTAAATTATAAAATGAAAAAATATAATTTGAGCCGTTATGACTACTTGGCTCAAAAAATTAAATAGGGCTGAGATTCCCTGTTTGGGTTTAAACCAAAGCGGCCCGGCGCGTTCCTGGATGGAAACGCGACGGGCCTTTTTCTGGAAGAATAAGCTTAATTGAATTCTTTTTCAGCGGCGACCATGAGCCGGTCCAGTTCCCTGGTCACTTCAGCCGGCAGAGGCGGGATTTCTGCCTTGGCTTTTACGATAAGTTGGTCCGCTTTGACGGCGGCCCGCTCAATGATGGTGGTGGGGTCCTGCTCCCAAATGGGTAGTTGACGCCAGTCCATGACCTCCGGCACGAAACGGCGCTCCCTCCGCAGATATTTCATGGTCAGTTTGCTGGAGATATATTCGCCGGAGGCAGCCATAGCTTTGATATCGTCGGCTCCCATGGTTTCGGGAGTCATTTCAAATCCTTGGCGAATTTTTCTGGTGTAAGCCATGCTTTCGTCGATCAGCACCAAGGCTTGGTGACTATAGAAGGAAGCGGCCTGAACGCTACCGGCTCCACCCTGCTCGGTAATGCCCAGAAGGGCGGCCAACAGGTGGGTGGTACCATAGTGATACATGGCCTGGTGGCTCTGGGTGTCAGTCAGGGTGCCGGTGCTGAAGGTTGAAGGTACATTATAGTGGCGAGCCATCTGGGCGGCGGCGGCAT
>Ga0153928_1001279_pt1 | contig 11409 bp, 7 predicted proteins | sample TSNJ012MetaG_FD_106656 | JGI IMG/M metagenome (GOLD analysis project Ga0153928, IMG submission 106656) | Attine ant fungus gardens microbial communities from New Jersey, USA - TSNJ012 MetaG | ecosystem: Host-associated > Fungi > Mycelium > Unclassified | place: USA: New Jersey, Wharton State... | reverse complement strand
CTGTTGTTTCTTTATTTGGTCTCTGGCGTAAAGGCCGATCGCTTAGCCATAATATTTGCCGGTAAGGGATTGTATCTCTATCTTAATAATTGCCGTAGCGTTTACCATGTTCTCCGGCAGGATTTTTTGTCCGAGATGTGGAGTATACTTCTTAACAATTTCAACAAGAACTTCCATTTTGCGTTCTGAATCTTCAACCAAAACGGCTTTGCCGGAAAGAATAACGCTTTCGTATTTAGTATTTGTATCACATGGTTTTTCATTTGGGTCCAGCAGTAAAGAATCCATTTCATAGACAGTCATGCTGACCCGAGGATCAGCCTTAATATTGCCGATTTTCTGCCCTTTGGGCAGGCAATGGATATAAACAGCGTCATTATAACGCAGAAAATGAACAGCGGTAACATAGGGTGAGCCATCTTCATTGAGTGTCGCCAGGCTCCCGGTAGACGCTGACAATAAGAGCTTATCTATTTGTTCTTTGGTTAAGGAATGCGTTTTCATTCTGTTTTGCATTGTTTCCTCCAAACGGTTTTACCCTTCTAATGGCGTTGAATTTGAAAGTACCGGACATTTAAAAACTAAAGTATACTGTACGCGCCCAGCCAAAACAACCAAAAACACAAACCCCGCTGGCTTTCCCGGCGGGGGTTTGTTTTTGAGGCCCGCGAGGCTCTCAACTTATTTCTTTTTAGGGCCCCAGGTGGCCTGCATTTTGTCGAATTCGGCCACGATCTTGGGATCGACCGGTTCCGGCTCGATGGCCATCAGGGCCAGGGTGCGTTCGCGGAGGCGGTCTTCGAACTGTTTGGAGCCCTTTTCCTTCCAGTTGTTGAGCATGGAGCGATCCCACAGGGTGTCGTCGAGACGGTAATTTTTGTAATTGCGCAGAGTGTGGCGCTCGCGCAGATAGTTGCCGCCGAGGCCGACTTTCTCAATGACATCCAGAGCCAAAGATTCTTCGCTGACTTCCAGGCCCTGCATGAGCGAGGCCACATTGGCCAGAATTTCATTGACCATGACCATGTAGGCCGGGGAGGCGGTGGTGCCGTGGTCGATCCAGGAGGCGCAGTCATGAACCAGATTGGCCCCCACGGCGGCCATGGTCAGGGTTTGCAAAGTGGCTTCAGCCGCGGCCTGGGCATCGCAGAACTTGGCGTCGGTGCAGCCGCCGGTGGCGAAGAAGGGCAGCTCAAGACTCTGGGCCAACTGCGACAGGGCCGAGATCATGATGGTCATTTCCGGCTGGCCATAGGAGAAAATGGTGCTCTTCATGTTCATGACTGAGGAGTAGCCGCCGAAGACAAAGTTTTGGCCCGGGCTGATGGCCTGCTGCAAAACAATGCCGCTGATGGATTCAGCCGCCGCCTGAACAATGGTGCCGGCCATGGTGGCCGGGGCCGTGCCGCAGGAAGAGGCGCAAGGGAAGTTCAGAAGCGGAATGTTGTTTTCAGCGCAGTAAATCATCTTGGCCACGGCCGGATCATAATAGACCAGAGGGGAAATAGGCTCGGAGTAGTGAATAATGTTGGGGGCCCGGTCGAACTTGTCGCTGCCGCCAACCATGATCTTGGCCATTTCGTGAATGGCCTTGACGCTGTCCACATCGTTACAGCAGAAGACCAGAGGCTTGGTGCAGTTCTGAATGGCCCAGCGGCCAATGACCTTGTCGGCCGCTTCCTGCCCGTAATCGTCGGCCATGCCGATGGTCATGAGCCAGGTGAAGCTGTCGAGGCGTTCGGCCAGAGCGGCGTGGGCCGCGCCGTGTTTGGATTCAAACATCACCCGTTCGTTGGTGGCGGGGTCTTGATAGAAAATGCAGTCGATGCTGGGGCCATACCAGGTGCGGCCGGGTTCCAGCACCACGCTGCGGCGGCCATAGCGGTTACCGAGAACCAGACGCTTGGGGGCGGTGGAAATAGCTTTCTCCAACACATAAGCGGGGATACGCACGGTGGAGCCATCTATCCGGCAGCCGGCCCCGGCCATGATTTCCAGGCCGGGCTTATAGGTCATTTGAACGCCGACCCTTTCCAGAAGCTCAAACACAGCGGCTTTCAAAACTTTAATCTGCTCATCGTTGATCATTCGCATTTTAGGGGTGAATTTAAGGCTGTCAACCATCAAACCATTACTGATAGGCATGTTTTCTCCTTGGCCGCCCCGGTTTCAGGGCGAACTGGTTTTGTCCGGCCCGCCGCCTTAAAGGCGGCGGGCCGGTGTCATTTTGGGGTGATAAGGTTAACTGACAGGTCGTTTTATCTTAAGGCTTCGAAGAAGAGGGTTACCGTTCGATTTGCTTATCGCGCTTCCGGAACTCCATAGCGCTCGTTATAGATGCCGCCCAGGGCCCGGAAGAGGCCAATTATCAGAAGGAACAGGAGAGGCACCATGGGCACGGCCCCGACGATGGAAGCCGTCTGAATGACCGACAACTGCCCGGTACCGGTCAGGACCATGGCCGACAAGCCCAGGGCCAGGGCCCAGAAGGTGCGCAGCCAGCGGGCCGGGTCTTCCTGGCCGCTGACGAACATCGACAGCGACAGCGAGGCGGCGTTGGCCACGGTCAGAAAGAAAATGGCCACCATCAGCACCATTAGAAACGCGGTCAGGTCAGACAACGGCATGGCCTGGGCCAGAGCGAAGATAGCCGACTGGGGGCCATTGTCCTTCATCACTTCGCCAACGTTATAGAAGATACCCGCGCCGCCGGCGACTCCGTACCACAAATCGCTGATAATGGCCGGCACCAGCATTCCGAAGAGCATCAGAGAGCGAATGCTTCTGGCCTTGGAGATACGGGCGATGAACTGGGAAACAAAGGGGGCCCAGGCCATCCACCAGGCCCAGTAGAAGACTGTCCAGCCGGAAGCCCACTTGGTTTCAGAGCCAGGCTCGGGGTACAGGCACATAGCCACGAAGTTCTGAATCATCTGCCCGGCGGCGGCCGTGCTCAGATCAAGAATGAAGACCGTGGGGCCGACCAGTAAAATAAAGAGGCTGATAAAGACGAAGATGCCCATGCGAACATCGGCCAGAATCTTGATCCCCTTCTGAATGCCGGTATAGACGCAGAAGGTGAAGATAACCGTCATCACGCCGATGATCAAATAATTGCCGAATTGGCCCAGCTCAATGCCATAGTAATAATTCAGCCCACTGCCGAGCTGTAGGGCAATTAAACCGGTGGTGGTGGCCATGCCGCCCAAGGTGGCCAGAACGGCGAAAATATCCAGCACTTTGCCCAGGGTACCCTTGACCCGGTCGCCAAAGACCAGGTAGAAGGCGCTGGAAAAACGCATCGGCAAACCCTTGACATAGCTCCCGACACACATGGCCGTGGCCAACAGGGCGTAGACGCACCAGGCGTTGACCCCGGTGTGGAAGAAAGCCTGGGCCGTGCCGACAATGGCCGCCCGCGTGGTGTCCGGCTGAACCCCGGCGTCGCTGAATAACGGCGGCACCGCCGAAACATGGCTGGGCGGTTCAGCCGGCCCCCAGAAGACGATGCCGGCGGCAATGGCCCCGCTGAAAAGCATACCGAACCAGGTCAGGTCGCTGAATTCCGGCTTTTCCCCCGGCTGACAAAGCGTAATATCGCCATACTTGTGGAAAATCAGCAGGAAGCAGGCCAAAAGTATCAGGAAATCCACCCACAAATAGGCCCAGCCCCAACTGATGGTCAGGTATTTGAAGAGGGTGTTCACTACCTGTTCGTTGACGTCAGGGGCCAGGAAGGCAAAAATGATATAGATAACCGTCAGGCCGCCCGATACCCCGAAAATTAATGAATCAAAAGCTTTGTTGTTGACTGTTGTCGTCGTCATGAGAAATCCTCTTAGGTGTGTTGGCATGAAAAGAGCCCCGCTGCCGATACCAAAGGGGCACCGGCACTCCAGTTGATGTGCCTTAGTTTTTAAGGTTCAGGTTTAAGTCATGTCACACGCCTCCTATTATGCAAATTGCCGGCCACCCGCCTGGGTGGTCTGTCTGTTTATGTAAAATCAGGTTGTTAGCCCAGGCTGAATTGTCCGCCCTCCCCATAGCCGCGCGGTGAATTTGATATTTTCCTGATTTCTTTTTGTTCTCTTTTTTACTTTCCTTTGATGTTTGTTTGATAATTTCAAGTGGCCGCTGGATACTTCTGGCCGAGAAGGGCCAGGGGGGCGCCCCGGCCCCTCAAAGAAATTCAGGGGAGAAGCGTTGCGGAATAATCGAAAACGCGAATCAGCCTTCATTTTCCCGAAGGTCTTTCCAAAAAGCCACATAGACCAGCCCGTAGAAAATCATGACCAACAGCGACGGCAGAAGCGACGATATTTGCAGCGCCGTAATGCCCTCGCTGAACACCACCAGATAAATGGCCACCCCGCTCATTAGAAAGCTCCAGAAACCCCGGCTGATCAAAGGCGGGTTTTCCTTGACCTGTCGGCCGGTGTAGCCCATCTGAGACAAAATATAAGCCGCTGAATCGGCGGTGGTGGTCAGAAAGATGAACAATAGGAGAATAAAGGCCGGGCTGGTGATCTGGCTGAACGGCAGGTGGTCGAAAAGACGGTAGATAATGGAACTGGTGTCGCCATTTTTGATTGATTCAATCAAGGAAGGATCAACGTTCATCGCCAGATTCAGGGAGGTGGAGCCGAAGACCGCGAACCACAGCCAGGAACTGGCCACGGCCACGACCATGTGAACGGTGACTATTTCCCGGATGGTGCGGCCCTTGGAAATGCGGGCTACGAAGACGCACAAAATGGGCGCCCAGGCCAGCCACCAGGCCCAGTAAAAGGTGGTCCAGCTTTGGGGAAACCCGCCCCTTTGAACCGGGTCGGACCACAGACTCATGGTCGGAAAGCGGTCCAGAACAAAGCCCAGGGAACTGGTACCCATATCCAGAATAAATTTGGTCGGCCCGGTGACAAAAACGAAAACCATCAGAGCCAGGGCCAGATAAATGTTAAAATTGCTCAGGGCGCTAAGCCCCTTGCGCAGACCCAAAAGGTTGGAAGTGAAGGTGGCCGCGGCCCACATCAAGCCCAGAGCGACCATGGTCAAAGTGCTGTCTGGCAAACCGTAGCGCAGATTGAGGCCGGCGGTCAACTGCTTGATGCCCAGGCCCAGGGAGGTGATGATGCCCATGGTCAGGGCGAACATCAGCACCCCATCGACCATTTTCCCGACTTGGCCGCCCGACATCAGCCTGATACGCTCGGGCAGAGCGCTGGAATAGCGCAGAGGCCGCTGGCGCCGATAGGCGAAATAACCGATCGGCACCGTTAAGACCAGATAAAAAGCCCAGGGAGTCCAGCCCCAGTGAAACAGAGTCCAGGCCAGAGCGGCCTCGGCCGCCTCCGGCGACATGGCGGCCAGATGGAGAGGCGGGGTAATCAGAAAGCAAAGCGGCTCCGCGGCGGCCCAGTAGACAATGCCCACGCCGTTGCCGCAGGCGAAGATCATGGCATACCAGGCGAAATTGCTGAATTCAGGCCTGGAATCGTCCGGGCCGAATTTAATGTGGTGATATTTCCCGAAAATCAACCACAGGCTGACCACAATGCAGCTGAAGCCAAATAAAAGATAGAGCCAGCCCAGATCGTGGGTCAGGGTGCTGAAGGCCTTGTCCATGACCAGAGTCAGGCTTTCGCCTGCCACCTGGCCCCAGATGATGAAAGCGGTTACCAGAGCCAGGGCCAATCCGACTCTAAGGGGATCGAAAACCGTAGCCAAAGAAGATTGTTTGGAATTCATGCGCGTCCTTTCGAATCCGCGGCCAAATTTTGGCCACAGAAATCTAAGGCAGTTGCGCGGGGAACACTGCGAAATAAAACACAAACCTCAGCGTGACATGACTGATAGTATCGCGTTTCAGGTATAATTAATCTTTTGTCTTTCCCACACAATAGCTCTAAACCATAAAAAAGTCAAAAAGGGTTAAAAATCAAATCAAGATGAAAATCACCCGGGCCGGCTGCCCTGGCGCTTGAAATCGGAACTTGAAAGCCCAAATTTTTTCAGCCGGTAATGAAGCCGCTGGGGCGAATAGCCCAGAGATTTGGCCGCCCGGGCCACATTGCCCCGGCTTCGGCGCAAAGCGGCTGACAGGCTGGCGATTTCCTCGGCGTAATCATCGTCAACCTCAGCTTCGACCCCGGCCGGAAAGGCCGCGGGCTGACCCGGCCTTTGATAAGCCGGCGTTTCCGCCGGCCGCGGCGGCCTAAGGTCTTTCAGGGGGGCGGCCGCCCCGAATCTGATCAACCTCAGGGCCGCGTTCAGATGTTCCGGTTTGATACAGGTCTCGACCGGATCAATAACATTCATAGCCGCTTCCACCGCGTGCTCCAGTTCCCGAACGTTCCCGGGCCAGTGGTGGGCGAGCATCAGCTTTAAGGCGCCTGGCGAAAAACCCCGCACCTGATAGCCCAGGCTTTGGTTGAATTTTTCCACAAAATGGCTCACCAGCGGCTCAATGTCGTCGCGCCGTTCTCTTAAAGGCGGCAGGTGGACTATGACCACCCCCAGACGATAGAAAAGGTCTGGCCGCATCAGGCCCTCTTCAGGGGACTGAAAAGGCGAATCGTTGACCGCGCTGATTATTTTGATATCAATAGCCGTCTCCTGGCTGGAACCGACGCGCCGGACCCGGCGGTCCTGAAGGGCCCGCAGTAGTTTGGGCTGAAGCTCCGCGGGCATGGAATTCAGTTCGTCCAGAAAAAGGGTGCCGCCATCGGCCAGTTCGAAAAGACCCGCCTTATCTACCGCCCCGGTAAAGGCCCCTTTGGTGGTTCCGAACAAAATGCCCTCTAAAAGGGCGCTGGGAATGGCCGCGCAGTTGATGGCCATGAAAGGGCCCACGGCTCTGGGGCCTTCGTGGTGAATGGCCCGGGCAAAAAGTTCCTTGCCGGTGCCAGTCTCGCCGATGAGCATGACCGAAGAAGGCGTGGCGGCCGCCCGCCGGGCCATATCCACCGCTGTTTTCATGGTTTCATTGTGGCCGATAAGATCATTGAGGCTGATGGCGTCGGCGGCCGCGCCCCGTTTTTTGGACCAGCCCCGGATATTGAACCGGCTTTGAGCGAAATTCCCCGCCAGGCTGGAGTAATCGGCCACCGTGCAGACAGCCCCCACCAGGGCGTTGTTGTCGAAAAGGGGGTAGGCGCTGCTGATGGAATTGACCAGCTTACCGTCGTTGGTTCGATAGATATGGGGGCGGTTGATGATGGGCCGGGCCAGGCGCAGGGCGGTCAGAGAAACACTCTGTGATGAATCAAGATCATAAACCTCGGTGATCGAACGCCCCAGCACCTGTTGAAGTTTCAGCCCGTCTAACTTGGCCATAGCCTTGTTGTAATAAATGATAATACCGTTTTGGTCAGTGATGAGAACGCCCTCATGATAATGCTCAAAGAGGCACAGCAAAAACTGGGAGGCGCTGATGGCGTGCAGTTTGAGAGCCTTGTGAATCATGTTGACCTCCTGATCGTTTTTCCAAAAGGGGCGGCCGCTTAAAGACGCAGATGGGTGATGGCGTGGCCCGTCTGGCAGATGACGCGCTCGAGATCGGGGAAGGAAATCCAGACCGTGGCCGTGTTGTCGTTGGGGTGAACCCCCAGAAGGGGGAAGTCTTTGAGATCTTCATCGATCACCACTTCCACCGCGTAGTCCCGGTCGTTGAATACCCCAAAGGGGCTGACCGCGCCCTTTTCCAGACCCAGATATTTCATGAGCCGATCGGTGGAAGCGAATCGCAAGGCCGTGGAACCGATTTTCCCCTGAAGCTCTTTGAGGTCGACCTTTTTATCTTGCCGGAGCATGACCAGGAAATGACGCTGGCCTTTGGCGTCGCGCAAAAAAAGATTTTTGACGACGCCGCCGATTTTATCGAGGTTTAACTTCTCCATTTCCTCAATGGTATAAACCGCGGGGTGCTCACTTACTTTATAGCTGACGCCGGTTTCCGCCAGATAGTCATATACTTTTTGTCGGGCGTCCATAATGGTCTCCTTTTTGGTTTTCGGCCTCGCGCCAAGGCGGACTTACTTTGATTTTTTGGCTTTCGGGGCGAAAGGGGCGAAAGGCTCCCCCGCCCCCCGCCGGAAGGCGGCGGTAATCACCATCGGTAATCACCATCGGTAATCACCAAGGGTAATCATCAGGCGACTTTAAGTCCCGCGCCGCCGCTTAATTTATGGGCTGTTTTTAAGATATCCCGCTTCAGCGAGGCGGGAAAGTCGGGGGCGGTGAAAGATTCCAGGCGCTCCCGAACCTGGCCTGCGGCCACTTCGGCCAAATCGCGGGAGCCGGCCGCCTGCCAGGCTTCCGGGGTCTGGCGGCTCATCAACCGGGTTTGATAGATTTCCCGGCGGCAGAGCTTAAAGGTTTTGGGCTCGGTCAGATAGTGGCCGCCAGGGCCGACTTTTTCAATAGCGGCCAGATCAATGGTTTCATCATCAATCACCGTCGGCCGGACCATGCGGCTGACCATGGCCCCGATTTCTTCGTCTAAAATGAATTTTTCCAGAGAGATTGAAATATAACCACCCAAAATGCCGCCCGCGTGCAACACGAAATTGACCCCGCTGTTGATGGCGTTGAACAGAGCCAGAGCTGATTCGGCCCCGGCCTGGGCATCGACCACCAAAGCGTCGGAAAGGCCGCCGCCGCTGCGGCACGGCAGGTTATAATGACGGGCCATCTGGGCGGTGAAGGCGGTGAGCATTGACAATTCCGGGGCGCCAATGGAAAGCGAGCCGCTCTTCATATCCATCGCCGAAGAGGTGGAACCATAGATGACCGGCGCGCCGGGGCGGACCAATTGGGCCAGAGTCAGGCCGGCCAGAATCTCAGCGTTCTGAAGAGCCAGCACTCCAGGGAGGGTAATGGGGCCGGAAGAGCCGGTCATAATCAGGGCGGCCACGCAGACGGCCTGCCCGCCCCGCGCCAATTCAACAATGGAAGAGGCCATCTCTTCGCTGAACTGCAAAGGCGACAGGGAGTTACAGAGGGAAACCGTGGCTGGCCGGTCCATCAGCTTATCGTGCCCGCCGTAGGCCGCGGCCAGAATTTCAACGCAGTCGCGGGCCGCCCTTCGAGACAGGGGGGTGCCCATCAAGGGCTTGTCGCAGTTCAAAAGGCCGCTGACGAACATATCCAGATGGGCTGTCGCCGGCGGGCAGTCGCTGGGCTCGACCATCAAAAAGCCGTTCATGTTGATGGTTTTGGAAGTGGCCACCAGCTTAACGAATTTTTCGTAATCGCTGAAGAGGCCTTCCCGCATCTCTCCGCCGGGCCCGGTGATAAAAGGCGCGCCATAGCCGGGCAATAGCGCGAAATCATCGCCGCCGATCCGCGCTGTTTTTTCGGAATTCAGGGCCTTGACCTCAAAAGAGGCCGGCGCGCCGGAGATGGCCTTCATGACCTGTTCTTCGGTTGGATAAACGGTCTTGCCATCAACTTTGACGCCGTTTTTTTTGAAAATATCCAGGCACTCATCATCATTGAAAACAATACCGGTTCGGCTGACAATAGCCATGGAGGCCTGGTGGATACGGTTGATTTGCTCAATAGTCAGGGTCTGCATGCGGGTGAACATAAATACCTCTTTGTAATCTCTAATGGTAGCCGCCAGGGGGGGCCTTGAGGGGGCTTCCAGGCGGGACGCTCACGGGTTTAAGTGTGACGAAGACGGACTTAAGCAAATAGCAAAGAGCCTGCCAATTTGGCCGGGCTGGAAATAATTTTATAACTAACTTAAAATATTGAATATTATCTTAAAGAGGCCCGGGCGGCCCTGTTTTTTGTAAAAAAAGGTTTTCTTTTTGTAATATTATTTTTACAATACCTATTGTCTGTAAAGAACACGTCAAAATTTTTTTACCGGAGTTGGACATGTCTTTTGACTGGCCCTTTAGCCATTTTTCGCGCCAGATGGCCGCGACGCTTTATGACCGGCACCATGAAGGGGTGTTGATCACCGACCGCCAGGGGCGGATGGCCTATTATAACCAGCGCATGGCCGACCTTGACGGTCTGACGGCTGGCCAGGTTATCGGGCGGCATATTCTGGAGGTTTACAATCTTAACCCCGAAGAATGTATCTCCACCCGTTGCCTGGCCGCCGGGCGGCCCATAGTCAACGCCGCCCTCTATTACCGGGCCACTGAAGGCAAATTGGTCAACGCCCTCTGTAACGCCTACCCTATTGAGGAGAATGGTCGTTTGGCCGGCTGCGTCTGCTATACCGCCGAATACACCTCTATGGCCGACCGGCTGGATCTCACCGCCCGCAATTTCGCCCGGCATCCCCAACGCCAGGCGGCTATGGCCCCGCCCCGGAATCAGAGCAACGGGGCGGTTTACACTCTGGCCTCGCTGGTCGGGGAGAGCCCGGTGTTCAAGGCGGCCCTGGAAACGGCCCGGATCGCGGCCCGCACGGCCTCTTCAGTTTTAATTTACGGTGAGACTGGTTCGGGCAAAGAGCTTTTCGCCCAGGCCATTCACAACCACAGCCCCCGCCGGTCCCTGCCCTTCTGCCCCATCAACTGCGCGTCCATTCCTGAAAATTTATTGGAGGGCCTGCTCTTCGGCACGGTTAAGGGGGCCTTTACCGGGGCCCTGGACCGGGAAGGCCTGTTTGAAGCCAGTTCCGGAGGCACGATCTTTCTCGATGAGATCCACACCCTGCCGATGGGCCTTCAGGCCAAGCTTTTGCGGGTCATTCAGGAGCGGCGCGTCAGGCGGGTGGGCAGCCTGGCTGAAAAGCCGGTTGACCTGAAAATAATCAGTTCGGTCAACCAATGGCCGCAAAAGGCGGTAGAAGAAGGGCTGATGCGGCTTGATCTTTTTTACCGGCTGGGCGTGGTGCTGTTGCCGGTGCCGCCGCTTAAGCGCCGGGCCGGGGACGTGGACCTTCTGGCGCGCCATTTTGTCAAAAAATACAACGAGATTTTAAACGGGCGGGTTGAGTCGGTCGAGCCTGAATTTCTGGATATCATGCGCAATCATGACTGGCCGGGGAATGTGCGGGAACTGGAGCATGTGGTCGAGACCTCGATGAATTTCGCGGTGAGCGACCCGGTCAATGACCGAACCTTGGGTTTAAGGCACCTTCAGTCGGCCCACCTCCGCAAGTTTTTGAGCCAAAGGGTTCAGGGGGGAAAAACGACGCTTCGGCCAGAGGCCGAACCGGCCCCGGCCCCGCCGGAAGCGTCTAACGCCCAAGCGGGCCAACCAGAAACAGGCGTCGGCGGCCACTGGCCGCTGGCCCGGGAACTATCGCGAACCGAAAAGCTAAGGCTGGCCGAGGCCCTGGAAATGGCCGGCGGCAATATGGCCCGGGCGGCCCGGGCCCTGGGTCTGTCGCGCCAAAATTTATATTACAAACTTAAAAAATATGGCCTGGCCCCGACCGGG
>Ga0153928_1001278_pt1 | contig 11410 bp, 9 predicted proteins | sample TSNJ012MetaG_FD_106656 | JGI IMG/M metagenome (GOLD analysis project Ga0153928, IMG submission 106656) | Attine ant fungus gardens microbial communities from New Jersey, USA - TSNJ012 MetaG | ecosystem: Host-associated > Fungi > Mycelium > Unclassified | place: USA: New Jersey, Wharton State... | reverse complement strand
TTCTATAAGATTGTTTTACCGACCGCTAAATCAGTAAATCTTATTTTACACTGAGGTATTTTTTCTATCAACCTTCTTTCTTGGAATTCCCTATATTTGAATTATACAGGAAGCTCCTATAAATTGATTGATATAAATGCAGGAAACATAATAATGACAAGGACAATAACTAATAGACACACCATCGGCATTAACAGCTTTGTACTTGCCTCCTCACCGAGGCATTTTGCTCTTTCCCTGCGGACTAACTCTGCCTCTTCGGCAGCTTCAATAAGTAAATGATTGGACCCTTTAGCACCTTTTTTTAAACATTGTATAATTAGGGAGCTGAACTTTAAATACTGCTGAATCATACACCTTTTTCCAAAGGATTCATAGGCTCTTGTTTCTGTCGTTCCGTTTTCCATCGCATACATAGCTACAATCATTTCTTCATAAACATACCTTTTTGTTTTTTTAATTCTGTTTTGATAATCAAAAACCAATTTCTCCCATGCACCTCTTATGGTCATGCCTGCATTAAGCAGCAATACCATTTTATATATGATTTCCGGATAATCAAGGAGCAATTGATCGTTCCTGACTTTCAAAGTCTCTTTAAGCTTTTGATCCTTATAGAAAAATAGTCCTGCTGCTATGATCAACCCCAATAATGTTACCTGTCTGGATATATGATTCTTCGGCTCACTCCATTGCAGCGAATAATTACCCACTATCTCCGGGAGCTTTAGCGCCGACTCTGTGATTGATGCAAGATCAGCGTCTTCCAACTGTTGATTAATCTCCTGGATAAATTTCTCTTTATCTGATAAATCCGGACAGATTATCTTTAGTGGTATGATATATTCCATCGAATGTTCAAAATAATGGACATCGGCTGTTACAGAGGTCACTACACCTGATTCATCAACGTTTTCCAATTTGATTTCGCCGTTGGCGCTGATAAAATTATAATCTTCTACTTTCCAGTCTATCGATATACCTGTCTCTGGTATTGTTTCGAAAAAATTTAATGACTGTGTGACTGCTTCCAATGATTCATTACCTCCCGGCAAATTACTGTCTATATAACTTTTGGCCTCGGCAAATAAATCCTGGATCTCATCAGGCTTATATTGTCTTTCACTGACGTTTACTTCTATTTCTTCTGTTTCAGCGATCTCATCTGATGATATGAATAGCTTATATGAGGTTTCACCCTGTCCATAACTATTTCTCTCAAGAGAACCGTCTTGGTTAATAATATTATTTTGTGGCTGTGATAAAGAAATAATGAGCGAAAGCACGTTGATAAGCAGAAAAGCCTCGATAACAATACATATCTTTAATATATAATACTTCTCAGCCATTTTTCCTGGCTCTTCTAAAGGATAAAGATACTTCATTGAATCAGATGCCTTATTCGGATGGCTTCGTAAACAACGATCATAGACAAATAGTCCAAAAGGATAGAAAATTTTGTGAATACCTTTCTGATCACTTATCTTTGAAATATAATCCTTTCGATAACCAAGGAATATCATACATATTGCAATCATAACAATAATTAAGAAACTATTAATCCATATCATATTTCTCCTCTCTAAATCTCTATATCTAAAATTTTGAAGCCCCATAAAACAACCAATATGTAACCGAAAAAGCAAACGGACATCACTATTCTTCCGGCAACACCTCCATAAAGAGGATTTAAAAATCCGGGTAGAAAAATTTTCAGATATAGTATAATGCCAATCGGAATCATACACATAATCTTAAATTCATTCCGTTTTGAAGCGACGACGGTGTTAATTTCCTGTTCAACCTCTAACTTGAGGCTTATACTATTCACCGTCATTTTTACAATATTCAAAAGACTTCCGCCGCTTCTTTTCGCTATACTGATAATTTCACTAAAATTCCTTATATCCTCATCACTGCTTCTTAATGCAAAATCCTCAAGGCATTTCTCTAGGGTCACATTCATATCAAGTTTTCGGGATATATAATAAAATTCCCGAACAATTAAATCGTCTTTCTTATAAATCATCAGTAAGTCTTCTTCGGTACGCCGAAATGCCGATTCCAACGAGTTTCCGGCACTAATTAATCCATAAAGAATAATAATCGCCTCTTTAAATTGACTTTTCAATTTATCCTTTTGCAACTTAATTAATCTGGCTTTTATATATTTAAAATAGATAACTATTGCCGGAAGAAATATAATGAATGATATCACCGATTGATATACAAGAAAAGATATCGTTACGTCTAACGCCAAACCCTGCAAAAAATATTTTATGTATTCTTTTGTCGTGAAAGAATAGTCACTATAATCCACGGAATATAAGGGGGCATGGCGTCTTTGCTTTTTTAAAATCTTCTTTTTCAACATAATTATTCCAGACTTAACGCTGCCGCCTGAAGCTTCCTTTGATTCTTCAGCTTGTTACCTGTATTTTGAAGATGTCCCATGACTTTAAAGCTATCAGCGGCGCTATATTCTCCTGTTTCCATGGCCAAATAGTTATTGGTTCCGGTTATCTCTTCTTTAAACTCAAATAGTGAATTAAGCTTGATTTCCCCGTCTGCATATCCTTCAACTTCTACGATTTCCAATACCCGCCTCGTTTTATCTCTGAGTCTTCCCAAATGTACAATGATATCAATTGAAGAGGCAATCTGCTTCCTAATTGCTGCCAGAGGGATATCCATTCCCATCAAAATCATTGTTTCTAAGCGTGAAATCATATCGCTGACAGAATTTGAATGTCCGCTGCTTAATGAGCCATCATGTCCGGTATTCATCGCTTGCAGCATATCGATAACCTCTGGTCCACGAACCTCGCCAACAATAATTCTGTTTGGCCGCATCCTTAAACTCGTCTTGATTAAATCGCGGATCGTAACTTCATTCTCCCCTTCTGTATTTGCATTTCTCACCTCTAATTTTACCAGATTTTCGACCCCTTGGATTTGAAGCTCGGCACTGTCCTCGATCGTTACAATGCGCTCGTCTTTAGGCACAAAGTTTGCAAGTGCATTAAGCAACGTTGTTTTACCCGATCCGGTTGAACCCGATATAAATATATTGTATCCTGCAACAACAAGCTTTTCCAAAAATGCCACCGCTTCTTCACTGATGGCGTCTAACATAATGAGTCGCTCCATCGTAATTGGAACTTTTGCAAATTTTCTAATCGTTAAAATCGGGCCGTTAATTGCTACCGGCTTTAGAACCACATTAACTCTTGAGCCATCTTCTAAACCTGTATCCACAATTGGTGAGCTTTCGTTGACATGGCGGTTGGCTCTGGCGACAATTTGCTGAATAACGTCTTCAAGTTTTTCTATGGATTCAAAATGCTTGTCCCACAAAACCAGTCTGCCATCTCGCTCATAATAAATAGCTTCGGCACCATTAACCATAATTTCCGTAATAGAGTCATCCTCAATCAACTCTTGTAATAAATCCAGGCGGCGGATAGCATTAAAAACTTCCTGCTTTATACTCATCTTCTGAATCGTGCTGATATAATGCTCCTTACCCTTTTCCAGTATAACAGTCTCTATCAGTTCTGACACAGCAGCATCATCCCCCTCTAAGTGAATATCTATACGGCTTAGTACTTCGCCCTGAATCTCTTTTTTTAAATCATAGTATCTCATCGGCTCTACACCTCCTGCTTAACCAATTTTATTTGATTGCCTGTTCTATTTTAATCATTCGTGCGGGCAGCTGCTCCAATCCCATGAAGATTAAAAATTGTTCAAATCTTTCCAGTTTCTTCAAGCCTCCTTCTTCGTTAATAAACGGAACATACAGCCTGGTACACAAATTCAATAACTCAATTTCCCAGGGGATTCCTCCAAAATCAATAATAATCCTCTCGTATGGACTAAAATTTATTAGCTCTTCAAAAAAGCTAATCCATTCTTCTTTGGTAAGCTCCCTGACATCAAATATACATGCCGCAGGAGAAAGGAAATCAACGCCATCTTCCTTAAAAACACTTCTCTCTATTTTAAATACGAGATCGGTTTTGTTTTCTTTAAAACGAAATATGATATCCGATAATCCCTCCTGCCCGGAGGAAATAGTTGAAAATTCTTCCATCGTCATATATAAAACTCTATATTTATCAGACATATCTTTGCCTAATTGAATGGCAAATTCCGTTTTCCCGATACGCCCGATAGGTGAGTATACACCTAAAATCTGCGTATCGGATTTCACCACAACACTACTTCTATCTAGTAAAGCACCATTCCTTTCTGTATAAATATCTAATAAATAACTATAAATCTTCTCTGCTGATTGATATTTCATTAAAGATAAATATCCACTATACTCTTTTTCTAAATTTCCCTCATTAAGAATAATCGTTGTATATGTGTTTAATTGCTGCAGTTCCTCACATAATAGCGATGAACTGATTAGTAATATGCACCCCTTTCCATTCATCTCAGGCACACAATCAGTGTTGGTATATACATTTACAATGAAAGGCGAATCTGCCTTTCTGCTGATATAATCAGCCAACCTCTCCACATATCTTTCTTCCCTGTCGCAAATAATTAATTGCGAATTCTTCACCGGTTACCTCCTTTTCTATTAAATGTAGTCGAAAATACATAAGATAACTACAGACAAACTAATCGGAAGAGAAAAATGTATTATCCATTCTTCTTTTTTTTCTTCAACATTATGATAAGATGATAATTTCTTTGTATGAATGAGTCTAAAGATGTATTCGGTAAAGTATCGCAAACGGGTTATGATAATCCCATACCTTACCATTTTTACTAAAGAGATAATTGCTCCAATACTAAAAGCAATCGCTATAGACTGGATACAGAATGATATTCCGGCAAAGCTTCCTACCACTGCAAATAGCTTAATGTCACCTGCACCTAGTACAGAACCAATGTATAAGAAAAATAGTAATCCGATAGGTGCTATTCCCCCTAAAAGTGAAGAAATCAACCCATATAATCCTTGGAAAACAAAATTATGTAAACTCCCGATACACATGCCTATTATAATCAACTTATTGTTAATCTTATAACATTTAAAATCCATGTATACGGCTATGACTAAAATCAATGTCAGACACGCCTGTTTCGATAGCTCCAATGCATCACCTCTATTTAATTGTCAGTTTAGGGAAAATAAAAAAGATATATAATCAATACGAGTGGAAGATTTTGTATATTGATTATATATCTTTTCATATCCAGTTGTCTAGCCCCTATTTTAATTTCTTTACGACAGGATTTTACATTACGACAGCATCTGATAAACACCGATAATATATAGCATAATAACACCCGGAGAACCTAACACACCGCATGTGGTTACCGTCAAGAGGTTAACACCTACAGGACTCCCAATATTTAAAAAATTAAGGATAAGATTAACCGTAAAGATAAAGACGCCGCCTGCCGCAGCACGAATAAGCCACCTAAGTACAATCTCTTTTTGATGTATAAATAAGCTGATAATGAAAACAATCAGGCATATGCCAATAATAATAAGTAAAATTTGATTTTGAGTCATTTAATGCTCCCAATTACTTAATTAATATAACATATGCCGGATATGCCTGTTTTATTATTCAACTTTTAATATTGCCCCGCTATTGGCTTCAATCAACCAGTGTATCCTGCCTTCACAAATTGCTGCGCTTTTTCCCGAAATCAAATCTGTCACACGACGTCCGGAAAGGGGAACATCAATAGATAATTCCTCGGCATTGGTATCGTTATTTAAAACGATGATACACCCTTGGTGATTGTATATTTTTGCATACACATATTGTTTATTCCGCAATATCAGTTCTTGATAGCTGCCGTGACTCAATTCCTTATGTTCCAAACGTATCCCGGCCAGCTTGGTAATAAGCCGTACCAGTTCATTATCTTCGGCATCTAATTCCGCCAGATTCAGCGCCGGGCGCAGTATGTCGTCGCCGCCATCTTGCTTGCGGCCCTTAATACCCCATTCGGAACCGTAATAAAGCGATGGAATCCCCATAATCGTATATAAAAACACATGTACCGGCAGCAAATTCTTAATATTGTCCAACTTGCTGGCGATGCGGTCAACATCATGATTATCTACAAAATTGTATAACCGGGCATCCCGGCATAGACCATAAGGCTCCCCAAATAACCTCTTGATTGTATGGGCCATCTCAAAATAATTATGAGCATTATGGGCGGAATAAATACTTTTATGCAATTCATAGTTGGTAACGGAATGCAAGATTTCAGGATTGGCCCAGCGGCTATAGTCTCCATGGATGACTTCTCCCATGAGCCAAAAATCTTCTTTGACATGATTTGCCAAATGCCTTAACTCGCTCATAAAGTTAAAATCTAAAACATCCGCACAGTCCAGGCGGATGCCGTCAATATTAAATTCTTCTACCCAATATTTTACAACTTCCATCAGGTACTCTCTGACCTTAGGATTATTCATGTTCAATCTGGGTAAAATCGCATGGCCGCCCCAACACTCATAAGAAAATGGGTCACCCATGGGACTCCTCTGATTAAAATCTACCTGGGAATACCAATCCTTCCCCCATGAATCCCACTTTAGCTCCTGAAGATTTTTAAATGCGGCAAAATCCCTGCCCGTATGATTAAATACGCCGTCAACAACAACTTTAATGCCTTCCTGATGACACTTATCGACCAGATTTCTAAAGTCCTGATTGCTTCCTAATCTCCGATCCACCCGTTTATAATCCGTTGTATCATACCCGTGAGTTGCCGACTCAAATAACGGTCCGATATATATGGCATTACAGCCAATAGCCTTGACATGCTCAATCCATTGATTCAGGATTGGGAAATTCTCTAAATTATCTCTGTAATTATTCTCTTTCGGCACATCGCATAAACCCAATGGATATATATGATAAAAAATCGCTTCTTCATACCAATGATTCATCAATTAAAATCTCTCCTGTTTTTATAATGTAACACCTAAACCACGTGACTAAAATCCTGCGGCAATAATCTTACCATATCTGCTTCTTCATATTTATTGTCTAATACAGTCATAAATAAATTTTTCATATTACGCTGATCCAGATTAACAATAGCCTGGTCTACCATACTTGTTATATCTTCATAATTGATGACTATATCTTCCTGGGTCTGCTTCTCAAAATAATCCCGGAGGGCCAAGGCCGTTTCTTTCGCCATCTCATAACCCCGCTTCTCAATATAGCCTTTTGCAAGGGTTACCAACTCCATCTCATTATATTTTGCCACATTAATGACATTTAAAAATTGCGCCCGCAAATCAGGATATTTCTTCCATAGTTTTAAAATATCCTCTTCAAAGCTTTCCAATACAATAGCAACATCCTGATTGTCTTTGCTTACTTCTTTCTTGATAATTTCAACTGATGAATCTGATAGTTCATCGGCACTTTCAATAATAAGACAGCCGCCTTTAATCTTCGAAAAAATAACCGAAAAATCTTTATTATTCAAATCTATGGCACTCGCTCTTACAATTTTGGTTTTGTCGCAAATACCATATGTATTCAATGCTTTGGCAATACCGATAGCGATTTGGGATTTAACACTTTTATCGCTTCCAACAACCACAAAATTAATATCATAAGGTGCCAATATATCATAATCTTCCATCCCTGTATCTTCAAATTTAGTAAAGGTTTCTGCCAGTTGCTGCTTGACATCAAGAATATTAGGAACAGTTGCAAAAATATCTTTTACTGTATCTGGAATTGTCACAGAGTCTGTAACCTCATCCTCAAAATCATCTTCTTCTGCCTCATCTTCAAAAAGATCGGCAAGGAACGATTTATCTACATCAGAAATCGGGGGCAATTCTTCTTGGACTTCATCCTCTATATCCCATATCCCTTCATCCTCGTCTCCATCCTCATCTCCATCTTCGTCTTCATCTTCACCTTCATCAGTTACCTCCGCTGATGCTTCACTCTCTTGCATCTCATCGGAAAAACTTTCAAAAAACGATTCTTCGCTGAAATCATCTGTCGTTTCGTCTTGAAAAAGATCCTCATCCGCAAAGAAGTCTTTATCTTCTGAAGGCATATCCTCTATCACCTCATCCGCAAAAAAATCCGTATCATCATCTGTCGCCGCTTCCACCGGTTCTTCATCGGTCTCTGCAGCCACTTCTGCTGATTCTTCTTCGCTCTTTTCAATCGCTTCTGCAGGTTCTTCTTCAGCTTCTTTAACAGCCTCTCTTGATGGTTCAGAGTGCTGCAGTTTTCCAAATAAAGTGTTGAGGGTTTGAGACATTTCTTGCTTTAACAGCAATTCATCTATCATACCATCATCTTCATCATTATCATCCTCAGGGTATTCCTCCCATGCCGGTTCCTCTTTGACAGTAGAATCTTCCTCCAATGCTTTTGCTATCATACTCAAGTCAATATCATCTTCCATGAAAAAGTCGTCTTCATGATTATCATACTGCATCTCGGTCACAACTTCAATCTGTTCGGCAACTTCATGTGCCTCGGCTTCAATCTGTTCCTCGGTTTCATATGTTTTGCCATCAGTCTCGGATTCGGCTTCTATGACCTCTTCCCCAGCGTTGACTTTGCCCTCCTGTGCCTCTTTATCAGCCTTCATCTTAGCCTCCTGTTCAGCTGTTCTGATCTTAGCTGCTGCTTTGATTTCGGCAATCTTCTGAGCCTCCAGTTCCTTTTCCTTCTCTTTTTCAACCGTGGATACCTCCGGTAAGGGCTCACCCGTAATCTTACATTTTAATGCAATCGCTTTATCTACATATTCTCCATGACCAAACCATAATACGATTTCTTCACATTCGGTAGTGCACTTCTTCGTTTCCCCGGCTGCCTCATACAATGATGCCAGCTCGTAAGCCCACTCCTCTATATATTCATAATCCTTTAAGCGCTCCAATGTATCAATCAGAACCGATAAACGCTCGCCTTTACCCTTGTCAATTCTATATCTTAAAATATATCTATTTAAGTCTCTTGATGCCACACCGATAAATTCTTTATAGTAGTATTCTGCTTCTGCATATTCCCCCATATCAATATATAAGGTGGTCAATAGATTTAAAATCCTTCTATTCGAGGGGGATTTGTCATATGCTTTTAATATGACATCTTCAGCCTCTTCGTACTTATCTTCTTTGATATACACTTCGCCAATCAGACACAACGTCGGCGCATTTTTGATCTTGGTAACCTCAATACTATTAATAACTTCTAAAGCCGACTTAAAATCTTCCTCTACCACATAAGCTTTTATCTGCTTAAGAATATCTGCTTCTGAGCTTTTGTCCAAATTTGTCCACTCCTTTACACATCAGTACTTTTCCACACCTAACTAAGAGTTTAACATACTTACCCTCAGTTAACAAGAGTAAACCGCAGTCTAAAACCTATATCTCCCTGCTAACTGAGGATAAAATACTAGTACATCGCAGCAATTTCATTGATAATCAATTGCTCTTCATTATAATCATAACGTATCCCCTTAATCTCTTGATAAGTTTCATGCCCTTTGCCGGCAAAAACGATGATATCCCCTTTGTGCGCATCATGAATAGCATATTTTATGGCCGCTTTTCTGTCTTCTATCACAAGAAAATCTGCCTTTCCCTTAGATATCCCAATTAAAATGTCATTGATAATATCCATCGGGTTTTCAAATCGGGGATTATCCGATGTGACAATTGTTAAATCTGCCAACCCTCCCGCTACTTTTCCCATCTCATAGCGCCTCAATTTAGAACGGTTGCCGCCACAGCCAAATACACAAATAAGACGATGAGGGTCATAACCTTTCAGCATTTCCAGAAGTTTTTCGAGCGAAGCCGCATTATGGGCATAATCAATCATAACGGTATACTCGCCTGTTCCCGGGAGTATTTGCACCCGCCCTTTGACCCTGATTGATTTTAAGGCTTCATTGATAGTCTCCTCAGAAATATTGAAATGCTTACAAACAGCTATGGCAATCAATGCATTTTCCACATTAAAAAGACCCGGCATATGAACTTCCGATTTGAATTCCCATAACCCTTTCACCACAAACGCTGTTCCCAAATTATCAGTAAATCTTCTCGCCTCAATCTCTTCTGCCCATAAATGTGATTTAGAATCTTTTCCAAAATATATCATCGGACACCTTGCTGCTTTCAAGGCTTGGGTTACGTTGGCATCATCCCGGTTAACAATTCCCAGCTTACACTGTTCAAACAGCAAACTTTTGCATTGCATATACTCCGCAAAGCTTTCATGTTCATTTTTCCCTATATGGTCAGGCTCTATATTTGATATGATTCCATAGTCAAATTCAATGCCCCAAACTCTTTTTTGCTTTAAGCCCTGGGAAGACACCTCCATAACAACACATTCACAGCCCGCTTCGGCCATATTGTAAAGATATTGTTGAATACAATGAGATTCCGGCGTCGTATTATAAGATTTTATTACTTCTTCACCTACAAGGGTTTCAATGGTGCCAATCAATCCGGTTTTAATCCCGGCGCTATCTAAAATGCTCTTAATCATGTAGGCAATTGTTGTTTTTCCTTTCGTCCCGGTAATACCAATGGTTTTCAGCCGTCCCCCCGGATAACCAAAAAAAGCGGCAGACATACACGCCAACGCTTCTCTTGTATCTTCCACTATGATTAATGTGATGGTTTCATCCACCGGCACCTGATGCTCTGCCACAATAACCCGGCAGCCCTTTGCCACCGCCTGATTGGCATAATCATGACCGTCTCTTTCCATCCCCCGGATACAGACAAAAACCGAGTCCGCCTTAACTTCTCTTGAATCATACCCTATCTCACTGACCTCTATATAAATATTTCCCTGTACACATCTATAAACTAAATTTATTAATAATTCTACTAAATGCAAAGAATCCCACTCTCCAGTTGATACCCCCAGACGGCAACAGCCTATATTTCCCGGGCTTGTTATCTGAGGGTAAATATTTACGCTTCTCTACATTATATGAAATCAAATACTTCCTGTTCATATTCGATTTTCACATACTCGACCTCCGTGATATCGACATTGGAATGAAAATCAACAACAACCGTTTGCTGCTTATTGTCAATCAACTTCTGACCCAAAACATAATTGACATCGAATCTCCCCGATATGGCCGGCGTTGCCCCTCTGGCCGGGACAATCAGCTGAACATTATTTGTCTCTAGCAGCCGGAAAATCGGCTCCCATATATAAATATCTTTGGCAGCACCAAATGGATTATCAATGAAAATGACCTTTTTCAGCTTTGTGTAATCTATGTTTCCGGCATATATGCTGGATATATAATTAATGATACCAATCAAAAACTGAATATAAATCCCCTGAGACTGACCTGTACTCCCAACGGCCTCCTCATATTTTAAGTAACGGCT
>Ga0153928_1001276_pt1 | contig 11423 bp, 12 predicted proteins | sample TSNJ012MetaG_FD_106656 | JGI IMG/M metagenome (GOLD analysis project Ga0153928, IMG submission 106656) | Attine ant fungus gardens microbial communities from New Jersey, USA - TSNJ012 MetaG | ecosystem: Host-associated > Fungi > Mycelium > Unclassified | place: USA: New Jersey, Wharton State... | reverse complement strand
TCCGCGAGGTGTTTCCGTGCATTATGCACGGAAATCCCGAGACATATAAGGCGCGAAATTATGCAGTATGCATAATTTCTGTGCATCGCGTAGCGTGTTACTGGTCACGGAGTGAACAGTAACATATAAGTTTTCTATAGATGGCAAAAAGAAGAATGAACTATAAAAAAACAAAAAAGTCTGTTATTATATAAAACAATAATACAAAGTACGTAGCAATCCGTAAGTATCAGGGGATCAAAATACCTTTTGCCCCAACATCATTATATATAGTTAGACAATAGAAATATTAGGAGATGATTTGGATGACACTGATTCAATTAAAATATGTTATTGCAGTAGCCGGGGAAAACTCGCTAAATGATGCAGCCAAAAAGTTGTTTATTTCACAACCCAGTCTTTCCAGTGCGATTCATTTAATTGAAAAAGAAATTGGAATAGAAATATTTACCCGTTCAAAGACGGGTATCACATTAACACCACAGGGAAAGGAATTTATCGGTTATGCAAGGCAGGTTGTAGAGCAATATGCGTTGTTAGACGCTAAGTACATTGCCAAAACAGATGTAAAGAAAAAATTCAGTGTTTCCATGCAGCATTATACTTTTGCTGTGAATGCATTTGTAGAACTGGTAAAACAATTTGGCATGGATGAATATGAGTTTGAAGTGCATGAGACAAAGACACATGAGGTAATTGATAATGTGAAAAATTGCAAAAGTGAAATTGGAGTATTATATTTGAATGACTTCAATAGAAATGTGCTGACAAAAATATTTAGTGATTATGGACTGGAATTTCATGAATTATTATATTGTGGCATTTATGTTTATATATGGAAGGAACATCCACTGGCAAGAAAAAAGGAAATTGCTCTTGAAGAATTAATGGAATATCCATGTCTGGCATTTGAGCAGGGGGAACATAATTCTTTTTATTTCGCGGAGGAAGTCCTTAGTACCTATCAATATAAAAGACTGATTAAAGCCAATGACCGGGCGACACTTCTCAATCTTATGGTGGGGCTAAATGGATATACATTGTGCTCTGGTATTATTTGTGAGGAGTTAAACGGTAAAGATTACTGTGCTGTAAAGCTTAAATCAGATGAGAAAATGACAATCGGCTATATAGTAAGGAAAGAGGCAAATATAAGCATAATTGGCCAAAAATATTTAGAAGAAATTTCGAAATTCAAAGATAAAGTATTATCATAACAGGTCACAGTGCTCGTTATAAGAAGGAGGAAAACTAAAATTGGAAAGAGGAATTTCGACAAAGTGTCTTCATTTAGAGGAAGATGAGCAGTATACGAAGAATTACGGAGCAATCAGTTTCCCGATTTATCAAACGGCAACATATGCTCATATGGGCGTAGAAAAAAGTACCGGATTTGATTACAGCAGATTGCAGAATCCTACCAGAGAGCATTTGGAAAAGATAGTTGCAACTTTGGAAAATGGCACAGATGCGCTTGCATTTACTACAGGGATGGCTGCCATTACACTTCTAATGGAATTATTTGCACCAGGAGACCATCTGATTGTTGAATCTGATCTTTATGGAGGCAGTATTCGCTTGTTTAATAATGTATCAAGGAAGAAAGGTATTACATTTTCGAGCATTGATTGCGCTAAAGAGAATGTAGAAAGCTATGTGAATGAACATACGAAGGCAATCTTTATCGAAACACCTACTAATCCGATGATGAATGTAACTGATATTCAGGCGCTGGCAAAGACTGCAAAGGAACGGGGTATTCTGTTAATTGTGGATAATACATTTTTATCACCATATTTTCAGAATCCATTGGACTTAGGAGCAGATATTGTGATTCACAGTGGTACAAAATATCTTGGGGGACATAATGATACGCTGGCAGGATTTTTAGTGACGAACAGAGAAGATATAAGTGAGAAGTTTCGCTTTTTGCTTAAGACAACCGGTGCAGGATTATCTCCATTTGACAGTTGGCTGATACTTAGAGGTATCAAAACTCTTGGTATAAGAATGGAAAAGGCACAGCAGAATGCACTGGAAATTGTGGAGTGGCTTGGTGGAAAGCGACAAAGTGTAACAAAAGTAATCTATCCGGGTCTGGAAGCACATCCGGGATATGAGATTATGAAAAAGCAGAGCAGAGGCTTTGGAGCAATGATAACATTCCAGCTTGAAAGCAAGGAATTTGCCTTATCGATTCTGGAAAAGGTGCGTATGATCAAGTATGCAGAAAGTCTAGGTGGGGTGGAAACGTTAATCACATATCCGACAACACAGACTCATGCAGACGTACCGGAGGAAATCCGTGAAAAGAATGGTATTACGGAGGCTACTCTTAGAATGTCTGTGGGAATAGAGGATGTCAAGGATTTAATTCATGAACTTACGGAGGTGTTTAAAGAGACGGAGGAAGAATTATATGGCAGAAAAGAATCTTGATTTTGATAAGCCGGTGAACAGGTACAACACGAAATCCTTAAAATATGATTTTGCAAAAAAACGGGGAATGGCAGAGGATGTGCTGCCCCTGTGGGTGGCTGACATGGATTTTCAGACATCCAGTTATATTCAGGATGCTTTAATGGAAGAGACACTACATGGAATATATGGGTATAGTGAAGTTCAGAAGCCATATTTTGAAATTATTCGTAAATGGATGAAAAGGCACTATGATTGGGAAGTAAAGGAACCGTGGCTGATTAAGACACCAGGAATTGTATTTGCGCTGGCGCTGGCTGTAAAAGCTTTTACGAACCCAGGGGATGGGGTATTGATTCAGCTTCCTGTATACTATCCATTTTCAGGAGTAATAGAGGGTAATGGAAGAAAAGTGGTCAGTAACACACTTTTCCTGGGAAAAGATAATTGTTATCACATAGATTTTAAAGATTTTGAGAAAAAGATTGTAGAAGAGCATATCAAGCTTTTCTTCTTATGTAATCCACATAATCCGGTAGCAAGAGTATGGACGAAGGAAGAACTGACAAGATTGGGAGATATTTGTTATAAACATAAGGTTATTGTAGTGAGTGATGAAATCCATGCAGATTTTGTGTTTAAGGGAAAGCATCAAGTATTTGTCAATCTGAAGAAGGAGTATGAAGAGATAACCATAACCTGTACTTCTCCCAGTAAAACTTTTAATTTAGCCGGATTACAGATATCCAACATATTTATCGCAAATCCACAGATAAAGAGGGCATTCCGCAAACAGCTGGACATGGCAGGTTACAGCCAGTTAAATATTATGGGGCTGGTGGCATGTGAAGCAGCATATCAGTATGGCGAAGAATGGTATGAGAAAATGCACAGTTACGTGGGGGAGAATATTTCTTATACAAAAAAGTTTGTTGAGGAAAACTTGCCGGGAGTAAATATGGTGGATCATGAAGGCACATATCTTGTATGGCTGGACTTTAGAGGAACAGGGTTAAGTGTGGAACAGGTGGAAAATCTGATTATCCATAAGGCGAAGCTGTGGCTGGATAGCGGAAAAATCTTCGGGGATTGTGGAAAGGGGTTTCAAAGAATAAATGTTGCATGTCCCAGAAGCGTGCTGGAAGAAGCATTAAACAAAATAAAGGATGCTCTAAAAGATGAAAATATATAATGGAGGTAATGATCATGAGTCAGATTAAAGAAAGCGTATTAGAATTAATTGGAGGTACACCATTATTAAAATTAAATGGTTATGCTAAGAAAGCAGGAGTAACAGAGGCAACAATCCTTGCAAAGCTGGAATATTTAAATCCGGCGGGTTCGGTTAAAGATAGAATTGCCCTCGCAATGATTGAAGATGCAGAGAAAGAAGGCATTCTTAAGGAGGGGGCAACAATTATCGAGCCTACCAGCGGCAATACAGGAATTGGCCTTGCAGCAGTTGCAGCAGCAAAAGGTTATAGAGCGATTCTTACTTTGCCGGATACCATGAGCGTCGAAAGAAGAAACCTTTTGAAGGCATATGGTGCAGAGTTAGTACTTACTGAAGGTGCAAAAGGAATGAAAGGTGCAATTGTAAAGGCTGAGGAACTGGTTAAGGAAATACCTGATGCGGTTATTTTAGGTCAATTTGTCAATCCTGCGAATCCGGCGGTTCATAAGGCAACTACAGGTCCGGAGATTTGGGAACAGGCGGATGGAAAGGTTGATATTTTTGTCGCAGGTGTGGGTACAGGTGGAACAATTACCGGTGTCGGTGAATACTTAAAAGAAAAAAATCCGAATGTAAAGGTGGTAGCAGTTGAGCCGGCAGGAAGTCCGGTCCTTTCAACCGGTACACCCGGTGCACATAAGATTCAGGGAATCGGTGCAGGATTTGTGCCGGAGGTACTTAACACCAATGTCTATGATGAAATTATTACCATTGAAAATGATGATGCCTTTGCAGAAGGCAGAGTATTTGCGGTAAGTGAAGGTATTCTCGTTGGCATTTCTTCGGGAGCAGCATTAAAGGCAGCAGCAATCTTAGCAAGCAGACCTGAAAACAAAGGAAAGACGATAGTGATAATACTTCCGGATTCAGGGGACAGATATTTATCTACACCTTTATTTAGCGAATAATCAGGGGATTTTCGAGAGCACTCTTATTATAGTTGGAGGTGAATGTGGATGAAACAGGCAGATAGTAATGGTGTTTTGGATAATTTACATTTAAAAGAAGTAAAAAACTTGATGCGTGACATGAAATACGGAAGTATAACCATCATTGTTCAAGATGAAAAAATTATTCAGATAGATAAAACAGAAAAATATAGAATTAAAGACTGACTGGAAAACCAGAGGTTTTGTTAAGGAGATTAACAGACCTCTGGTTTTTTCTTTATGATGCTGTAGCCGTTGGAATGGCATAGGTTTGCAAAACTGAAGTTGGTGGTTCGAATCCACTCGGCATTACTGCTGTGGCTGAAATAGTCATAGTTATCAAGGAGGCTTTGCAGCAGATTGTGATTCGCAAGGCATGAAAGAAAGAGGGAGTTCTATGAGTAATACATATAAAGATTTACAAACGTCTCATCCCTGCTTTGGTGGACATAAGAATAACAGGGGAAGGATTCATCTACCCGTAAGTCCGGGGTGCAATATTGCCTGCCGTTTTTGTGACAGGGCGATTAACGATGCGGAAGACAGACCGGGTGTTACATCCAAGGTAATTACGCCCGATGAAAGTATTGAAGTGTTAGAAAAAGCATTGAAGCTTTGCCCGGAAATAACGGTGGCAGGAATTGCAGGACCTGGTGATACACTTGTTTCCGACTATGCGTTACAGACTTTTTGGAAGGTGAAAGAAAAATTCCCGGATATCATTAAATGTATGAGCACCAATGGATTACTTTTATATGAAAAGGCAGACGAAGTAATTAATGTTGGGATTGACTCTCTTACAGTTACTGTAAATGCGGTGGATCCTGAGATAGAAGCAAAACTCAACCAATACATTGTATACCATGGCAAAAAATATGATGGTGTAGAAGGCGCAAAAATACTGATTGAAAACCAGTTGAAGGGTATTGAAAAAGCAGCAGATGCAGGTATTACCATAAAAGTAAATTCTGTGTTGGTTCCGGAAATCAATGGGGATCATATTGAAACCATTGCTAAAACTGTCAAAGAAGCAGGGGCAAGCATTTATAACATTATTCCTCTAATCCCACAGGCAGAGCTTGCAGATCAAAGAGCACCTGTCTGTTCAGAGATAGATGAGGCAAGACTAAAAGCATCAAAACATATCGATGTGTTTAGACATTGCCGGCATTGCAGGGCTGATGCCGTAGGTGTTCCCGGAAAATCGGAGTATGGCAATCAGATTTATCAAAGAAGAATCGTTGTAAAGGAAACATTTTCACATGGATAATACAGAATATAAATACCTGATAGCTGTGGCAACTTCTGATGGACTAGTGGTGAATCAGCACTTTGGAAGAGCAGATGCGTTTTGGATCGTAGGTCTGGATAAAGAGAACCATGCACACCATATTGAAAAACGAAGTGTGATTCCGGTTTGCGAAGGTGGCAACCATGACGATGGAAGACTTGAAGCTACAGCCAAAATGTTTATGGATTGCAAATACATTTTGGTCAGCCGAATAGGTCGGGGAGCAGCCTGTACATTAGAAAGATTTGGTATTACACCAATGGAACTTCCGGGTATTATCGAAGAATCGATACAGAAATTGCTCGTATATGAGGAACTGTAAAACTCATTTTAAGAAGCATGAGGTTGCCAAACTGCATTCTATGCAGATTGTATACTTTTGTTACCAGACAGCCGATAGGGCTGAACTGTAACTTTTAATTTAAGAAAGGAATTATTCAAATGAGCGAATTAAGACAGATTGCAATTTATGGAAAGGGTGGAATCGGAAAGTCAACAACAACACAGAACCTGACAGCCGGTTTAGCAGAGCATGGGAAAAAGGTTATGGTTGTAGGATGTGATCCGAAAGCGGATTCTACAAGACTATTGCTTGGCGGACTGGCACAAAAGACAGTTCTTGATACGATCAGGGATGAGGGCGAGGATATTGAACTGAGCCGCATCCTGAGAGAAGGCTTTGGTGGAACAAGATGTGTGGAATCAGGAGGACCTGAACCGGGTGTGGGATGTGCAGGCAGAGGTATTATTACATCTATTAACATGTTGGAAGATCTTGGAGCCTATACGGATGATTTGGATTATGTGTTTTATGATGTATTGGGGGATGTTGTCTGTGGCGGATTTGCCATGCCAATCAGAGAAGGTAAGGCAAAGGAAATATATATTGTAGCCAGTGGTGAGATGATGGCACTTTATGCAGCGAACAACATTGCCAAGGGGATTAAAAGATATGCAAAGACTGGAGGTGTAAGAATTGGAGGAATTATCTGTAACAGCCGCAATGTAGACAGAGAGTTGGATTTGCTTCGTGCCTTTGCCAAGGAATTAGGGACACAGTTACTTTATTTTGTACCCAGAGATAATATCGTACAAAGAGCTGAAATTAATAAGAAGACTGTAATTGCGTATAAGCCGGATTCTGCCCAGGCACATGAGTACAGAAATCTTGCCGAAGCAGTGATCAACAATACGAATTTTGCGATTCCAACACCTATGACACAGGAAAGACTGGAAGAAATCCTGTTTGAATATGGTCTTATGGATCTTGCGGATGATTATCACATTTAGGGAAGGAGTATTTAATTATGGCAAAAATCTATGAATCCATTATGGAGTTGGTAGGCAACACACCTTTGCTGGAAATTAAAAATTATGAAATAAGGAATAAACTGGACGCAAAGATACTTGTAAAGCTGGAATATTATAATCCGAACCAGAGTGTAAAGGACAGAATTGCCTCTGCAATGGTGGAAGATGCAGAGAAGAAGGGGTTTTTAAAGCCGGGATACACAATTGTTGAGACAACAAGCGGAAATACGGGAATCGGACTGGCGGCGGTTGCCGCGGCTAAGGGATATCAGTTCCGCGTGTACATACAGGATAATGTAAGTGAAGAGCGTTTTCAGGTAATTAAGGCATTCGGTGGAGAGATCATTAAATTATCAGAGGAGCCGGCGATAGCAAGAACACTTGAGGAAACGAATGGAGATTTTGTGGCAGCAATCAAGACACTTCGGGAGGAAGTATTGTCAAAGGAAAAGGATATTTTCTTTGTAGATCAAGTTTCTAATCCTGCAAATCCTGCTATTCACGAGACTACAACAGGACCTGAGATATGGGAAGATACAGATGGAAAGGTGGATATCCTTGTCGTAAGTGTGGGAACAGGTGGAACGGTGTCAGGTACAGGAAAATATTTAAAATCGAAAAAAGCTGACATAAAGGTAGTTGCTATCCAGCCAGGACCAAATTCTCTTCCAGGTGATGATAATCCGGAGCCGGAGGAAATCACCGGTGTTCATCCGTTTGAGGGTGTGCCGACCGAACGAGTTCCTGCAACAATGGATCTAAGTATCTATGATGAAAAGCTGGAGATTGAAACATTACAGGCATTTGAAGCCGCCAGAGAGGTGGCAAAAACAGATGGTATTTTGATTGGCACGTCATCAGGGGCAGCCATTTATGCGGCAACACAGCTTGCCAGGAGATCCGAAAATAAGGGCAAGACAATTGTTGCGGTCTTGCCTGATACAGGACTTAGATACTTGTCAACCAATTTATTCAATGAGGAATAGGAGGTGCATGGCATGGCACTTAATTTAGACAGATCTAATGTGGCAACGAGAGAGAATCGAATTGGTTCTATTACCGGTTACATTGGAAGCTTAAGTGATTTGGCAAATCAGAGTAATTGTGGAACGCTAAAGGGATGTTCCAGATGCTTTTCTCAATCCAGCACATGTTTATCATCCTGTGCATTGGGTCAGCTTTCTGCAATTCGCGATATCGCGATTATTCATCACGGACCGTCCGGCTGCTCTGCGGCAAGTGCAGATACATATTATCTGGATAAGGTAATGGCAAAAAAGCGCGGTATTACCAATAACACTGTATATGTAGGGACGGATATGGATGAAAAGGATACCATCTTTGGCTCTTCAGAGAGTCTTAGAAGAATTATCCTTGAAGTGAATAGAAGATATTCACCAAAGGCAATTTTTGTAACAAGCTCCTGTGCTACCGGTATCATTGGTGAAGACATTGACAGCGTGATAGATGATGTGAAGGAGGAAGTGGAGGTGCCGGTCGTGGCAGTACACTGTGAAGGCTTTAAGTCCAGAATCTGGGCAACCGGATTTGATATATCCGATCATGCAGTGCTTAGTTCCATCGTACAGCCGCCTAAGCAGAAGAGAAATACAATTAATTTCAAGAATTTTTATGAAAGTGCAAGACCTGAGATCATAGCCATTTTTAAGAGCTTTGATTTGGAGCCGATTTTTCTCTACTGTAATTCAACAGTAGAAGAATTAAGTCATATTTCAGAGTCACTTGCAACCACATGTATTTGCGGAACACTGGGCAATTATTTAGGAAATGGTCTGGAGGAGAAATATGGAGTTCCCTATATCAGAACCATTAATCCTCTTGGCATTGCAGGCTTTGAAACATGGCTTAGAGAAATTGGTAAGGTAACAGACAGGTCAGGGGCGGTGGAAAAATATATAGAAGAGCAACGGGCAATCTATCTTCCGCAGATTGAGGGAATTAAGAAAGAACTAAAAGGCTTAAAGGCGGTACTTGGTATGGGACCGGGGTATACATTTGAAGTATCCAGAGTCTTAGACGAACTTGGAATTAAGGTGGTATGGGCTTTAGCATGGCACTACGACAAGAAATATGATAATGGCGATGTACCGCCATCCATGCAATATCTTTTGGAAAATGATGTGGATTTCGAAGCAAGTGTAGCGGATCAGCAGAACTATGAAGTCATGAATATTTTGAATAAATATCAGCCTGATTTATACCTATCCCGCCATCCGGGCTCTACGGTATGGGCAATCAAGAATGGAACACCGGCAGTATATGTAGCAGATGAGTATATGATATTTGGATATAAGCATACATTAGAATTTGCACAGTCCCTTTTGGAAAGTATTCATAACAGAAGCTTTGAAAAAAATCTGGCAAGACGGGTGAAACTTCCGTATACAGACTGGTGGTATCAACAGAATGTAGATGAATTCCTGGAGGAGGTTAAAAAGTAATGGCAAAGTTATTAGATAAGCAAAGATATAAATGTGCGCTTGCGGCAATGCAGACTGTGCAGGCTATCACACGGGCAATTCCGGTACTGCATTCCGGACCCGGATGTGCACAGAAACTCTCAGATTCCATCGGAAGCTCCGGATATTTTTCCCCTAACATTTTTCCCTGTACCAGTATTAATGAGAAGGATGTTGTATTTGGCGGGACAAAGAAACTGGAAACCACGATTGAAAATGCATTAAAAGTAATTGATGCTGATCTGTATGTGGTACTTACAGGATGCATTCCCGAAATCGTGGGCGATGATACAGGAGAAATAGTAAGTCATTTTGAAAATGCAGAGAAACCGGTAATATATGCATCTACAGCCGGGTTTAAAGGTAACAATTATATCGGTCATGAGCAGATCATTGATGCCATTATTGACCAGTATATTGAAAAATCTGAAGATAGAGAGAAAGGGCTTGTGAATATCTGGGCGGATGTACCATATCAGGATTTGTTCTGGCTGGGTAATATCAGGGAACTGGAGAAGCTCCTTGAAGAACTGGGACTTACACCGAATACCATTTTTGGATATCAGCGTGGAATTGACAACATTAACAGGATTTCCAAAGCAGAATTTAATCTTTTGGTATCTCCGTGGGTGTCTGTGGGAAATATGAAGAAAATGGAGAAAAAGTTTGGTATTCCATACCTTCATTATCCGACGCTTCCTATTGGAGCTTTTGAGACAAGTAAGTTCTTAAGAGAAGTAGGTAAGTTTGCAGGTGTTGATGAGGAAAAGGCGGAAACTATCATCAATGAGCATGAAAATTATTACTATTATCTAATTGAAAGATATGCGGATATGTTTCTTGAAACACGCGTTATGGCAAAGCAGTTTTCTGTGGTAGCAGATGCCCAGTATGCTCTTGGTATTACCAAGTTTCTTGTAAATGATTTGGGATTATTTCCGGCAAAGCAGTTTGTTGTGGATGATACGCCTAAGAAATTTCAAGAACAGATAAAGAAAGAATTCCAAAATCTCAATTATGGAATAAAGGCAGATGTAAGCTTTGAGACAGATGGATATAAAATCCACAATGAGATAAAGGAACATGACTATCATGGCTATCCGCTAATTCTGGGAAGTTATTATGAAAAGGAACTGACAGAGGAGATGTTTGGACATTATCTAAATATCTCATGGCCGGTACAGGATAAGGTAGTCCTGAATGATTTTTATGCAGGATATACCGGCGGTATCAAACTGATTGAAGACATCTATTCTGTAGCAGTGCAGAGATGGAACTAAGGAGGTGCCTATGTCTTACAAGATAGCCATAGGGTCCTCGGATGAAAAGTGGATTGACGAAACCTTTGGATTGGCGAAAAGATTTCTCCTATTTGAATTTATCGCACTTTTCAAGTTTTTTATGCGATTGTCCTGAAAAAACTTTGTCTATTGACATTTCCCACTTTTTTACTTATAATGTATACTTGTTCGGTATAGTTTATTTGTAGGTCTCTTAGTTTTCGGTGATCCCCCCAATATTTGGCATATAAAGACAGTAAGAATGAGTTATATTTTTTACTATATTTCGGGCAAGTACTTGGAACCGATGATGTGGACGCAGCGGTTTTCGGCTGGACAGGAAGTTGTGGCGGAACTAATAGAAGTTTATGAGTTCAATGAGAGGAGATTAGTATGACACTAAATGGCAACATGCCGGCGAGAGGGACTTAAATATTTTTTTGTCCATACATAGGGTTATTGCTTCTGTGCGGGAAAGAG
>Ga0153928_1001274_pt1 | contig 11435 bp, 10 predicted proteins | sample TSNJ012MetaG_FD_106656 | JGI IMG/M metagenome (GOLD analysis project Ga0153928, IMG submission 106656) | Attine ant fungus gardens microbial communities from New Jersey, USA - TSNJ012 MetaG | ecosystem: Host-associated > Fungi > Mycelium > Unclassified | place: USA: New Jersey, Wharton State... | reverse complement strand
TTCATATCCTCGAGAACAATCATATCTTGTTCCATTTTTTACTCCCATTCCCTTAACTCTAAATTCACCTGAAGCATTGGTACATTTGATGTACGCAAATGAGTCATCTTGTTTTGGACGATTTTCCGTATACTTTGTTGTTGCTCCAATTCCATTAAAGTCATATTGGAAAGCAGTATCTTTATTATTTTTCGCACTCACCCCCAAAACTCCCATGCTAAGTACCATGATACCCAGTAAAATGATTGACGCTAATTTTTTTATCAACTTGCTCATAAATTTGCCCCCCTCTTTCTTTTTTTCATTTACACATCTGTTGTAAAAACACATATTTTTTGCATTACTTAACGTTATAGTAACAAAAACAATCAACGGATTTTGCATCCTCACGATTAACCCCTTCTGGATTAATCTGGAGGTATATGGATTGCTCTAACCAACGATCCTCTGCAATAAATAATAAATGGAACGTCTGTAATTCACCTGCCAATAGTTGAATCATTCCGTAATCATGTTCACCATATTTATTTTGTGCCCGCTCAAGAATACACCAATCATTCACAGTTAATGGATTATCTTGCGACAGCAATGAAACATTTGATAAATAAATTGTCTGAATGCCATTCGAGAGATTTTCAATAGACACATCAACTGAAACATAGGAGTTTCCCTTTTCTAACTGCAAAGTGTCGCTTTCAAAGGCTATTTCTAGTGCTTCTAATTCCATTTTTAGGTTGTCTTTGTTTTCTTGTAAATAAACGCTTGGAAGCTTTTCGCTAATTTCAACCGATTCAATGCTATATTCTATTTGTAAAAAAGTGACCTTTTCACTCATATCCATTACTTGGTCTTCAAAACGAACTTTTTGTGCACAAGAAACCAGTATAAGCAGTATACAAAACGTAGAAAAAAAGATACCGTGTGCTTTTTGCTTCATACAATACCACAACCTTTTTTAACTTAATTTGAGTACTATCCATATTCACACTTCAACTTTACCAGCTCTGTTGCTCCCTGTCCTACGCTTAAACCTAATGTTAGCACTTCGTTCGGCTCCAAGGATTCGGTACAGACGGTTGGTTAGACCTGATAGGATTTTCCTATTATATATTCATCAGCTTACCAAAACTTGCAGGCTCACATCCACTTACCAGATAAAATCAGCTATGTCGATTTTACAGCTACACCATAATTTAATTAAACCAAAATTGGTGGTTTCATGCTACTTTATTGCCAAATAATATTGAATTTTTAGTTTTATACTCTAATCGCTTGCTTACCACATAAAAATATGTTATACTTCTTATGTCCTCATAAATCCGGCTACCGTTCTACGGTAGGGGTTCCAGCCATTCGGTTTTATGTGGACCATTTTAATTATCCAATGGAATCGCCCCCCTCTTTAAATTATGTAAATAAGATTCATTCGATATTGATATCTTATCACAAAATTTTACAGATGTCAATATTTGATACAAACAATAATTATTTTTTTTTAACTATATCTTGTTTTTATTGTAAGCATATAATTATTATTGGCAAATGGAATAAAAATCTATTGAGATTAACTCTAACAAGTTTCAAACTAAAGGCGGCAGATATATTTTAAAATGTTCTGAGGGTTAGCCTCGTGAAATAAGCGAAGCATTAAAAACCTGAATGGTTGAGAGTTGTTTTGAAATTAAGAAGAAGCAGAAAATGAAATGTGAAAAATTATTAGCTGCATGGGCATTAGGCATTATGTTATTCTCCTTTCCATCAACAGTAAGCGCACGAGAGGTTACCTATAATACTGCAACCCAAACAGCAAGTTCTAATATTAGCACCAATCTTTTGCTGATGGTATTGTCAAAAAATATAACGTGTACAATGGAACAAGACAATACCACAGATGGAATGAATCAACGCAACGATTGGTAGATCGTCATTGGATTGATTTGAATTAAAATTTATTGCCTTAGATATAAAGGGTTTGGATTTCATTATCGAAATCCAAACCCTTTATAATCACCTTACTCATATTCCTTCCCATTAAGCTTCGCTTCATTATGCCGGTCTTCATCACTCATATAAAGTTCAAAGGTCTTTTCCATAAAATAGCTTATAGCCCAGGCGGCTAACGTTGGGACAATAATAATAAGTATGTACATAAACCATACCGCAAACACCGCTACGGCAAAAATAAGTGCGATTAACAAAGTCTTAGGCAGATGCCGTATAGCCATAAAAGCCGCATTCTTGGCAACTGTTTTCAAGGGGGCTTCAAACCTGGCAATATAAGTCAACACATAAATCATCCAGATAGATACCAAAATCATCATCGCTTTAAAAAACAAATTAGCCATCGTACCAAAATTACTCTTTTCAGTCAATAGAAGCATAATCTCGCCATCATAATACAATATCAGCGCAATCACCAGATAAATCAGCCACATAATCGTCGACTGCTTAAAGGATGTCTTAAAGCTGTGCCAAAACTGCTGAAACACATAACCTCTGTTGTTGCGGATGACCTTATTGGTCGTATAATAAAGTGCCGTGGTTGACGCACCTACCGTTATAATCGGCAAAGAAAAAATCAACCATAGAATGCTAAGATATGCACAATTGATAATTTTGTTAATCCCCTGCATAAGAGGGCCGTCAATACTTAAAAAACTCATACACTACTCCATTCTTTCACCGTAAAACTCTTTTACGGTCTCGTAAAACTCTTTTACGGTCTCGTAAAACCCTTTTACGGTCTCCCCTTTGTTTGTTATTAAATTCACTATACTCTGTATTGTATCATTTTTCAACAAACTTAGGGGATTTTATAATTTTATCATTTTTATGAAAGCATTTCCGTCAACAGTCGGTTCACCATACCGGGGTCAGCCTTACCTTTCATCGTCTTCATCGTCTGTCCGACTAAGAAGCCCATGGCTTTTGTCTTGCCGGCCTTGAAATCCTGCACCGACTTTTCATTTTCAGCTAAGACGTTCTCAATGACTGTGCGCAGCTGTCCGTCATCTGCTTCCATTTTCAAGCCGTTTTCTTCAACGTAACGCTCCGGATCTATATCCTCTGTAAAAATAACCTCAAATACCTTTTTGGCAACGGTTCTGTTAATTGTCCCTTTATCCACTAAGCCAATAAGTTTTGCAAGATTGTTACCAGAAAAATGAATTTCCTCAGCCTCCATGTCATGAACCTTGAGCAGACGCATTGTTTCAACCATCAGCCAGTTGGAAACTTCTTTGGGTTTCTTGCATAAATCGGCAGTTAACTCAAAGATATCCGCCATGACTTTCGATCCGGTAATAATAGCGGCATCATATTCAGGAATCTCAAATTCTTTCATATATCTGGTCATTTTTTCATCTCTTAATTCCGGCTGCTCATTTTTAACCTGCTTTATCCAGACTTCACTAATGGAAATCGGGGGTAAGTCCGGATCAGGAAAATAACGGTAGTCCTGAGCATCTTCCTTAGAACGCATACCGAAGCTGGTATCCTTATTGTCGTCCCAGCGTCTGGTCTCCTGGATGATCGTTTTGCCTTCCTCAAGCAATTCAATCTGCCGTTTCCGCTCTCCTTCAATAGCTCTGGCAATGGCTTTAAAAGAGTTCATGTTTTTCATTTCAGTACGTGTCCCCAAGATATCACTGCCCACTTCTCTGACCGATAAATTGATGTCGGCACGCAATGAACCTTCCTGCATTTTACAGTCAGATACCCCTAAGTATTGTAAAATCAGTTTTAACTTCTCAAGATAAGCAATGACCTCTTTGGCACTGCGCATATCCGGCTCGCTGACGATTTCTATCAATGGTACGCCGCATCTGTTATAATCCACAATCGTACAATCCTCCCACTCATCATGGATGAGTTTACCGGCATCCTCTTCCATGTGAATCTCGTGAATTCCGATTTGCTTTCTGCCGCTCTCGGTTTCAATTTCAACGTATCCATTACGGCAGATTGGCAGATAAAGCTGGGAAATCTGATAAGCTTTTGGAAGATCAGGATAAAAATAGTTTTTTCTGTCAAACTTACAGTAACGGGTAATATCACAGTTAAGTGCAAGTCCTGCCTTCAGCGCATAGTTAACGACTTGTTTATTTAAAACAGGCAGCGTTCCCGGCATTCCCGAACATACCGGGCAGACATGAGTATTCGGCTCTCCGCCGAACTGGGTCGTACATCCGCAGAATATTTTTGATTTCGTATCAAGTTCACAATGAACCTCCAGTCCAATCACGGTTTCATAAGACTTCATTTCTCCTGCCTCCTTTCTATAGTGCCGGCCTTATCGCCGGCCTTGTCTGTTCCAGGGCGTACGCCCCCCTGATAATTGTCTTTTCCTTAAACGCATCACCAATGAGCTGCAGACCTATGGGCAAGCCCTTTGAATCTATGCCATAGGGCAGACTAATTGCCGGTAATCCGGCCAGATTAACGGAAACGGTGTAGATGTCTCCTAAATACATTTTAAGTGGGTTCTCAAGGTTATTTCCCGATTTCAATGCCGTTGTTGGTGCCGTAGGTCCTAAAATAAAGTCATATTTTTTAAAAGCCTCGTCAAAAGCTTTTTTAATCAAGGCTTTCACCTGTAATGCTTTAATATAATAGGCATCATAATAACCCGAGCTTAAAACGAAGGCGCCTATCATCATCCGCCTTTTGACCTCCTGACCGAAGCCTTCATTTCTTGTTTTTTTATAAACCTCTGCAAGATTGGTAAATTCCTTGGTACGATAACCATATTTGACACCGTCATATCGGGAAAGATTTGAACTGGCTTCTGCTGATGCAATGACATAGTAAGCCGGCACGGCGTAGTCTGCCATATCCAAGTCGAAAGTCTCTACAATGGCGCCCTTCTCCGCCAAAACTTTGCCTGCCTTAGTGACCGCTTCCCTGATCTCCGGGTCTAATCCTTCGCCGATGTAGCCGCTTGGAATCCCGATTCGCATTCCTTTAACATCATCCACAAGTGCCAACATATAGTTTTTATCCAAATCGGGCACACTGGTGCTGTCTTTGATGTCATGTCCGGCGATAACTTCAAGCAAGGTGGCACAATCGGACACATTCCGGCCAATCGGTCCGATTTGATCTAAGGATGAGGCATAGGCAATCAAGCCAAATCTTGAAACAGTTCCATAAGTGGGCTTGATGCCGGTAACACCGCAGAAAGCACTTGGCTGTCTGATTGAGCCTCCGGTGTCAGAACCTAATGCAATGGGTGTCTCTTCTGCCGCAACTGCAGCCGCAGAGCCACCGGATGAACCGCCCGGTACCCGCTCTATATCCCATGGATTTTTCGTTTCGCCAAAATATGAGGTTTCCGTTGTACTCCCCATGGCAAATTCATCCATATTGGTTTTTCCGATGATGATTGCTCCCGCTTCTTTTAATTTTTCAATGACGGTGGCATGATAGCCCGGTTTGAAATTATACAGCATTTTTGAGGCACAGGTCGCATACATATCCTTAACACAGATATTATCTTTCACGGCTATGGGGACACCGGCTATCGGTGAATTTTTATATTCTCCCTGCTCTATTTTTTTCTGAACCATCTCGGCTTCTGCCAATGCTTTTTCTGCTTCAACGCTAATAAAGCATTGATATTTGGCATCTCTATCCTTAATCACCGCCAATTGTTCTTTAACTGCATCGACGGCAGATACTTGACCGTTTTTTATCTCCCTGCCCAGTTCAAGGGCAGATAGCTTTGTTAAATCCATTGTCCCCGCCTCCTATTCTACCGTTTTCGGCACTTTGAATCCGCCGTCTTTTGACTCAGGTGCATTGGATAATATGACATCTCTCTCGGACCGATTTGTCACAACATCTTCTCTAAATACATTCTCATAGGCAAATACATGGGACATTGGTTCAATGCCTGTTGTGTCAAGCTCATTCATACGATTGACGTATTCAATTATTTGACTTAAATCTATTTTGGCCCGGACTGCTTCTTCTTCGCTTAAATCCAACTTTGCCAATGCTGCCACATACTTAATGGTTTCATCACTAATCATGTAATCACTCCTTCTTCAAATTTAATCAAAAATCGTATCTATCCATTTTATGGCTCAAGACGGTTAACATCTCTCGGGAATAGCGTTGTCTCTCTGACATTTTGTTCATCAAGAAGCTTCATTGTCAAACGTTCAAGACCAATACCCAAACCACCATGAGGCGGCATTCCATATTTATGGATCATTAAATAATCTTCAAATTCTGATGGTTCCATAGCTCTTTCAATCATCTTATTACACTGTTCTTCATAAGAATGAATTCTCTGCCCGCCTGTTGTAATCTCTAAGCCTTTATATAATAAGTCGAAGCTTAAGGTATACTTAGAATTTTCCGGATCGTCCATGGCATAAAATGGCCGCTTTTTTGATGGATAATGCGTCACAAAGACAAAATCACTGCCATATTCTTCTTTAAAGTATTCGCCAATCAATGCTTCTTCTTCCGGTTCCAAATCATTTGGTGTTTTCATTTTTCTATTGTACTTTTCTGCCACCAGCTGTTTCACCTCATCAAAGCGTATCACCGGAATATTCTCGATTTCAGGCAGCTGTATATTCAGCCGTTTTAACTCCGCTTGATACTGAGTATTCAACAGTTTAAAGACATATTTTAACATCTCGGTTTCCATGGCCATAATATCCTCAAAGCTATCGATATATCCCATTTCAAAGTCGAGGCTTGTATATTCATTAATATGCCTGGTTGTATTGTGTTTTTCCGCCCTGAACACGGGAGCGGTCTCGAATACCCTGTCAAAAACACCCACCATCATTTGTTTATAGAACTGAGGACTCTGGGTTAGAAAAGCTTTCTTTCCAAAGTATTCGAATTTAAAAACATTCGCACCGCCTTCAGCATTTCCCGCCACAATTTTAGGGGTGTGAATTTCTGTAAAACCCTGGGTGAATAAAAAGTCTCTAAATCCCCGGACAATGCCTTCCTGGATTTTAAACTTTGAGCGCTCCCTGATATTTCGCAGGACTATGGGACGCAGTTCAAGCTTTGTCTCTAATGATGTTCCCAATTTCCATTTATGAATCGGCAGGGGCATTGGCGCCGCCGGTCGTGATAAAACTTCCACGTTATGCAGACGTATTTCAAATCCAAAAGGTGCTCTTGGCTCTTGTTTCACTGTTCCTTTAACTTTTAAAGTCATACCTTCTTTTAACTCTTCAGCAAATTGCGTATCTGCATCTTTGATACATTGAATCAAACCTTCCCGATTCCTGAGTGTGATAAATGTAAATCCACTCATATCAGCAATCTTATGGACTGCTCCATTCATGACAATCACCTGTTCTTTTAAACCATTCTTAAGAATGTCAGCGACTTCTGATATACCATCTTCTTTAATGCCATTTAAAAACTCCATCATATACCTCCAATCTTAGCCGCCATTGTCAATGGCGGGTATCACTGCCTGCAAGCTTTTGCCGGCCGGCAAAAAAATCCCGTCCCGGAATATCTAAATATTCCGGGACGGGATTTTTCCCGCGGTACCACCCGCTTTGAGAATCTTTCTAATAATTCTCCACTCTCCACTTAACGCGTGCCACGTATGAACCTACTCTATCTTTCAGTCCATCAGCTCCGGATTGTTCCTCCACCCAGTTCCATCTGATGATGCTTTCAGTCTGTGGCATCATCTCCCTGCAGCGTTCCATGGGTTTTAGTCTCCTTCTTAGCCTTTGATATTTGTTTTGTATTATAACACGAATTTTAAAAATGATGCAACTCTTTTTTAATTTTATCATTCACCACTATCAGTCGTTTCTGAAAAAAGTATTTCGCTCTCCGCAAGCAATTCCAAGGAACCGTCAGTACCATTCTGGGAAATATAATAGTTTTTCTGATTACCGCTGCCATCAATATAACTAAGGAGCAGATCAGGCATTCCCTCCGGAATAACTGTGGTGATTAAAATAGCATCTTCTGGTGTAAACGTCTCCTTATCATAATAAATCAAGCCTTCATCGAACAAATCACCATTATAATTTACACCAATTAACTTAACATTCTGAAGTTCCTTGTTAGTTGTAAAAACCATACTTGTCCCACTGGGATTTATAATAATTTCTTCATAATTACTGTAATCTTCGAGGCTCTTTTCAGAAAGAAGCTGCAATAGGCCACCTTCATCCGTTGTCTCAGGCGGTCCCACAGAAGTATCATAGGAAGTATCTGATGTTTCTTCTTTCGTCGCCGCAGTCGTCCCAATGGTTCCCTCAGTCGTCTGATCATCATCAGTTTTTTTGTCACAGGCAGTAAATATCAGTAAACACATACTTAGCAGCACTAATACTTTTGTCACTCTCCAAATGTTGTATGTTGATCTAAGCATAATATACACTTCCTTTCCATGCCATTATAGCATAACCGACAGGGAATGAAAATCTTTTATTTCCTATATGACCGCAAGCGTTCCTCAACCTGTTTTAACATCCTGGTATACTTCTCAAGCTTACTCTTTTCTTCGTTTATTTTGGTTTCAGGTGCTTTGCTCACAAAATTGGGGTTATTTAACATTCCGCTTGCTCTGGCAATTTCTTTATTTAATTTGGCCGCTTCATTTTCAAGCCGTTTAATTTCCTTTTCTATATCCACTAAATCCGACAACGGCATATAGATGGCGGCATCCTGGATAATAGCCGAAACAGCATCTTCTCCAATACCGGTTTTATCCGCCTGAACGATTACCTCACTTGCATGACCCAGTGCCGCAAAGAATACCTTCCCTGATTCAAACAGGTGACGTAATGCCGCATGATCGGATACAACAATCACCTTTGATTTCTTGCCAGGCGGCACGTTCATCTGAGTGCGTATGTTACGGATGCCGCGGACTGCTTCTTTAATCGTCTCCACCGCAGCTTCCTCCTCAGGAAAATGCCACTGGGTTTTATACTCAGGCCATTTAGAAATCATGATAGATTCGTCTGCGGTCTGTAATGTTGTAAAAATCTCTTCAGTAATAAATGGCATATAGGGATGCAATAATTTTAATGCAGCTATCAAAACCGTTTTTAGTGTCCACAAAGCTGCCGCTTTTGTCTGATCTTCATCGTTATATAAGCGTGGCTTGACCATTTCGATATACCAGTCGCAGAATTCTTCCCAAATAAAATCATACAGTTTTCCCACTGCGATACCCAGCTCATATTTATCCATATTGTCCGTAACTTCTTTTGCCAATGAATTGACTTTAGATAAAATCCACCTATCTGCCTGAGTCAGCTGATTCAAGTCAATATTTTCTATGGATATGCCGGCTTCATCTGCCTGGTGGAAATTCATCAGTATAAATCTTGAAGCATTCCAGACCTTATTGGCAAAATTCCTGCTGGCCTCCACCCGCTCCCAATAAAACCGCATATCATTTCCCGGGGCATTGCCTGTTACCAGGGTAAAGCGCAGGGCATCAGCACCATATTTATCAATCACTTCCAAAGGATCAATGCCATTTCCCAAAGATTTGCTCATTTTACGGCCTTGAGAATCTCTTATGAGACCGTGAATTAAAACAGTATTAAAAGGCAGCTTTCCGGTATGCTCAATACCGGAAAATACCATTCGGATAACCCAGAAAAAGATAATATCATAGCCGGTGACTAAAACATCCGTGGGATAAAAATAGTCCATTTCTTCTGTCTTATCCGGCCAGCCCAGCGTCGAGAAAGGCCATAATGCCGAAGAAAACCATGTATCCAATGTATCTTCATCCTGTACCATATGTGTCCGCCCACATTTCGGACATACCTTAGGCACATTGTCACTTTTTGCCACAATGATTTCCCCACAGTCACGGCAATAATAAGCCGGTATGCGGTGCCCCCACCATAATTGCCTGGAGATGCACCAGTCTCTAATGTTTTCAAGCCAATGAAGATATATCTTATCGAAATGTTCAGGTACAAACTTTAACGCTCCGGTCTTCAGCGCTTCAATGGCCGGTTTGGCCAGTTCTTCCATTTTGACAAACCACTGCTGCTTAATCAAAGGTTCAACTGTCGTATGGCAGCGGTCATGAATACCTACATTATGCGCATGTTCCGCCACCCTTACCAGAAGTCCCAAGTCCTCTAAGTCTTTAACAATCGCCGTTCTGGCAGCATATCTGTCCATACCGGCATATTGACCGCCATTTTCATTAATCTTTGCATCATCATCCATTATGTTAATCTGAGGCAGATTGTGACGTTTGCCCACCTCAAAGTCATTGGGATCATGAGCCGGTGTAATCTTTACCGCCCCGGTTCCAAATTCCATATCTACATAAGTATCCGCAATGATTGGAATCTCACGGTTAACGAGCGGCAGGATAACGCACTTCCCAATCAGATGGCTGTATCTTTCATCTTCAGGATTCACTGCAACGGCAGTATCTCCCAACATCGTCTCGGGACGTGTCGTAGCTATCTCTATCATCTCTCCTGCACCTGCCACAGGATAATTAATATGCCAGAAATGCCCGGCCTGATCTTCGTGTTCCACCTCAGCATCAGAAATAGATGTCTGACATACCGGACACCAATTGATAATTCTGGCACCTTTATAAATATAACCTTTTTGATAGAGATTGACAAAAACCTCCTCGACAGCTTTAGAACAGCCTTCATCCATTGTAAAACGTTCTCTGTCCCAATCACAGGAAGAACCCAGCCGCTTTAACTGACCAATAATACGTCCGCCATATTCTTCCTTCCACTCCCATGCTCGTTTTAAAAAGCCCTCTCGGCCCAGCTCTTCTTTATCAATGCCTTCTTTTTTCAGAGCTTCAATAATCTTAACTTCTGTTGCAATACTTGCATGATCCGTTCCCGGCTGCCACAATGCATTATAACCTTGCATTCTTTTATAACGAATCAAGATATCCTGCATCGTATTATCCAGAGCGTGTCCCATATGCAGCTGTCCCGTAATATTGGGCGGCGGAATCACAATCGTAAATGGTTTCTTGCGCTTGTCCACTTCGGCATGAAAATACTTCTTACTCAGCCATTTCTCATAAATCTTGCCTTCTATCGCCGACGGATTATAATTCTTCTCTAAATTCATTAAATTCGTTCCTTTTTTTGTATTATCTTATTATTCTTTAACCTATTTGTCAAGATATTATTGCTCTTCCCCTTTGTACCAAAGCTTTAATTCATCAATATAGGCTCTGGCTTCCTGATCAAAAGTATCATCATAGATATTCGAAAAACGCTTCTTGACATTATCATAATGCTGATTGTTGGTTTTAGAAGCTGCCAATATCCGATTGTATTCATCAAGGACAGTCCCGTCTTTAGAAGTTAGCACCATAAATCTTTAGGAGCATAGACAATACCAAAATCTCTGCAATAAGCCTGGAATAAGGCTTTTTTTATTTCCCAAAATACTTGAAAAAAATATTTTTATGT
>Ga0153928_1001272_pt1 | contig 11450 bp, 15 predicted proteins | sample TSNJ012MetaG_FD_106656 | JGI IMG/M metagenome (GOLD analysis project Ga0153928, IMG submission 106656) | Attine ant fungus gardens microbial communities from New Jersey, USA - TSNJ012 MetaG | ecosystem: Host-associated > Fungi > Mycelium > Unclassified | place: USA: New Jersey, Wharton State... | reverse complement strand
CGGCGTGGACGTGGGGCTGGCGACCGGCGAGATGACGCTGCCGAAAGCCATTGCCTACTTTCAGAAGAACGCCGGGATCGATTACGCTACGGCGCGCGGCGAGGCGACGCGTTTTGCGATGGGGCCAGGTCAAGCGATCGATTATCTTATCGGAAAGACGCAGATCGAAACACTGATCGGCTTGGTGCAAGACCGCGACGGCACCGGCTTCACGCAGCTGCATTTCCACGATCGGCTGCTCTCGTATGGCTCGGTTCCCTATTCGACGGTTCGGTATGAGTGGCTCGGCGACGACGCGTGGCTGCGTCGCTGCCTCGCACCGCTTGCGCCGCAGGCGTTCTGAGCGTGCCGAAGATTACCGGCGGCTCGCTAAACAGCCGCAAATTGAAGTCGCCGAAGGGGCCGAACGTGCGTCCGACGCCGGGACGCGTTAAAGAGTCGCTCTTTTCAATCCTTATGGGCAGGATCGAAGGTTCGGCGGTACTCGATCTCTTCTCGGGGACGGGTGCGATCGCGTTCGAGGCTGCGTCACGCGGCGCCGCGCGAGTGGTTGCAGTCGAGAACCAGCGCGACGTCGCGAGTGCAATCGAAGAGGCGGCAAAGAATCTCGGCGTAGACAAGATCGTCACGGTCTTTCCCGCTACGGTCGAGCGCGCGCTCTATCGGTTGGAGGGTCCGTTCGATATCGTGTACCTGGACCCGCCGTACGCAGAGCCCGTCCCGCTCGGGCTATTCGCGCTGATGCGCGAACGCAAGCTTCTCGCGCCGAACGCGCTCGTCGTCTACGAACATGCTGCAAAGCGAATCTTGCCCGACATACCCGGGTATCGTTCGGAGCGCGAAGAAGTCTACGGCGATGTCGCGCTCGCCTTTTTGGCGCCGGAATCGTGAAAGACGGTAAACCGACGCGAGCGACCCGCGCGGTCTATCCCGGCTCGTTCGATCCACCGACGAACGGCCACCTCGACGTCATCGAGCGCGCGGCGCGCTGTTTCGGCGAGCTGCTCGTCGCGATCGTCGTCAATCCGCAGAAGCGCGCGCCGATGTTCGGCCTCGACGAGCGCGTGGCAATGCTCAAAGAGAGCGTCGCGGGGCTTTCGAACGTCCGCGTCGAGCATTTTCGCGGGCTCCTCGCCGACTACGTTCGCGCCGCCGGTGCCGACGTGATTGTAAAGGGGCTGCGCGTCGTCTCCGATTTCGAGAGCGAAATGTCGGCGGCGCTCATGAATCGCTCGCTCTCGGAGGTGGATACCCTCTTTCTGATGTCGGATCAGAAGTATTCGTTCGTCAGCTCGAGTCTCGTCAAAGAGGTCTTCTTTTTGGGCGGCGACGTCGCCGCGCTCGTCCCCGAACCGGTACTCCGCGTCATGACGGAGAAACGCACCAGCTTGCAACGGAGGTAATGATGTCGGTCTATCGCGTCCTGGATAAGCTCGAGGCCTACGTTCACGAGGGAACGTGGCTCCCTGCCGGTTATCGGATTCTTTCGGAAGAGCGGCTGCTCGAGCTGCTCGAGAAAGTCCGCGCCTCGCTGCCCGAAGAGGTCGGGCGCGCCAAAGTGATCGCCAAGGACCACGAGCGCATGATGCGAGCCGCCCAGGAGAAGGCTCAGGCGATCGTCGACGAGGCCGCCAGCAAGCACGAAGAGCTCGTCGACGAGAGCGAGATCGTGCAGCGGGCGCGCTCCACGGCCGATGTCGTCCTGCGTGAGACCGAAGAGCGGGCGCAGTCGATTCGCGAGGGCGCGAACCGCTATGCGCGCGAGGTCCTCGCCGAAATGGAGGCCCGCCTCGGGAACGCGCTCGGCGCGGTCCGCAAGGGACGCGAGTTCCTCGAGAAGCCGAAGCAGCCCGCCGATCAGCCGCTCGCAGATGCGGCCGCCAAGAGCAAGCGGGCGGCCTTCGATATGCAGGCGGCGGCCGAGGAGACGGCAGCGCTCGAATCGGTCTAAGGCTCCTTCAACTTCGTTGCGGAGAGGCTAGAGTCGAAGGGCGCCCCCTTGGGTACAAGGCGGGCATGAAACATTTAGCAATGGCCCTGGCGCTCGCCGGCGCCTTCGGCGCGGCGGCATTAGCGGATCAGCCCGGCGGAATCTCGGGAACGGTCGTCGACGCGAAGACCGGCCAAGTGATCCCGCACGCGACGCTCTATTACTATAGATCGCCCTTCAACGAGCAGAGCACGCACGTTATGAAGTTGGAGGCGAATAGCCGCGGATACTTCAGCGATATTACGCTCGAACCCGGGCGCTACGTCGTGATGGCGCGATTCCCCAATAAAGTCGAGGGCTGCGCGATCGACGATGTCATCGGCGGCGAGACGACGCGGATGAAAGTCCAGATCGGCCACGACGCGATCATGTGCAGCGGCCCGCGCGTCCATCCGGCACTCGTCGATCCGAACGCCACATCGGACGTCTACCGGATCTAGCTAAACCGGCGGCGCCTCCACGTTGTGCGCGAATGCTTCCAGCCGAGCTCGGTCGATGGCGCGCACGCGTCCGCGATCGAGCTCGAGTGCGCCCGCGGTCTTGAGGCGCAGAAGCGCACGGGCAGCCATGTCCCGCACGGTGCCCGCGGCCGCGGCAATCTGCGCTTGCGAGAGATTCTCGACGCCGGGCAAGCCGCGCGCCATGCCGACCGAGGTCCGCGCGTAACCGAGTAAAAACTTCGCCACGCGCTGCAGCACGTGGGCGAAGGCTAAGTCGGCGATCGTATCTATTGCCCGGCGCCGCGCCTGCGAAGAGGCTATCAAAAAGCCGAGCGCGAGCTCCGCGTCGCTGCGCGCCGCATGGACGATTGCCTCGCTCGGCAGCGTCGCGATCGTTGCGTCGGTAAGCGCTTCGGCACGTGTCGTCGCGCCGCCGCCGTCGAACGTGCCGCTTTCGTTGAGCGTGTCGTGCGTGAGACGCTCGCCGATCGTATGCGTCTTTCCGTCGGGCGAGAGAAGTGTGTAGATGACCTTGCCGCTCTTGACGATCCCCAAGTATGGCCAGGCTTCGCCTTCATCGAAGATCGTCTCGCCGGCACGGTAACTGCGCTCGCCCATCTGCGCGGCGAGCTCTTTCACAGTGCCGCCTTTGGCGGCGGTAAAGGCGGCGACGTGCGTGAGGAACGTTTCGCCGTCGGCGTTCTCGTCGATGCGCTCGAGCCGAACCGTCCAGCGATTGCTGCCGAGGTTGCGCGCGTCCCAGGAGAAGCGTCCCGGGCGAAGCTGCGCCATCTCGTTTCGGAGGGCGCGCGGCTCGGTCTCCTCGTTAATCTCGACGACGCTGCCGATTGGCAGCTTGTCGAACGCCTCGAGAAGGCGTTCGGTCTTAGTGGCGGGCTGAAGCGACCGGGCGTCGAGCGTCACCGGGGCGGGTCGATTTATCGGCATAGGTATCCGGCGTCTTAGGGGCGGCCCGGGGCCGTGCCTGCCGGGACGCCCGCGCGGGCATGCGGAATACTCGGCGCCGTATGAGCGTCGAATTCAAGGACACCGAGATCGTCATCCTGGCGGGGGCCCGCACGCCGTTTGGAAACCTGGGGGGCGCACTCTCCGACCTGACCGCGACCGATCTGGCCGTCGCTGCGGCCGATGCCGCGATCGAACGAAGCGGCGTTGCTCGCGACGCGATCGACGAAATCGTCTTCGGCAACGTGATTCAAACGAGCGCCGACGCGATCTATCTCGCGCGGCACGTCGGCCTGCGCTGCGGCCTGCCGATCGGCGTTCCCGCGCTTACGGTGAACCGGCTCTGCGGATCGGGATTACAAGCAATCCTTTCAGCGGCGCAATCGCTCGCGTTGGGAGGCGCGAAGTATGCGCTCGCCGGCGGAAGCGAGAATATGAGTCAAGCTCCGCACGTCGTGCGCGGCGCGCGCAAGGGATTCCATCTCGGGCAGAACGTCGCGTTCGAAGATTCGCTCTGGACCGCGCTCGTGGATTCGTACGGCAACACGCCGATGGCGATCACTGCCGAGAATCTCGCCAAAAAGTACGCAGTTTCGCGCGAGGAGTGCGACGAATTCGCGCTCGCAAGTCAAGAGCGCGCACTCGCGGCGCAGGGCAACGGCTACTTCGCACAAGAGATCGTTCCCGTCGACGTGCCCGGCCCGAAAGGCACGACCGTGCGCGTCGAAAAAGACGAGGGACCACGGCAAGGTCTGACGATGGAGAAACTCGGCAAGTTGTCCGCGCGCTTTGCTAAAGACGGCGTCGTTACGCCGGGGAATGCGAGCGGCATTACCGACGGCGCGGCCGCCGTCGTCCTGACGACGCTCAAGCAGGCAAAAGCCGACGGCCTGCCGTGGATCGGGCGATTGGTTTCTGCGAGCGTGGTCGGCGTGGATCCGGCCATCATGGGCATCGGCCCCGCATTCTCCATTCCACAGGCCCTAGCCGCTGCCGGCGTCGGCATGAACGGCGTCGCCGTCATGGAGATCAACGAAGCCTTCGCACCGCAAGTTCTCGCGTGTCTGCGTGAATTGCAAAACGATGGTGCAAAACTCAATCCGCACGGGGGAGCGATCGCGCTCGGGCATCCGCTTGGCGCTTCGGGCGCCAGGCTCGCGATTACGACGTTGCACGAGCTCCGCGAGCGCGGGGGCGGATACGGTATCGCCTCCGCCTGCATTGGCGGGGGACAGGGGATCGCCGCGCTCTTTAGTGCGCAATAGAATCTGGGATGCAGTCGCCGTCGTCGCGATTGCTTTTGCCTTGTGGAAGATCTTTCTCGCTCCGCGCCGGTTCGAACCGCCCAACGCTCATCCCGCTCCGCATGCCGTCTATGCGCGGCTCGACGGCGGAACGTTCAAGGTGGCCGATCAGCGGGGACACGTCCTCTTTCTCGATTTCTATGCGAGCTGGTGCGGCCCGTGCAAAATAGAGGCGCCGCTGGTCGCATCCTGGGTGCGTCAGCATCCTGACGCAGTAGTCGTTCCGATTGACGTCGGCGAGCCGCGCCACGTCGCGGCAGACTTCGCGCGACATTACTCGCTAGAAAACGTCGCGCTCGACCCGCACGGCAGCGCGCAGGCACTCTTCGGCATCGAAGGCTTCCCGACGGTCGTCGTCATTGACGGCACCGGTCACATCCGCGCGAAGTGGGAGGGCCTCAATCCGGCGATCGGTCTTGCGCTGAGCAACGCAGAGAAGACACTCTAGGATTAGCGGCCCTTCCAGACGGGTTTGCGCTTTTCGAGGAAGGCGCCGGTGCCTTCTTTGATATCTTCGGTATCTACGAGCAACCCGAACTCAAGCGCTTCGAGCTCGAGTGCGTCGTCGATCGGAAGATCCGCACCCGTGTTGATGACGCGTTTACAGGCCACGACAGCAAGCGGCGCCTTGGAAGCGATCGTGGTCGCGAGTCTCTTCGCGGCCGGCATCAGCTCAGCGGCAGGCACGACGCGCTCGATGAGGCCGATGCGAAGCGCTTCCTGCGCGTCGATGATCTCACCGCTCAGACAGAGAAACGTCGCCATGCCTTTGCCGACGCGGCGCGTCGTGCGCGCGGTTCCGCCGTAACCGGGAATCAAACCGAGATTCACTTCCGGCTGACCGAACTTCGCATTCTCGCTGGCGATGATGATGTCGCCGGCCATGGCGATCTCGCAGCCGCCGCCGAGCGCGAAGCCGTTGACCGCCATGATAACCGGCTTCGTCGTTCGTTCGATCGCGCGCGTTAGGGCCTGTCCGCCGCGCGCCTGAGCCGCTCCCATCCCGGCCGAAGTTAGCGCGTTGAGCTCGCTTATGTCGGCACCGGCGGCGAAGGCTCTTTCGCCGGCGCCCGTTACGATGATCGCGCGCACGCTATCGTCGGCTTCCATTTCAGCGAGCGCTTCGGAAAGCTCGCGGAGAAGCTGGACGCGCAAGGCGTTGAGAACGGCAGGACGGTTAAACGTGATAAGGCCAATCGGCGATTCAACCGAGACTAAAATATCTTCAAACGGCATAAACCCAACCTTATGGTTTGATAAAGGGGCAGGTTCCTTCGTTCCGTTGCGGGGAAGTGCCCTTTGACCTATACTGAGAGCGAATTTTCTAGGGAGGTGGCGGTGGCGGTTCGGACGGCATATCACGAGGCTCTGGAGGCAACGCGGCTCGACGTCGTTCGGCTAGGAGCGCTCGTGGGCGATGCGATTCGCATTGCCGTGGACGCGCTCAACAATCGCGACGCTTCGTCGGGCGCCCGCGTCGTGGCGGGCGACGATGTGGTCGACGATCTGCGCCGCCGCATCGAGGCTCACTGCATCGAACTGATCTGGCGCCAGCAACCGGTTGCCGGCGAGTTACGTGAGATTGCCGCGATGCTCGAGATCGCAACCGACCTCGAACGTGTCGGCGATTACGCCGTCGACATTTCGAAGAACGCGATCAAACTCTCCGATCAGCCGATGCGGCCGCAGCGAGTCGAGATCGACCGAATTGCAAGCGTCGCGCACGCGATGCTGCTCGACGCGATGCGCGCCTATACCGAGCGCGACGCCAAGCTCGCAAGCGACGTCATCGACCGCGACGACGAGGTCGATAAACTCTACAAGCGCAGCATTAAGCTGCTCCAGGAGGAGATGCGCTCCGATCCCGAGATTATCCGTCCGGGTACGCGCTATCTCTTCGTCCTCGCCTCGCTCGAACGCGTCGGCGACCGGGCCGGGAACATCGCCTGGCATACGAAGGATATGATTGGCGCGGAGTGAGCACGCCGCTCCCGCGCTCCGAATTTGCCGTAACCCGGCGCTACGTCTATCTCAATCACGCTTCGGCGGGCGTTTTGCCGCTCTCGTCCGTTGAGGCGATTGAGGGCTTCGCGCGCGAACACGCCGAGGCAGGCGTGCGCGGGACTTTTCCGTACGATCAGCGGCTTGCAGAATACCGCGACGCGATTGGGCGGTATATCGGCGCCGACGGCTCGAGCATTGCATTGTTGCCGAACACGAGCGTCGCGGCGAGCACGATCGCGGCGGGGCTCGACGTTGCCCCAGGCGACGAGGTCTTGCTCTGCGACAACGAGTTTCCGGCGAACGCGATTCCCTGGGTGGCGTTGCGGCGGCGCGGCGTCAACGTGCGACTCATCGAGACTGCTCACGAACGGCTGACGCCGGAGCGGCTGCGGAAAGAGATTTCAGCGCGCACGCGGCTCGTCGCGGTCTCGTGGGTCTCGTACGCCGACGGCTATCGCCACGATCTGCAAGGCCTCGCGCACGCCGCGCACGACGCGAATGCGCTTCTTGCCGTCGACGCGATGCAAGGCCTTGGCGCGTTTACGGTGGACGTACAGGCGCTCGATGTGGACGCGCTTTACGCAGGCGCCGCCAAGTGGCTGCTCGGGCTGCACGGCATCGGATTGCTCTATCTCGGCGAGCGTCTCGCGGAACGGCTCGAGCTGGCGATGCCGGGTTGGCGCTCGATGCGCGACATGTGGGATTTTCATAACTACCTTCAGCCTTTTTCGCCGGATGCAATGCGCTTCGAGTGCGGAACGCCAAACTTGGCGGGCACGCTCTCTTTGGTCAAGGCGATAGAACTCTTCAATCGCTGCGGCACCGCAGCGATCGCGGAGCACGTGCTCGATCTCACCGATCATCTCTGTGACGGGCTCGACCGTATCGGCGCACAGATCTCGACGCCGCGCGGCGACGGCAGCTCGTCGGGCATCGTGACCTTCAGCCTGCCCGGTTACGACAGCATCGAGCTCGGCAAGGCACTCGAGCAGGAGGGAATCCTGACGACCTACCGTACCGGCGGGATTCGCGTCTCGCCGCACGGGTACAACACCGCCGAAGAGATAGACGCTCTCGTGGCGGCGGCACCGAAGGCCGCTCGCATCTCAGCAAAGGTATAGAAACGAATGCTCTCCACGCTCTTGCTCGCCGCGCTCGCCGCGACGGCGTTTCCGCCACCTGCGACGTATCGTTACACGGGCTCGCTCGGCGGCGAGCGCGTCGGTTCGTGGTCGGTGACGGTAAGCCAAGACGCGCAGGGTACGCAACTCGAGGAGAACTCCTCGGCCTCGATCTTCGGGATGCCGCTCTCGGCGACCGCGTCGCTCGTCTTGGGACCCGACTTTGCGCCGGTAAAATACAGCGGAAACTACCGTACGCCGAGCCAAAGTCCGGCGGTCAGCGTCGTTTTAACGTCGAGCTCGGCAACCGTGATCGGTGCGTTCTCACCGGAGCCGCGTCAGATCTCGCTCGATGCGAATTCCCATCACTTCGTCGTTATCGAGCCCGGTCTGCTGGCCGGGCTCTTCGCGTTACCGGCTCAGCTTGGCGCGTGGAAAGATTCGAGCGTGACTTGGATCACGCCGACGTCGGCGCAAGCGGAATCGCTCAGCGCGAATCCGGCGCCCTCGGTCGCGCGGCCGGCGGGTGTCCCTGCTGGTGACGTCGTGCTTTCGATCGAGCGGCCCGTCGCGGTAACGATTTGGTACGATCCGAATACGCTGGTCCCCGACCAGATCACCGTTCCGTCGCAGAACGCGGTGCTTATTCGCGAACGATCCTAAACTCCGCGGGCGAAAGCCCGATTACGCCCTGCGAGTCGAGCGGATGGTCGCGCAGCAATCGCTCGAGGATTCCCAACGCGATGCGGTGACCGATCACGAGCGTTCTCTGCATTTGCATGAGGCGCTCCGCAATCGGCCGCAGCCGCGCGGCGGCATCCTCGATACTCTCGCCTCCGGGCGGACGAAATGCCGCCGGAGCGGCGCGGCGCTCGGCGATCGCCCCGGGCGTCACGGCCTCAACTTCGTCGGCGCTAAGTCCCTCCCACGAGCCGAAACTCACTTCGCGTAATCCCGGCTCAATCTCAAACGGTAGGTCGGGTGCGACGATCGCTCGGGTTTGCAGGCAGCGCCGCATCGGGCTGACGAGACACCGCTCGAAGGTGTACGGGCCGAGCGCCTCGCGCAGAGCTGCGCTCTGTTCGAGGCCGCGCTCTCCCAACGGCGCATCGGTCGTCGAGAGAAAACGCATCGCGAGGTTTACTTCGGTGGCGGCATGCCGGCAGAGGACGATCAAGCGCGACGGATCGAGGACGTCATGACGGCGTCATTCATTCCGTGGATGAGCTTCTTATCGGCCGGAGCGATGGTTGCGAGGACTCCGCCGAGTCGAACGCTCTCCTCGCCGGTGACGTAGTAGTAGGGACAGAGACGCACGCGACCTTCATACTCTCGGACTTCATCGCGTTCGCGGTCGAGGTAACTCTGTTTGACGAGCTTTCCTTTGTGGAAACGCTGCAGAATCCATGGAGTACGATCGTATGAAGCGATCGCGTTCTCGATCACCGACGTCCACTCTTCGCGCGTCAGATCGTCACCGATCTTGACTCCGCGCGAACCCCAGGCGAGTTCGGAGAAGCCCGACGGCTTGACGACGTACGCGCGCTCGCTCTTCGGAAGCGCGATCAGCTGGCGAAAGTCCGAGATCGGGGCGCCGCCGGCCTCGAGCCCGGCGATTACGCCCTGCGGCGCGAGCGGCCGGGGATCGATCACCCAAGTCTTCGGGAAGAGACGCTGGAGGCGTTCGAAGGTTTCGTTGCCGAGTTCCGCGCGCCACAGCGATGCGAGCGCATGGTGGTGAAAGAGCGCAAAAGAGAGCTTCTCTTCGAGCGTGGCTTTCGGCGGCGGCGTTATTTTGACCCGATTATGCCGCGCCGCATAAAGTACGAGCTCTTGCTTGGGAACGTTAAAGAGATCGAAGAGCTCGAAGTTGCGATAGAGGGCGTCGAGCCGCGACTCGCGGCCGTCCTCGTGGCGAATAAAAAGGCCATCCTCTGTAAACGTCACCTCTTCGGGACGGCGCAGCCACGCATCTGCGAGGTTTAGACGGCGCATCGCTCCCGCCAGCCATGCCATTTCGTTGCGATAATCGGCCGACTCGTCTGAAACGACGATTGCGACGGTTGGATACTCGACTCGCGTAACGTAACGGAGCATCGCGGCAAAGGAAGACGGGATGCCGTCGTTTCCGCCGAGACTCTCGATCCCGAGCCGACAGTACGCCTCGGTCATTGCGCCGACGAATCCCATTCCGCCCGGAATGCTGTCGAGCTCGGTCGCGACGAAGCCGTCGGCGGTAAGGATAAGATCGGGGCGAATAACGCCGGGGAGTTCTTGTTTGAAACGATTCTGCCGCGCGAGCTTAACGATCTGTTGCGGCTTACCGTGGTCGAGATATTCGGCGACGAACGCGGGTGCCGTTCCGCGCGCGCTGCGGTTATAGAGGTTGTTGAGCGCACGGTAGAATCGCAGGAGGTCCGTGCCGAGCCGTTCGATCTCATCGGCCTGTTCTGGAGACAATGCAAACGGCTCGGGGCTGACGCGCCAGGCGATACGCTCGTTTTCATCCTGAACCCGGAAGAGGCCGGGGGGTATCGCTTCGTAAAGGTGGTGCGCTTGCTCGCGAGCCGTGAGATTCGGTATCGTCGCCGTACAAGGCATGGTAAAGGGCAAACTCCTCTATCGACAGCCGTCGGGAATCTTGGAACTATTAAAGGCGATGTAACGCCGGCGCATACAGACTCCTAGATTTCCGGCGCCCCCATCAGGGTTGCAGTCATTTGATGGTAATCGCACCGGGCGTGAGCAGCGCGCCTTCGAGCCGGACGAGCCCGCGCGAGTACGCGAGGGTCAGGTGCAGCGTTCCGGCGAGGCCGAGTTTGGTGAGGTCGAGGCTTTCAATCACGCGCGAAACGCCCTCGCCGGCAATGAAATGCAGCTCGCTCGTGCGGCTCAGCGTCCCCCCCGGCGCGGCGTAGGTCTCGGTAACCGGCACCAGCAGTTCCTCCGAGCCGGTCGAGTGCAGCGGGCCTGCGATGCAGTAGCCAAACGTGACCGGCGCGCCCTCCACGGGGAGGCGTTCCTGGGTACAGGCCGGCGCCGCAAGGGCGCCCGAGCCGGTACTCGCCAGAACGGCGATGAAGAGCATGAGCACTCGTGTCATCGTTACAGTCCGGCCGAACGAATTCGGTACGAATCGAGGGGATACCCGTCGAACCTCTGGCTGCTATGCGGATTGCGGTCCTCGTCTTCGCGCGCTTGCGCGAGATACTCGGCGCATCCGGCGCGATTCTGGAGCTGCCCGCTGGTGCTTGCGTCGAAGATGCATGGGCCTCGCTCTCGGCGCAGCATCCGGCGCTGCGTGCGGAACGCCGGTCCACGCGCGCGGCGCGCAACGGCCGGCTGGTGGATTTCGAAGCGCCCCTCTCCGACGGAGATGAGCTTGCGTTCTTGCCGCCGGTCGGCGGAGGATAACGCGCGGTGTTTCGCATCGTCAACGGAAAGATCGAGCCGCATGCGCTTGAGACGATCGTCCGAACGAGCGACGGCGGCGTCGTTTCGTTCTTCGGAATCGTGCGCGAGAACGCCGACGACGGGCGGCGCGTCAGCGGGCTCTTTTACGAGTCGTTTGAGGCGATGGCGGTAAGAGAGTTCGAGAGCATCGCGGACGAAGCGCGCGATCGCT
>Ga0153928_1001265_pt1 | contig 11497 bp, 9 predicted proteins | sample TSNJ012MetaG_FD_106656 | JGI IMG/M metagenome (GOLD analysis project Ga0153928, IMG submission 106656) | Attine ant fungus gardens microbial communities from New Jersey, USA - TSNJ012 MetaG | ecosystem: Host-associated > Fungi > Mycelium > Unclassified | place: USA: New Jersey, Wharton State... | reverse complement strand
GATTGGTTGGACCATTGTAGAGGAAATCCCCATCCGAACCCTAATCGGTGGATTTTCAAATGTTTTTGGGATAGCGGGTATATCGTTTGTCGTTTGCGTAATGGTTTCCATTGCCGTTTCCCATCTGCTTTCCAAAAGGATCTCGCGTCCTATTGTAACTATGTCCGAGCAAATGCTGGCAAACGAATTCGGCAGCATTGACCGGCAAACGGCCTACAAAGAGGTGCAGGTACTAAGCAACATCTACAACCTTACGGTGAATAAGATAAACGACTTAATTGAGCAGATCAAACGGGACGAAAGGGAGAAACGCAGACTGGAGCTGTCCTTTTTACAAGCGCAAATTAACCCGCATTTTTTGCATAACACTTTGTTTACCATTAAATGTCTTATTGAAATGAATCGAAGTGATAATGCCGGTGAGATGTTGGGTGACCTGATTAAATTACTAAAAATGCCCATTACCGTGGACATGGAATGGATCAAGATCGAGGACGAAGTAATATACTTGAAAAGTTATTTATCCTTAATGATGAAACGCTATGAAGATTACAATATTGTTATGAACTTTTCTATCGAACCCAGCCTGAATTCGGTGTTGATCCCGCGGCTGATTTTACAGCCGATTGTGGAAAATTCTATTTTTCACGGATTTAACGGACAACGTAAAAACGCACTTATCCACATTTCTTTTCATATGCTGGGAGAGAAATTAATTATACGCATCCAGGATAATGGGAAAGGCATGACAAAGGACGAACTGGACTCACTTTGGCAAAAATCCACCCGGAATACGAAACCCTTTAATAGCATCGGTCTGATCAATATTAAACAAAGGATCAAGTTACTGTATGGCGAAGACTGCGGAATTTCAGTAGTCAGTGAACCGGGACAGGGAACCGAAACCATATTGACCGTTAGATATAAGAAGGAGGAAATCGGTGATGGCGAAAATAATGGTGGTTGAAGATGAAACATTGATACGCCAGTGGTTGGTAATGTGTCTGCAGTCCGCCGGTTTATCGGACAGCGAAATTATCCAGGCCTGCAACGGTGAAGAAGCATTGCTTTTGTTAGATAATGGAATATACGATATCATTTTTACTGACATCAGCATGCCTAACTTAGATGGAATTGCTTTAATCAAAGCAATCAGAAAAAAAGATTCCGAAACAAAGATTATTATTCTGACTTGTCATGACAAGTTTGCCTTTGCCCAGGCCGCTGTTAAATATAATGTATCAGAATATTTACTGAAAAATGAGATCTCCAGGGAAGATATTGTACGCATTGTAAACAGCACCATAAATAATATGCTGGATAAGCGGGAGCATAACCGAATTCGGGAATCTTTTTTACGCGGCCTGCTGCGCCAGTATCAAAATACTCCCGTAACCGCGGCCGTATTAGAGGAGCATCATATTTCCATTACGGAAGGCCGATACTTATCAATCGCCTTTCGCCCAAAAGCATTTGACATCAATAAGATTATTTCTTTACAAATTGATGGATTGGAAAATATTACAGAATTTTATGACGGTATCCATCTACATATCCTGGTCGCCAATCTGACCGGCGACGCGGATAAAGATCATGAAGCCATTGACAGTATCAAGAACTTTATATCCCATTTATGCGGAGAAACGCTATTCTATGGACAAAGTCGTGTTTGCAATGATGTATCGCAATTTGCTTTTGTTATGCAGGAGGCTGTGATATCCTGGGAACAAAATTTCTTCAATTGTGATGTTGGCGGAATATCCGGTGCCGGGGATATGCACTATAAATCAGTTAAAAACGCGATCAACGAAAAGAAAGCCGCCATTCTTTCATACTATACCAGTAACGGTAAGGATTTGAGTAAAAAACTGACTTTGGAACTGTGCGCATGTTTTGCGGCGGAAAGCTTATGGGATTCTGGCTATTTAAAAAGGACCATTTGTGATATTCTGGAAGGAATCGAAGCCAAACTGGACATTGGTTCGGTAAATCTTAAGGAATACATCGGCGCAATACTCAGCGCTTCGAGCCTGCTCGAAATTGAAGATAGCATAGCCGTCTTTTTTTCCCAAATACCAGATGTGGATAATTTCACGGATTGTATCAGAGATGCAAAAGAATATATTGCCATGCATTACAGTGAGCCGCTGACCCTGCCTGATTTAGCGGGCAGAGCATATCTGAGTGAAGAATATTTTTCCCGACTTTTCAAAAAAGAAATCGGGAAGAATTTTTCAGAATATTTAACCGAGATTCGTATGCATAGAGCTTCTAAACTCCTGCAAAATAATGATTTTAATATAAATGAAGTTGCAGAAATGGTGGGATTTCAAAATCCTTCCTATTTTTCCAACCAATTTAAACGGTTTTATGGCATTACGCCAAAAGCAATGCGTGAAGCCGAATGCCAACGATATAAAAACTAAAGCCCATTTTCAATATCTGAACTGGGCTTTTTACTTCTTAATTTAATTGTCATGAGTTTTTACTTTTCCTACAAGAGCGGTTATTGTTATTACGAACAGAGTATTTGCCTGTACTGTCAAAAATCTTGTTTGATTTAAATAGTCAAATAACAATGCAAGGATGAGTACTATAATCAGTATAATATACATTTTCTTTATTGCATAATTTCTATCTGTTGCAGCCATCTTCTTATTCTTGTTTTCTATTGGTGAAACAATCAGTAGGACAGTACACGAACAAACTAAAATTAGCCAGCAAGTTATATTACTATATTGAACAACCTTCGATAATATTAATGTAGCAAAAACAACAACATTAGTAAGGATAAAGCATGCACGAAAGCTTGTTAAGTGTAGGCCTCCACAAGTTCTGCGCAAAACATAAAAAAAACTAATAAAGATAAAAAACTCCATCACCATTCCAAGAATACCTGCTATAAGTAAATTGCATAAAAGATTAATAGCAGTTTCTATGCAAACAAGAAAACAATATTTATATATATCGTACCAATCATCCTTATTATTGTGTAGAATCACATATTGAGCCAATCTAGAGGATATTTTTTCCACTACTATCTTCTTTTTTTAACATTTCATTCATGTTCGTTGGCATTTTAGGTTGATGATATGAATATGCACAAGTACTTTGCATTTCTTTTTTTCCTATCTCTACTACTATCTTTTCCAGGGCTTTTGCAACGATGTTTTTGTTGATATTCTGCATGATTAATTCTCCTTCGGTTTAATTATTTGGTTACATATATAACATGTAAATATTATCATCCATTTATACCCAAATCAGCAACCTTGTAACAAATACGCTTTCGCTTGTAACTTTCCCCAAGTCTCCTGCACCTTTGCCCCTGATATCAAAATGGGCAGACTATTGGCTAAGCACACATTGAACCCTTCAATAAAATTATGACATCATTATTTTTTTATTCTATTGATTTTTTATATAGCAAAATTTTTAAAGTGAATACCTTATCCGTTGTGCTGACTTCTACAGTACCATCATATTTTTCCACATAACATAAAATTGCATTTAAACCGCGGCCATGATCGCTCTTATTTTTTTTCTTCGTTAAAATTTCACCATTGGAATTCTTTATAATAATTCCGTCATAGGAATTTGAGATTATTATTTTCATTATCGCTCGGCTATAAGTTATCAATAAGCTTATTTTACGTTCTTCAATAGGGAGAGGTTTGGTAGCTTCTATCGCATTCTCAATAGCATTTCCCAAAATATGAATCATATCTCTTCCATCCATGCTCATGTTGTACGGTACCTTTAAATTAAATGAGAAATCGATTTTATACAAATCGCAAATGCCTTTCCAGTAGTTTATTACTTCATCCATAACCAGATTACCTGACTGTATGCTTTTATCAGTGTGCACCTTGTCAAAAGATAAATAAACATCCACAATATCAACAATCCGGGAAAACTCTTTATTTTTTGCATAAGTCCTGATTGACAGCAATTCATGCTTCGTATCATGTTTTAAATTCCGTAACGCTTCTAATAATTCCGAGTGTTCTTTGTATCTGGCTTCCATATATCCGATATGCTGTTCATATAGCTCATTGCTTTTTTTTAATTCAAAGCGTTCTGCTAAACGAATATAATAGCTGAACACGCCAATGTTAAGCGTCAAAATGATACACACAGACATAGTTGCCCACAGGATAACTCCCCTTTGTGTTAAATGGCCCAATGTAATTCTAAACAAACTATCCACAACAATCAAGCTTCCAATTGGTATTAGAAAAATCAGCATCTTATCACATAAAGGCAATTCATAAGTATACTTGAACCTGCAATAAAGTCTTCTAATTGCCATAATAACAATAGCAAAGAGGGCTAAAGATGCTACCGTTCCCAAAAGCCTAAACTGATAAAATAATTCCGGAACTTCAATTTCAGAGAATACCATTTCAAAAAACACTTCTATGATCATCCATGTCGTGTAAAACAAAGCTGAAAATATCAACTTGACAAACGCTTTGCCCTGATAACCAATAATAGACACCAAAAAAACCAGAAGTATATTTACAGCAAGATTGACTACTAACGACTTTTCCTGAAAATGCCAAATTATATATCCTATACATGCAAATACTTGATAAAAAAACCATTTGCCCTTTTCCAAAAATGTGCCAAGATAATAATTAAAAAGTGGAATGGCTACTAAAGATAATAAAAACGTTAAAATGTCAAATACCTCAGCTGTCATAATCTAAGACCTTTCCTTTACTAAAAATTCACATCATCAATATCAATAAACTTTTGGCGAATATGCTTTCGTCGATCTTCGCTGATCGGCAATTTGGTATTATCACTCAACACTATACTATCGTACGCAACTTCCTTAACATACAAATAATTTACTAAATACGATTGATGTATACGCAAAAATTGAATTTTACTGTATTTTAATTCTTCCTCTAACTCATTAAGTTTGCCATACATCTCATCAGCTCCGTTTTCTGAAACAATTGTTATCTTCCGCTTATTGCTTTCGAAATATATGATTTTTTTAAGCAGTATACGATGATGTGTCTTATCAAACTGATAATGGAAAAAGGTATCATAACGTTGGATTTCGCTTATCGCGGCTATCGTAGCCTCTCTGAATTTTTCCATACAGATCGGCTTTACAACAAAGCGAAAAGGACGTAACTCAAATGTCTCAATAGCATATGTTTCATAACTTGAAACATAAATAATTAACACCGTCTGATCAACATAGCGTATTCGTTTTGCCGCATCAATACCACTTTCTTGTTTCATTTCTATGTCCAGATATATGATGTCATATCTCTCTCCATCTACTATATCATCAGCCAGGTTCTTGCCGTCCCAATACACATCGACATCCACATTGATACCATGTTCTCGACTTATCGTATACACTATTTCTTCAATATGAGCAGTTAGTTCTTTGTCATCATCACAAATTGCAACATTAATCATATCTATTCCTCACTACACTTATGTAATTTTCCCTTGTCAGCTATCTTCTGCGTACTACAATGATAAAACAACTTAATGCTATCTAACAAACTCAAGTTTATCTTAAAGCATTTTATATTTTCATGACCTATTCCCCCAAACGCGTACTAATTTAAATTTATCATAGCACGAAAACGATTTTGCGTATACGCACAATTGGAATTTGTGACTTGATTAATAATCTATTATTGAACTATTTTTTTCAATAACCAGTATAGTATATTTTTTTAAAAGAAATATACTAAAAGATATAAAACTAATAAAGCAAAGGAGCGTGAATGACAAGCAATGAAACACATATTTGGGGTTGAAGATGACACGGAAATTGCCAGGAATTAAGGCCGCCTTGAGAAAACTTGAACCATCTTCATCAACTTTTGAAATAGGCGGACTTCTTGTCGATACAGCAAGCGGAGTTGTGAAAAAGAATCATACCGAGATTTTTCTCTCTGCATCAGAATACCGTCTGCTTTTAGTATTTATCAATAACCCCAAAAACATAATTCCGCGAGATAAGTTACTTAGCGAGTTGTGGGACGCTGCCGGTGAGTTTGTCACTGACAATACACTGACTGTATACATTAAACAGGAAAAATCAGAAAAGAAAATATAATCGATTCACTCCGCGATAACATGACTTAATAATAAAAATATAACATGTCCAAAAGATGCTCATATATGTTACACTAAAAATGTCGGAATACACACTCTCGTGTGTATTCCAACATTTCATATGGCAACGCTGTACTAGCTCAGTGTTTCTATAATGCGTTCATAAAGAGTACCTTTTCGTACTTCGTCCATGGAGAACACTTTCTCTTCAACATTTTTCTTTAAATACTCAAACGCACTATCATACTTTTTATCATCAATACAATAGGTCTGCAACCCATCTTTATAGTCCATCGTGGAAGCATCAATGTCATTATGCGATAAAACAATGAATACCTCATTGATGTTATGCTTATATAAATGAGCTAACTGTAACTTTAAGTAAGAAGCATCTATGTAGGAATTTACACATATTATCGCAACATCTATATTGGCTGCTGAAAAATAAGCATCGGCAAGTTTTCCAAAATTATAGGTATTTAAGCCGTTTATCTGTCCAATCGCTCCGCCAATGTTTATAAGCCATGCATCCATGTCTTTATTGACCTCTGAAAGATACATAAATTTATTAATGGAATAAACAATCTGGGGAAAATTCAGTTCGTATGGAAAGTTAAAAATACTGTTGTTGTAAAGTACCCCTAGCGGATTATTCGATATCACTTCGATACTTAACCCATCTTCTCTCATACTATTAATTAATGATAGCTGAACATCCGACTTGTTTAGTCCGCTGCACACACTTGTGATTGCTATGACAGGCTTTTCGAGTACGGATATCTCCGATGCTTTAAAATCATTGTAATGATAAAGGAAATTATTATCATCTTTTTTCAAAAAGTTACCGATACAGATTATCTTATACTGTCTATACTCTTCTTTTATACTTTTAGGGAACTCTAAATCAAAATACGAAGAGTTTAAAACCATGATCATATCAAAATCCTTCGTTGTCTCACCATCACTAAAGCCACAAAACTCTCCTTGTTCATGGTCATAATATGCCACTATATTATGATGTAAAAAATCCTTATTCACTTTTTCAAACGCGTTTGGCGGAAACAAGACAACCGCCGCTCTGTTATTTGAAAGTATTTGTTGAATCTCACATTTTTTCAAGTCCGCCTTGCATTCAATATCATCGGCATTGTACAGATCGATATTATATTTCCGGAAAAGAGTTTTGAATTTATCATTTAAAGGCACATTGCTTAAATCATCACATAAATATCCACATACTCTGGCACACGCAAAGCTAGATGAACTTAAGTCAAATTCATTGCCTTTTTCTGATATTATTAAGTCCCTCATTGAAATAGAAACTGTCATGTTACCAATTGTCTTGATTTTTTCTGTTTGTTGTTGATCCACCTTTACACAGATTACGTTTTTGAAATCAGCAGGGAAAGAAATCGTATTTGTATGGGAAGCTGCTGATAATATAACAATATTGTTTTGCACAGCCGCTTCACAAATATCAAATAATTCTTGCGAATAAGCAGTTAGCCCCAAACTAATGTTTATGATATCAGCTCTTTCTTCTATCGACTTGTCTATTGCCGAAATGATGCTCCACACCTGAAGGTTTTCATCTTGCTCAGATATATTGAAATCAATGATTTGTAATTTATCACATTCAGTATTTGAAACAATCTCTTCGAAACACTCTGTTCCATGACTATTTTCAGGCTCTATGTATTTTTCCACAAGCTTTCCTTCCGATAAAGAAAAGTGCCTTACTTCACACTTATTATTAATTACGCTTTTTAAAACTCCTGTATCAATTAATGCAATTGTCATTTTATCCTCCTGATATGCTTTAGATCAATGAGATATTTGCCACATAATTGATCACGCCTCTGTTATTACTTACCTGATCAAGGTAATATCCCAATTCTCGTTCTACTTCTTCTCTGGCCTTTTCACAAAAATCGCCATTTATATTTAAAATGTCTTTAAAACAGATTTTACAAAATTTCGCTGCCCAACAACTTTTACATTTTTCTAAACTTTCCAGCGTTTTATTAACAAGTCGGTCTATTTTATTGATATCAATGCCTTTATAAACATCGCCGATTTCAAATACTTCTTGATTTTCATCAACTTTTTCACAGACAATTATTCTGCCATCTGTAGTAACAAAATCCTTCCTGATTCCAGGAATACAGAATCCACCGGGAAAAATAGTATTACTACAAGCTGATTCACAGAAAGAATTATAATACTTTTTCATACTTTTCAACAAATTTTTATAGGCAAAATCATAATTTTTTATATCAATTATTTCGTCCTTGTGAATCTTATCGCTTCTATCCCTTGTTTGCATGAAATATTCTGTTGGAAAAAGGTCTATCATATTAACATCTGACTTCCATAGAGTATCTACTGCCTCAAAAAGTTCATTGCTGGCACCATTAAACATAACCACATTATAGGTAACGTTTTCCCGAAAATATTTAGGATCTTTTCGGTATAATGCCTGAATATTTTGGAACACCTTCTCGAAACTACTATTACCTTTTCCATCAACTCTGTACTTATTCTGCTCCTTTTGCGGACCATCCAGACTGATTATTATTTGGATGTCATTTTCTATCAGGAAGTCCGCCACCTTGTCAACAAGTAGTACCGCATTTGTTGTTATATTGTATGAAGGCTTTCTAAAAGGATATTTGTCATTCACGTAAGCAACACATTCCTTTATGAGATCCAGATTTAGCAAAGGCTCGCCGCCATAAAACCCGATATGGCAAAGCTCACTTTCATGAGATCCATTGATCAGAATATCTATTGCTTTAAATGCAATTTCTTTCGGCATTGATTCCAGTTTATAATTATCCTCTAAATATTTAGGTGTATATCCGCAGTATTTACACCTCAAATTACACTGCTCGGTAAGAGCTAACGTCATACTTTTTATCCCACCGGAAAACATACGCTTTAGTTCCACCTCACTGTAAGGATATTTTACATCAAATTCACATGGTTGTTTTATATCGCGAAAATTACTGTTTCTTAAAAAATCAGCATACTTAATATCATCATATATTTCATCCTCTGACTCAATTGCCGTAAAACTGGTATTGAGTGCATCGAAAAGATACATTTCCCTATTTGTCTTAATTATCTTAGATAAATACATTTTTTTTCATCCTCGTTTTCCTTTTCAAGTTATTGATTATTTGCACAGCCTACTACTATAGATAAAATTTATTTTTAGTGACCTTACATGTTTATGTAGCCGTATTTAATTCTTTTTTATGACTTAGCTTATAACCTTACAGGAACTGTCCAAGATAACCGTTACTATAAGCTGTCACAATTTTCCCCCCGCAACCGCAGTGGCATGCCAGGGTTCTTACTGTAGAGCTGTTTGTCTTGTTGATTTTCTTTAAACTAACTTTGTTATTCTTCATAATTTCCCCTTTCTCTAAGTAGTAGGCCCTACAAATAACCAATAACTTTTATTTAACTTTCTTTACTCGGCAGTCATGGAGTAACTGTCAGCTTGGATTTTATACATACTGTAAAATTCATTTTTCAGCTGAATTAATTCTTCAAAGCTGCCTTCTTCAATAAGTTCACCATTATTTAACAGAATGATTTTGTCTGCTAATTTAGTAATATACATCCTGTGGGAAATAATGATTGTGGATTTAAGCTTACTTATCTTGTTAAAGGTATTGAACATACTCACTTCTGATTTCGGATCAAGGGCTGCCGTCGGCTCATCTAAAACCAAAACCGAAGCATCTGAAAATACCGCTCTGGATATTGCTATTTTTTGCCATTGCCCTCCAGAAGGTTCTACCGCATCATCAAAAAACATTTTACTTAAATTTGTATGATATCCATCTTTGTAGTTCTCAATAAACTCATTTGCTCCTGTTATTTCAGCAGCTTCTTTTACCGCTTTGTCATTTTGCATATTGTCAACATTTCCAAAACCGATACAATTTTTTACAGTATCTGATAACTTAAGATAATCCTGAAATAAAACACCAAAGAATTTTCTCAATTCATTTATGTCATACTCCTTTAAGTCAGTTCCGTCTAGCAATATATGCCCTTCTGTTGGATCGTAAATTCTAAGCAAAAGTTTTATTAATGTGGTTTTTCCACTTCCATTTTCACCTACAAGACATATTGTCTCATTTGTATTAAATTTGATAGTTATATTTTTAAGTGCGTAGCGATCTGATCCACTGTACCGGAAGCTTACATTTTTAAAAAGAATATTATGCACTGGCTGCTCTATAATCGTAAGGTTACTACTTTCAATAACGCCAGGTTCCTGCATATAATCAAATATGTAATTAATAAACATCATACTTTTACTATTTGATGCTATTTGATTTGACAATGCAATTAACATTGTAACGACAGTGATTGTAGCTGTAATTAACAAATAAAAATGCGACACAGATACTGCACCCTTAATGGTACTTCTTATAAGGAATATTCCAACTAAAATAGCACCTGTCATCGAGATAAAACTGGTTATTACTGATACCACAATTTCTTTTGCGGCAATTTTACTATTTCCTTTTATAAAATCATCAAAGGACTTTTTTCTCATCCTTTGAAAGAAATCATATAACCTGAATCCCCTGATCTCGTTTGCATATTGCGGCTCGGTAATTAACGAAAGATAATACCATATACGTCGCATCTGCATAGTTCTTTCATTATAAAACTTAAACAGCATACCCTGAAATTTTCTTTTCACTATTATGATAGGTAGTGTAAAAACCATAATAGTAAAGAATATCAGTAAATTAAATCGAATAAGAATAACTGCGTATCCAATCAGGCTTATAAGATTCGCAATCATACCAAACAAGCCTTCCATTAAATTCAATGGTTCAGAACTGCATTTGGTCAACGTATTTGAATGCAAATCCAGAAAATCCGGATTATCAATTCTATCTTGCTTAATAATTTGAAATTTGCCTGCAACGAGATTTTCAATATTGTGAGATAGTTTTAAACCCGCCACAGAACATATTACCGTTTTTACATTCTCAATAGCAAATGAGATCACTACCAGAAAAAGCATAGAAAATAGTATAATCAATAATCTTGCATACACACCTGAAGAATCATTTCCGATATTACTAGTTAGTTCTTCGATTAACTTAGCAGTCAAATAGGTACTGGCTACCGGACTAATACCTGATACAAGCATCGAGCCAATTGATAGAAAAAAAACACCTGACCCCGCTTTAAATATTTCTTTAAATATAAAACATAGTTTTAAAATGTAATCTTTTATTTCTTTCATATGCTCATCACTATAAGTTACTATTCTCCTTTCGTGTGATTTTTACAGGCAATTGTTAAATTGCCAAACCCATTGATTTTACTGGGTTTTCTTACTTCTTTTATATAAATTTTCTCT
>Ga0153928_1001264_pt1 | contig 11506 bp, 9 predicted proteins | sample TSNJ012MetaG_FD_106656 | JGI IMG/M metagenome (GOLD analysis project Ga0153928, IMG submission 106656) | Attine ant fungus gardens microbial communities from New Jersey, USA - TSNJ012 MetaG | ecosystem: Host-associated > Fungi > Mycelium > Unclassified | place: USA: New Jersey, Wharton State... | reverse complement strand
TTGTTCCAGGGGCTTCTAATGGCGGTGATGTCGACTTTAGGCATGCGCAACGCGGGGGGGCGCCCCGCCGCGCAGATGGCGCCGAACAGGCACCCCTCCGCCGGTCATTCGAGAGGCTTCGCCTAGCGGAACCCTGGGCCGCCGTCGCCGAGGTGAACCGCCGATCGCGCTTGATCCGCCGGCGCGCCGGGAGGCCGCCGAACTGTAAAAGGCTGGATTTGAGATTTCCGTCGCCGGCGCGGGATGAAGGGCGCGCCGCGATGTCCAGCGCCGCCGGCAAACGCCGCGAAGGGGTGTCCAGCCTCCTTGCCATCACCCGAAATGCGCCGCGCCCGCTTGGCGCCGGTCATGCGTGCCGCCGCGGAGAGATGACTTGCGGTATCGCCTCGCCTCCAGGGGCGGTTTGTGACCCCCCACGACTCAGGTTTTTCGGCGGTTGGTATTAGGCGGCTGGTTAAGAGTCCCAAGCCTGCAAGAGCCCAGGGGTGACGGCGGTCCGGACATCACGAAAGGCGACAAACCGCGATTGAAAAACGGATGCCGCCGCCGCGGAGTTTCGCCGCCGAGCACAGCCAGCAACGATGACAATGCTTCCGGAATCGCTCGCTATCAAGGAGCAACTTCCAGCCGTCCTTTCATTCCGGGATGGAAGCGGCACACGTAGCTCACGCCACCAGCCCGCTTCAAAATCGTCCGGCCCCTAGCTCCAGGCGGGAGATCGATGTCAAAACTTCCGTCCGTCGCGGTTGCCGTATGCCGCAAGATATCGGAGTTCGTCCACTCAACGATGTCGTTCACATGCAGGTCGCCGGGCGCTGGTCCAAAGGCCAGATTGTCGATTCCGATCCTATGCATTTGCGGACCGGCGCCCCACGACGGAGACGCGAGCAAGACAACGCCGCATGCCAACGCCTCCCGTCTCCTTATCTTCGATCGCATCGCGCCGGCGCCTACTTCAGCTCGCTTACGAGACGCTCGGCATGCTTTTGATGTTCCTTGAAGAGCTTGAGGCCGGTTTCCAGCAAGCTCTTGAGCTGGCCGTTCTGCGCGGCGGGAATCAGCGTCGATTCGAGCGCTCCGATGACGGCCTCATGATAGGCGACTTCGTTCTCGGCATAGGCCTTGTCAAAGGCGGTTCCGCTCAATTTCCGTAGCTCTTCCCGCTTTAGGTGCGCCTCCCGGTACATGGATGTGGCGGTATCGTTGTCCTCCGGCTCCACCTTCAGCTTGTCGCACAAGACGAGCACCTTGTTATTCACCGCCAAGTGATCCCGTATCATCTCCTCGGCGTAGGAACGGACCGCCTTGTTGTGCGCCTTCTTCAGCGCGTCAATGGCCTGCTCGATGTCGATCTGCCCCGCCGTGTAGGCAATGTCGGCGATTTGAGGATCGGTGGGTTTTCCCGTGGTCTGCGCCATGGCGGTCGCCGCGGCGAAACAAACGGCGGCAGCCAAAACCGAGCTCTTTAATAAGGAACTTATGTGGAACATACTGACCTCCCTGACCTGACTGTAAACAGCCCTCTCCGGCGGGGCCGTTGCGAGTATTGGACGCGGCTGTCGAAAAATGTCAACTGGCGGCGAACGCGACTGCCGGAACCCGTATGGTTGCCGGGCCTCGACCTCGGGCCCGGGGGCGAAATCGGTCAGTCGCTCGCCTTTCAGGCTTCAAGCCCGGCCCCGTGGTGGGTTCCGCGCCGTTCGAAGGGATGGCACGTTGACCGATCATATTTTGAAATTCCTCCGCAACCGCCGTGAAGAAGGGCCGTGCCAGGCGCTCGACCTCGATGGTGTGCGCGACAATTATGCGGCTTTCGCCAATTAAGCGACGAGAGCATCGAAAAGGGATGCTGCGCTCGCGTCAACCGGAGGATTTCGTTGGAACGTTCGCTGAAAAAGGGAGCGCTAAGTATTCTCGACGCGCTTGCGATGGCCATCGCGGGCTCGGCTCCGGCCTATTCGATCACCGTCACCACCGCCGCCCTCGTTGCCGCGGCCGGAGTTGCCGGACCCGCGGCGCTCTGGATCGCGGCCCTGCCAATAGTCGGGATTACGATCGCTTTCGCTTATCTGAACCGGTGGCGGCCGGATGCCGGAGCGGCCTATGCCTGGGTTGGTCGCGCGATGCACCCGGCGTTGGGGTTCCTTGCCGGATGGGCGCTCCTCAGTCTCTCGACTATCTTCAATGTCGCCGCCGCGCTCCCGGCGGGACAGGCGACGCTCGACCTTTTGGCGCCCGGCCGGAGCCACGACGTGCTGTGGGCGACAGGCGCCGGGGCCGTCTGGTTCCTCGGCGTGCTGGCACTCATCACCTTCGGCATCACAGTCAGCGCCAAAGCGCAGGTGGTTTTGACTTTGCTTGAGGTCGTCGCCCTCGTTCTCCTGTGCGGCCTCGCGATCTTTAACGCACGCGCCATGCCTGCCGCCGCCTTCTCCTGGGATTGGTTTTTTCCTTCGGCCTTCGGCACATTCCAATCCTTTTCGGCCGGAATGCTGGTGGCGCTGTTCTACTATTTCGGCTGGGACGTTTCCGCGAACCTCGCGGAAGAGACGGCTGGCGCCAACACGGCCTCGGGGATCGCCTGCATCCTAGGCGTGTTGGTGGTAGTCGGCCTGTTTGTTCTGGCGCAGGTCGCGGTCCAGATGGCTCTGACGCCCAGCGAGGTTCAGGCGAATGGCGGCAACCTGCTCCCGGCCCTTGGCGCCGCGGCGCTCCCGGCGCCGTGGAGCGCCATCGCCGTGCTGGCGGTTTTGGTCAGTGCTGTCGCGACGATCGAGACGCAGCTCCTCCAGTGCACAAGGCTGTTGTTTTCCATGGCTCGCGACCGGGTGATCGGCGAAGCGATCGGCAAGCTCCATCCTCGCTTTCAGACGCCTTGGCTTGCGGGCTTCGCTGTCGCAGGGGTCTCGCTTCTTTTGTTCGCCGGCTCGGCCACCGTGTCTTCCATCAACGCCTTGATGAGCGACCTCATCAATGCGATCGGCGTGCAAGTCGCCCTCTATTATGCGCTGGCTGGCATCGCCTGTGCCTGGCATTACCGCAAATCGATGCGCACCAGTTGGAGGACAATCGCACTCGCAGTGATTGTCCCGTTGACATCGGCGCTCTTCGTCGCCTGCGTCGGGATCTACCAGCTGCCGCACCTTGGCTGGCGCGTTTCATGCCTCAGTGTCGGCTCCATCGTGATTGGGCTAGCGCCGTTGGTGTACTACCGCCGACGCTATCGCGGGCGCTTTTACCACGAAGAAGGCGTCCGGTGATCGGCGCCTCGTGGTTGCAATCAATTTGCCGAGTAAGCCTATGACTCACCTTGCGGCGCCTGCGCAGTAAGTAAGATTTCACCATTCGCATCCGGCAAAGCCGCGCATTTTTTGAAAAACCTCTTGTAATGCCCGGCGAATCGCATATTTCTGCCTCTGCCCAATTTCGCACGTGCCTGTGGTCGCGTGGCGGTCGGCGGGGATCCGGACAAGAGGCCGGTTAACCGCCTAAAAAGGACCGGCAGCCGGAGGCGAACCGGCGAACCCCGCCAAACGGGGGACGCGACTTAAAGCAACGACGGACCGGGCTTTTTCGTCTCTGCCAGCCTCCAAAGCTGGCGTACCGAAGAGGCTAGTCTTTCTTGCCGGGCGTGCGGAACGGGATCTCATCCCAATCCAAGCGATGGCCATGAACACTTTGGACGGCGCGATCCGCCTTGTCCACGGTGGGAATGTCCGACGGCGCAGCATCAGACCGCGCGCGGTCCCTTAGGCAATTGTCTCGGGGGCGCCGCCGGTCGCGGATGGCGGTCAACTGAAGCGGTCGCGTCTCAAGGCGCCCCTGCGGCATCGCCATTCACCCAAAGCTTATTCGTTCCGGCGCGGAGATCCGCGCCCTTCGAAGGGATGCCGCGATGACCGATCGTATTTTGGAATTCCTCCGCAATCGCCGCGAGGATGGGCCGTGCCTGGTGCTCGACCTCGATGTCGTGCGCGACAATTATGCGTCCTTCGCCAAGGCGTTGCCGGATACGCGCGTGTTCTACGCCGTGAAGGCCAATCCCGATCCGAGAGTCCTCGAATTGCTGGCGCGGCTCGGCTCCTGTTTCGACACCGCCTCGGTCGTCGAGATCGGACAGGTGCTGGCGGCGGGCGCGGGCGCGGACCGCATCAGCTACGGCAATACGATCAAGAAGGAGCGCGACATCAAGCGCGCCTTTGAACTTGGCGTGCGTCTGTTCGCGGTGGATTGCGAGGCTGAAGTCGGCAAAATCGCTCGCGCGGCGCCTGGAGCGAAGGTGTTTTGCCGCATGTTATGCGACGGCGATGGCGCCGAATGGCCGCTCTCGCGAAAATTCGGCTGCGTGCCGGAGATGGCGCCGCGCGTTCTTGAATATGCGCACCAGCTTGGTCTTATCGCCTTCGGCCTTTCTTTTCATGTCGGCTCGCAACAGCGCGATCCGCGCATGTGGGACGGCGCTTTGAAGGCGGCGGCGGCGATCTTTTGCGATTTGGCGGAGCGCGGAATCGCTTTGCAGATGGTCAATCTCGGCGGCGGGTTTCCAACGAAATATGTCAAGACCGTGCCGGAAGTAAAGGCTTACGCGCAGGCGATCCTGCATTCGCTGCGCCGCCATTTCGGCAACCATATTCCCGAAACGATCATCGAGCCCGGCCGCGGCATGGTCGGCAATGCCGGGGTGATCGAGGCGGAAGTGGTGCTGATCTCGAGGAAGTCCGACGACGACAAGGTGAAGTGGGTTTATCTCGACATCGGCAAGTTCAACGGCCTCGCCGAGACGATGGACGAAATGATCCGCTATCCGATTAGAACCGCTTTCGACGGCGAAGCCACCGAGCCTTGCGTTGTTGCGGGCCCGAGCTGCGACTCGGTCGATGTGCTCTACGAGAAGGACCCTTATTTGCTTCCAGTCAGTCTCGAAATCGGTTCGAAAGTGCTGATCGAAGGAACCGGCGCCTATACGGCGACATATTCCTCGGTTGGATTCAACGGCTTCCCGCCGCTCAAATCCTATGTGATTTAAGCGGCGCCGCCAAAATCCCGCGCGGGGAGAACGTCTCCTCTGCGGCCTCCCAAATCCCTGTCCCGGACGGCCGGCGAGGGCTCGAAGATCGAGCGTTCGCCTGGCTGCGAGGTCGTCACGTGCAATCCCGGCAGCGGCCGGCGCAGGCTCGGATGACCTCGATCTCGAATTCCGACATGCAAGCTCCAGCTTTTGCTGGAGTTGTTGGGAAACCAAACCTACGCTTGCTCGATGCGGCGTTCGGTGCAGCCGTCTCGACACGACCGCCGAGGGCCCGCGCGAGGGCCGCTTGCCCGCGCAAGGTCTTGCGCTCGCGGCGAAGGACGCTGGGAAACTAATCGGCACCTTGCGGATGTGGCACGTCCTGGCTGGCGAAGTGCCCGCCCTTCTGCTTGGTCCGCTTGCCATTGCCAAGGCTGCGCGGACTTGGCCGCCGGCTCATGGCGGAAGCTTTGTCCCGGCCGGCGAGCGCCGGGCACAAAGCCGTCCTGCTTGTCGGCAATGCGTCCTATTATGAACCTTTCGGCTTTACCCGCCGCCATACGCTTGGGCTTTCTCTTCCCGGCCCCGTCGATGAAGCACGCTTTCTCGGGCTCGAACTCAAGGGCGGCGCGTTGCAAGCGGCGCGAGGTTTCGTGATCGCCGCGGGCGCGCGCGATCTTCCGGCGTATCGTGGGGCGATCGAGTTCCGCCGCGCCGCTTGAGCGGTCCCGTCCACCCTCGCTAGGCTTTTGGACAACGTTAAAGTTTCAAGGGGCCGCTGGCTTGAAGCTCTTGGCTCCTTCTTGTACCGCTGAACGCGGCGCGCATTCACCCGACGATCTGGAGAAAGACCAATGCCGCAATGGCCCATGCACGGCACGATTACAGGTCCGATTGTCATGATCGGTTTTGGCTCGATCGGGCGCGGTACGCTGCCACTCATCGAGCGTCATTTCAAATTCGAAAAATCGCGCTTCACGGTCATCGATCCCGAAGACAAGGATCGCCATCTCCTCGACGAGCGGGGAATAGCCTTCGTCAAGAAAGCCCTCAAACGGGACGATTTCGCCGCGCTCCTAAAACCGTTTCTCACAAAGGGCGGCGGCCAGGCCTTTGTCGTCAATCTCTCCATCGAAGTGTCCTCGGCCGCGATCATGCGGCTCTGTCACGAAGTTGGCGCGCTCTACATCGACACGGTCGCCGAGCCTTGGCCGGGATTTTATACCGACGCGCGGCTGACCGCGTCGGAGCGGTCGAACTATGCCTTGCGTGAAGGCGTCCTCGGTCTTCGCCGCGCGCTCGGGGCAGGCCCGACGGCGATCTCTTGCTGCGGCGCCAATCCGGGCATGGTTTCCTGGTTCGTCAAGCAGGCGCTTTTAAATGTCGCGGCCGATTGCGGCATCGACTCCAGGTCGCCATCGACGCGCGAGGACTGGGCGCGGCTCGCGCAAAAGACCGGCCTCAAGGGCATCCACATTGCCGAATGCGATACCCAGCGCGCGACGACGCCGAAGCCGCGCGGCGTTTTCGTCAATACCTGGTCTGTCGAAGGCTTTATTTCGGAAGGTCTCCAGCCCGCCGAACTCGGCTGGGGAACGCACGAAAAACATATGCCACCGGAAGCCAAACGGCACGTCTTCGGACCGGATTGCGCGGTGTATTTGCTGCGCCCCGGCGCGGGCACGCGGGTACGATCTTGGACACCGGCGGCCAAGGCTCAGCACGGCTGGCTCATCACCCACAATGAGTCGATCTCGATCGCTGATTTTCTGACCCTGCGTGAGGCGGGAGAGGCCGTTTACCGGCCGACGTGCCACTACGCCTACCGGCCGGCCGACGACGCCGTGCTCTCGCTCCACGAGATGGCGGGGCACCAATGGCAGCCGCAGGAAGAGTCCCACATACTCGACGAGAACGAGATTGTCGACGGGATCGACGAACTCGGCGTTTTGCTTTATGGCCATGCCAAGAATGCCTATTGGTACGGCTCGCGGCTTTCGATTGAGGAGACGCGGCGGCTCGCGCCCTATCAAAACGCCACCGGGCTCCAGGTGACCTCGGCGGTGCTTGCCGGCATGGCGTGGGCGCTCGAAAATCCGCGAGCGGGCATTGTCGAAGCCGACGATCTCGACTTTCGCCGGTGCCTTGACGTGCAGCGGCCTTACCTCGGCCCGGTGACGGGGCACTATACGGATTGGACTCCGCTTGAGGGCCGCGCGGTGTTGTTTCCCGAGGACATCGACAGGCAAGATCCCTGGCAATTCAAGAATGTGATCGTGCGATGACGAAGGGATTCTCCCTATCTGTTATTGTCAGATCAAACTCTGATATTTAAGATCAAACCAGAGTCGCCAATTCCCTGATGGTTCGTGATACGAGGTAAAAACTTGGATTGTCTGGACCTTTGAAAGACGTGCTCGATGGATGATAATGCAGAATTTCATTGCCAAGACACAAATGAGGTAGAAATTAACAAGTTTAGCTTGCCGTTGGTAAGCGTGATTATCATCAACCACAATTACGGGCGCTTTCTAAAGCAGGCCGCCGACTCTGTTTTTGAACAAACCTACCCGAACATAGAGTGCATCATCGTCGACAACGCTTCGACCGATTGCAGCGCCGGTGTTCTTCTTGATATTTCAAGACAATATCGGGGCGCGAAAATAGTGCGGCGGAAGGATCCCGGCGGCCAGAGCCTCGCCTCGAAGGAAGGTTTCGAGGCGAGTTCGGGCGAATATGTCATCTTTGTCGATGCCGATGATTATTTGTTGGCTTCCTGCGTCGAGACCCATGTTTTCGTGCACCTGTCCCTGCGCGTTCCGGTTGGCTTTTCCTCGTCGGATATGATTCAGGCCGTCGATTCGCGCATGGTGCTCGGCACTGTTGCCTACCTCAGCGAATATGTGCGGTCTGGACGGGGAAAAAGACCAGGTCTCTTGCGGCGGATCGACAAAAGTGCTCCTGAAGTCTGGCCGCTGCCAAGCCCTGATGCATCCATCGAAACCGAGGTCCATTTCGTCAAACCTGGCTACGCCGGCGACTGGATGTGGGCGCCGACATCGGGCAATTGCTTTCGCCGGGATGCGCTTCGGCTTTTCTTGAATAACGAAGATTTGGCGGCGCTTCTCACCGGCACCGACGCCTATCTCCTTCGCGGAGTTAACGTAGTGACGGGCAGCGTTGTGATCGATCGCCCGCTCGCCGTCTACCGGCTGCATGGGATGAACGAGTTTTCCAAGCATCCGCATCTCAACGGTGTCTTAAATTACGAGAGAAACAGCCCATCCGACCCTAATCAGTTGGGCCGCAAAATGATCATCGATCATCTGATCGCGCATGCGCAGCTCTTCCTGCGCAAGGTCCCTTCTTCATGGCATTATATGAACGCGTTGAAGGCCGTGGACGACGCCCGGCCGCGGCTCCCTTCACCTGTCGCGGGGTGCCGCTCTTATCTCGCCGGCAAGCTTGTCGCGGAAGCCGCCACGCTCGCGCCCACGCTCGGATCATCCATTTTCATCGCCTTTTTGGCACGGCTCAAGGTCGCCCCGCACGTCATCTTGAGGGCCTGGCTCAAGCTCACGAAGGAAAAGCGAAGCTGAGCTTATCATTCCACACATGGTCGCGCGGCTGAGGCCCAGGTCGCGAGCAAGGTCGCTGGCGCGCGGGCCTTTCTAGCCTTCGGGCCGACGCTGGACAACCTGCGAACATTGCTTTTGTGCTGTCGTTGGGTTGCTATATACAACATTGCCATGTTCGCTCTCGCCCGGGCGCGAGTTTGAGGTTTTTGTCTCGCATGGCTTCAAAAAAAGTAGCCTTGATCACCGGCATCACCGGGCAGGATGGCGCTCTGCTTGCCGAACTCCTTCTTTCAAAAGACTATATCGTCCATGGCGTGAAGCGGCGGTCGTCGTTGATCAACACCGACCGTGTCGATCATTTATATCATGACCCGCATGAGGCCGGCGTTAACTTTCTTTTGCATTATGGCGACCTCACCGATTCGACGAACCTCATTCGCATCGTTCAGGAGGTTCAACCTGATGAAATTTATAATCTCGCCGCGCAAAGCCACGTCCAGGTGAGTTTCGAGACCCCGGAATATACCGCGAATGCTGACGCACTTGGCACACTTCGCCTTCTCGAAGCGATCCGCATCCTGCGCCTTTGTCAAGGAACCCGTTTCTATCAGGCTTCGACATCGGAGCTGTATGGGAAGGCGCAGGCGACTCCGCAAAGCGAGGTGACGCCATTTTATCCGCGCTCGCCTTACGCCGCCGCGAAGCTCTACGCTTACTGGATCACGATCAATTACCGCGAAGCCTATGGGATGCATGCCTCGAACGGAATCTTGTTCAATCACGAAGGTCCGACCAGGGCCGAGACCTTTGTGACGCGGAAAATCACCCGCGCGGTCGCGGCGATCCATTTGGGTTTTCAGGACAAGCTCTTTTTAGGCAACCTCGATGCCAAGCGCGATTGGGGACACGCGCGGGATTACGTCGATGGCATGTGGCGCATTCTGCAACAGCCCGAGCCGGACGATTATGTTTTGGCGACGGGAGATGCGCATACGGTGCGCGAATTCGTCGAGCGTGCCTTCGCCGAAATTGGCATCGGGATCGGCTGGAGGGGATCAGGAGTCGACGAACAAGGGTTCGATAGAAAGAGCGGCCGGACTCTTGTCGAGATCGATCCGCGTTACTTTCGTCCGACCGAGGTCGATCACCTTCTCGGCGATCCGGGGAAGGCGTTCAAAAAACTCGGTTGGAAGCACACGGTTACGTTCGCGCGGCTGGTGTCTGAAATGGTCGCGAGCGACTTGACCGTGATGAAGAAACGCGGCCGGATCTGAGGAATATTTTCATGGCTAACCTCTCGGCCGATGCCGGGACCAAGCGGCGAATCTGGGTCTCTGGCCATCGCGGCATGGTCGGCTCGGCTATCCTGCGTCGCCTCGCTACGGAAGACGTGGAAATCCTGACCGTGGATCGCGTTGATGTCGATCTGCGCGAGCAGCAAGCCGTCCGGCGATGGGTGGCCTGGGCCAAGCCAGATGTTATCATCCTCGCCGCCGCCAAGGTTGGCGGAATCCTTGCCAACGACTCTTATCCTGCCGATTTCCTGTTCGATAATCTCGCGATTGAGATGAATGTCATCCAGGCCGCGCATCTGGCCAATGTCGAGCGGCTGGTCTTTCTTGGATCGTCTTGCATTTATCCGAAATTCGCGCCGCAACCGATCAAGGAAGAAGCGCTGTTGACTGGACCGCTCGAGCCAACCAACGAATGGTATGCGATCGCGAAAATCGCCGGCATCAAGATGTGTCAGGCGTGTCGGCGGCAATACGGCCGGCGCTACATCTCGGTCATGCCATGCAACCTCTATGGCCGGAACGACAATTTCGACCTTGCGACGAGCCATGTTCTGCCCGCCCTTATCCGCAAATTCCATACGGCCAAGGTCGCCGGCGAGACAGAGGTCGTCGTCTGGGGCACCGGGACCCCCTTGCGGGAGTTTCTCTATGCCGATGATTTGGCCGATGCCGTGGTGTTTCTGATCGATCGCTACGACGGCGGCGAGCCGATCAATTGCGGCGCCGGTTCCGGCGTAAGCATCCGCCAGCTTGCCGGGACAATTGGCCGCGTCGCCGGATTCGAAGGAAAACTCGTCTTCGATATCGAGAAGCCCGACGGCACGCCACACAGAGTGATGGATTCAAGCCGGTTGGCCGCTCTCGGTTGGCGGCCAAAAACAAGCCTCGAAGAGGGCGTTAACGAGGTCTATCGCTGGTTTGCGCGGACACAAACAAGCGAACCCGCAAGCACATAAATGAAGGCTCTCGACATCGCGACTGAGCGGGCCGGTTCAACGGCCAAGCTTCAAACCCTGCTGGACGCCGATTTTCGCGTGGGGAGCTTGACGGCGGCGAGCTGCGCCTCTTTCGTCATTGTGATGGTGAAGACTACCGCGGAAAAAGGGGCCAAGCGACGTAGTTTCCCGCCCCGTCCGACGAGGGGCGGTCGCAGTCTGGATTCTTTGCAAGAGGATAGACAAGTCAATGCACTTCGCGATTGTAACGCCCGTTTTCAACGGCGAGAAATTCCTCGATCAGTCGATTTTGAGCGTGGTGAGCCAGACTGGGCCTTTCACGATCCGCTATCACGTCCAGGACGGCGGGTCGAAAGACCGGACATTGGAGATCTTGGCGGCATGGAAATCCCGCCTCGCGCGCGATTTTCCGGTCTTCTGCGAAGGCATCGAGTTTTCTTTCGCAAGCGCCCCCGACCGGGGCGCCTACGACGCGGTCAATCGCGGCTTTGCCGTCTCTGCCTATGCCCATGCAGATGCAATGACGTGGATCGGCTCTGACGACCGTTTCGAACCGGGCGCCTTCGCGACGGTCAATGAGATTTTCAGAGACTTCCCGGATATCGACTGGGTGACGGGGCGGACGACCGTTATCAGCGAAGCTGGGCCGATGCTGTGTATGCCGCCGCA
>Ga0153928_1001260_pt1 | contig 11522 bp, 9 predicted proteins | sample TSNJ012MetaG_FD_106656 | JGI IMG/M metagenome (GOLD analysis project Ga0153928, IMG submission 106656) | Attine ant fungus gardens microbial communities from New Jersey, USA - TSNJ012 MetaG | ecosystem: Host-associated > Fungi > Mycelium > Unclassified | place: USA: New Jersey, Wharton State... | reverse complement strand
TTTTAAGCCCACCAGAAAAACCGACAAAAAAATGAGGCTCTATAAAACCCTCGGCAACCAACAGATCATAATCGTCTTATGTGGCCTGATTTCCCAAATGGCTTTATCGCAAAACCAGAGGCCATAATTTCAATAAGTTAGATCTCGGGGTGAGACGTTTCGAATCTATTTGGGACAGCAGTGTTGTTAAATATCAAGATAAGGCTGCAACAAAGCGGACTGATGGGCGGTCAATTCAGGCTGCTGATAAGCGGCAAGCCTTCCTTCAACGGCATTTAAGGCATTGTTTGAGGCCAGAGGTTCACCGGCTTTATGCCACTTGGTATAAAAACCCCGTTCCATGAATTTGGGGGTATGAAGTGACTTTTTCATATTTTTAACGGTATGCTTTTCCATTAAAAACTGAGCGCCATGATTGACATCGTTGATGATGTCCAGAGCCAGAGTATCATTGTCGACAGACACGCCACCTCTAATTTTTTCGCACATCAGAGTTATTTCTTCATCCATAAGGAATTTTTCATAGCTGATGATGTTATACGAATCAAGAATGCCCGCTCCGTGTAGAACGAAATCCTGCCCGGACAAAACAGAGGACAGCATTACCAATGTCGCTTCAAGACCAGCCTGCATATCGCATTTCTTGGCGTCGCTCAACGCGCCTCCGGCCCGGCAGGGAACGCCGTATTTGTCAGCCAGACCGCGAGTGTAGATGGCCACCAGAGCGGCTTCGGGGGTGCCGATTGAGGGAACAACATAACGCAGGTCGGCTGAACCACCGGCATTGCCATAGATCACCGGCACACCAGGTCTGACCAACTGAGACAAAACTATCCCGGCCAATACTTCGGCATTGGCCAGAGCGATGGCTCCGGCCATGGCTACCGGGCCGGTAACTCCCGGTAAAACGGCTGATGAAAAAAACAGGGGCTGATTTTCTTCAGCATAGGCAATGGTTGCTTCCAGCATACGGTCGTCATACACCAGAGGCGACATGGGGCTGACCAGGCCGAGGGCCACGCAGGAATCGCTATCTTCATACAGATCTCTGATAAGCTCTATGGAAAATTTAGACTTTTCATAACCGGCGGTAAGGCCCATTACCGGTTTGGCGCTGTAAGTCAGCATAATGGCCAATTGATAGGCCAGTTGTTTTTCTTCCGACACATCATTGGCCGTGGTTATCCAGGGTGAAAGCATATTGATAGTCGGGCTAGTCTCAGCCAGTTTGATGAAATCAATCACGTCCTTACTGGTTGATGAATAATATTCATCCCCTTTTTTAATAAAGACCGGGCCGTTGGGTACACAGTAGCAGGTTTTTCCGGAACCGATTTCAAAATCATATTTTCGGTCACGGCCTCTTATGGTGAACTTGGAAGGCGTGGTTTCAAAGGCTTTGTCCACCATTTTACCGCTTATGTAGGAGACCTTGCCTTCAGTCCTGGCCCCGTTGGTTTTCAGTATTTCCAGGGCTTTCTCATTATGAAGCTCGACACCTTTTTTCTCAAGAATCTCGATGGAGGCCTGATGAAGTTTATCGACGTCTTCAGATGCGCATGTAAATTTTTCCAGTCTCATCGTATAATCTTTCTGCCTGTATTAAATTAATGAACAGATACTTTATGATGAATCAATTATTGGGCGCTACCATCAGCGGTCATATCTCCACGCAGGTTATTGAAGTTGGTGTAGAGATAGTTCGGAGCATGGAGGTTCTTCTCCGGCGCGAGGCCTTTCATGAAGAACAGTATGAAGCCGACAACAGCCACAGTTTCCACAATGATGATCGGGAACCCGGTGATGGCCTTAACGGATTTGGCCCCATCCAGACCGCCCGCCGACAGGAACAAAAGGGCGATTGAAGCCATGGCGATACCCCAGAAAATTTTGATTTTTATGGGGGCTTCACTTGAGGTGTAATTTTGCCCGGTGGTTATGGTCATCATGGAAACGGTCGAGGTCATGGCATTGGCCATGGTGATGAATGAAATCATCTGGGTTAAAAGCATCAGAGGCTTCATGATTACTTCTAAAGGCAGGTACTGCATGGAGAACAACTGCATATACTGGTGACCGTGCTTGGCCAAAGTACCGGCCAAATCTTCACCCATGATGTACTGAGCGTGAGCTGCTAGGCCGCCAAAAACTCCGAACCAGATGACGGCGAAGAAAGACGGCAGAACCATGTTGACGCCCACGAACTCTCGAAGGGTGCGGCCTTTACTGAAAGTAGCCATGAACAGGCCGGTCATCGGAGCGAAAGCTACCCAGTCCAGCCACCAAATGGTGCCCCACCACTGCGGCCAGAGGTCGCTGTCGGCCATGGGGTTCTGGAAAGTTAGAAGAGGAATATAGTCGGCCATGAACCTGCCGAAAGCTTCAGTGATCAAGTTGAAGATGAAGCTTTTGGGGCCGGTCAAAATGGCGAAAACCAAGAAAAAAATAAAAAGCCAGGCATTCTGCTTACTGAGCCAGGCAATACCTTTTTTAAGGCCGGACACGCTGGTCGCTGTATAAATAATGGTGATAACAACGGAGATCAACAGCCAGGAGGTAAAGCCGGTTTTCCAGCCAAACAGATACTCCAGGCCACTTCCAAGCTGTAAGAGGCCATAGCCCATGGAGCCGGAGACGCCGCCGACAATGGCGAACAAAGTGACGCTGTCAATGAAGGTCGCCGTCTTATTGCCCAATTTTTTGCCCAATAAAGGATAGAGGACTGAACTTGGGGCGTAGGGTTGATGGAGGTTATAGAAGGAATAGGAAACCACCAGACCAAAAGCGGTGTAAAGAGCATAGGGGGTGAACGCCCAATGAAGAAATTCATTTTGCATGGCCCACATAACGGCGTTGTAGCTTCCGGAAACCAACCCTGTGCCCTTGGCCGGGTTGGTTGAATATTCAATCATCTCCGCCGCCGGCCAAAGGATGAAACCGGTGGCCATACCCGCGCAAAGGGAAAGAGCGAAATATTCAAAGGTAGTCAGTTCAGGTTTACTCTCCGGGCCACCCAGCTTGATTCGCCCTATGGGAATGAAGAAAAAGGCTAGACAGAAAAAAACCATAAACAATGTTGACAAACTGATGAGCCAGCCGAAGTCTCTCATTACCAGCATAACTCCGGCATCCAGCATTTTCTTGAAAGCTTCGGGGAACAATATCCCGGAGACGAAAATAACGGCAAAGAGCAGTATCGGGATTGAGGATACGCTCCATCTGATTCTGTAGTCTTTTGGATTGTGGCAGACAGTGGCTGGTTCACTCATTTGGCTGTTCTCCTGTTATTGATCAAGTGGGCTATCATTTGCCCGTTGATGCCGACCATGAAAAAAATGAAGGCCAGTTGAGCGCCGGATAATAACCCCACCAGCCCCTTCAACTCCATGTCTCCACTGATAAAAACGTGAGACATATACACAATTCCGAAAAAAACTCCCAGGGCGCTGGATAGCGAGGCAAACTTCAGCCCGGCATACCCCAGCCCGCAAATGGCCACAGAGGCAACCAAAGCCAATGCGTTGGAGATGGCTAAATCAAACTTTCCGGGAGTAAAATTTAAAAGGTTGGACGAAATAGTCAGAATTAGGACAACAAGGGTTACCCAAATTAGTGGCACCATAACGAACCATCGCCGGTCACGTTTCTGTGGAAACATAGATTACCTCCATATTTTTATGAATCTGAAATTTTCAGTTAGCAGACTAAACCATGAAGGCAAGGGAGTCAAGATATTTTTTCATATTTATGAAATTAGAAAAATGACTAAGGTCGTGTGGCTTGGCTAATCGGGCAACAAAAAACCCCACTTTTCGGTAAAAGCGGGGTAGCCAGAATCAGGCGGCTTTTGTTGACCGGAGCTATATGGAGGCGGCTGTTATCTTTTCTTTAACCCAGTAGCTTTCGCAGGGGGTATCTGAGGAGTTTCCCAAGCTGTGCCTGGTGTTGGCTTTGATATAAAATGAATCACCTGCCTCCAGGTGGTAAATCTGCTCCTCAATATGTATCTCCATGCTACCGGAAAGGACTATGCCCATTTCATCATAACTGTGGTACCAATTGGTGTCGTGGGTGCATTTCGGCTGAAGGCTTATGAAAAGCGCGCTTAGCCTGTCCTCTCCATAGTTGACTGACTCATAACGGATGCCATCGGGTTTATCCAAAAGCAGTTCACGATCTGCTTTCCTTATAATGATTCTTGGCTCCGACGCAACAGACAGAAGGCTGATCAGGGAAACCCCCATTGCTCCGCAAACCAATTGGAGATTGTCGAGGGTCGGGCTGCATAGGCTACGTTCCAGATTGCTCAGATAACCTATTGAGAGCCCGGTTTTTTCGGCCAATTGCTTTAAGGTGAGCTTTTTGGTTTTTCTCGCTCTTTTAACTTTATCGCCAATATTGTCTGGGTTGATTGCTTTCATAATTAAATAAAGAACCATGCTTAGCAGCCGATTGTGATTGATTCAACCGGGGCTGCCGCAGATAATGCCAAAAATATGACATTTAAGTATAATATATAAGTCTTCAAAATTCAACGGCTTGATTGACCGGGCGGATTTTCCGGGTCATGGCAATAATTCATATTTATGAAATAATGCTTGATTTGATAATTTCACCGTTATATAATTTTTTAATAATAAAAAAGGAGAGATTCATGAAACGTCAAGCGCCAAGCATTTTTAATGATATCGTTGGACCTATCATGGTTGGACCATCAAGTTCCCACACCTGCGCCCCTGCCCGGTTAGGCTATCTCAGCGGCCAGCTTCTAAAAGGCAAGCTGATTAAAGCTGTGGTTGAGTTTGCCCGTGATGGGGCTTATACGCTTATGTACAAAGGGCAAAAATCAGATATGGGCTTTGTCAGCGGCTTGTTAGGCAACAGGCCGGAGGATGTAAAACTTCGACGGGCATTTGACCTGGCGCGTGAGGAGGGTCTGGATGTCTCATTCGAAATAAACGATTTTTATCCTACCGTCCCCAATTTGGCCAAAATCAGTTTATATAGCGACTTGGACGAAAAGATAACCGTCGAAACTGATTCAACGGGCGGCGGCACGGTAAAAATATTAAGTATCAATGGTTTCCCGACCAGCATCTTAGGCGACTGTTATGAACTCTTAATCTGGGCTGATATGAATGAAGAACGAGCCAATAAGCTGGGTGACCAAATTAAAACCAAGATGCAAACCTGTGAAGGGTCAGGCGTATCAACCGTAGATGGGGTTAGCCTCATAAATATCAAGCAGAGAATTCCTCTAACCGAGGAAATAATCAACGAAATTAAGTCTTGCGAAAAAGTTGAAAATGTGCGCGTGATCAGTCCGGTCTTGTTGGTGCCTTCAAATCGCCATGCGGAACTCCCATTCGCCAGTGCGGCTGACTTGTTGGAAATCGCGGAACGGAACAACCGGCCGCTTTGGGAACTGGCCATTGACTATGAAGCTGCCCGCAGTGGCTGGGAGCGGGATAAGGTCATTGATACCATGACGTATGTGATAGAAAACATGGAGAAAGGCGTTAAAGAAGCCCTGACCGGCAACATCAACATTAACGGCATCATTGGGCCGACCGCCGGGAAGGTGGAAAAATACATCAAGTCTTCGCCCAGAGCTTTGGATATGGGTGTTTTGAACACAGCCGTTCCCTGGGCTATGGCCACTATGGAATACAGCAGCGCCATGGGAGTGGTGTTCTGCGCGCCGACCGGCGGATCGGCCGGTGTGTTCCCAGGTGCTGTTTTAGGCGTAGCCGAGCAGATGGGCCTTTCTCTTGAAGAAAAAGTTAAAATGATGCTGGTTACCTCGATCATTGGCATTGTCATATCTCAGCATCATAATTATTCTGCCGAACTGTTCGGTTGCCAGGTTGAGCCTGGTTCGGCTTCTGCCATGGCCGCCGCTGGTCTGGTTCATTTAATGGGCGGTACGGCCCGACAAGCGATGGACGCGGCTTCCTGCGCCATTCAAAATATATTGGGGACAATCTGCGATCCGGTGGCCGGATTGGTACAAATTCCCTGTATCAATCGTAACGCCATGTCAGCCGCCAACTCGGTGGTCTGCGCCAATATGATTATGGGTGGCTTCGACCCGCTCATAACCCTCGATGAAGTGGCTGAAACCATGTTCCGGGTCGGCAAGCAGTTGCCGGGCGAATTGCGCTGTACCTGTAAAGGGGGGCTTTGCATCACAGCTACTGGACAACGCCTGGCGACTGAGCAGGATATCCGGAATAATCAGCTTTTTAAAAATAGATGACTAAAGAAGCAGGCCTCTATTGACCAAGTGCAGATGCTGATAGAGCACAAACCCCGGGGGGTCACTTTTCAAGACCACCCGGGGTCATTGTTCAGGGCAAACGCATCTAAAAATAAATGCGCTTAGGGTGTAGTGTTGGCTTGGTTGTATTCTTCAAGATGTTGCGGAAAGATGTTAAATTAAGTTTAACTACGGCACAATATCGAGATGAGTAAAACTTATCCTGAATTTTTGAAGGTTTTTTAAGAGTTGCCGGATCCGCGCAGTCACCGCACCCGGCGACACAATTTGGTGGACATTCTTTTCATTGCGCTACGCGGCATGTTGACGGGCGGCAAAAGCTTTGTAGATATGGAAGATTTAGCTACCGCCTGGGAAGAATGGTTCAAAGAGCTTATTCCGCTTACCGGCGGCCCTCCGAGTCATGACACGTTTAACCGTTTATTTCTAATGAAAATTTGGTCTAACAGGGATGCTCTATCTCGGAGAAGATCTTAAAAATCTAAACAGACAATATTGACAAATGCAATAAAATACGATAATCTGATTTTCATACTTTATATAATATTATAATTAAAATAAAGGCAAGCTTACAGTATGTGACCAGCGATATTTAACATATGTAACCCCGCGTCATTACCGGAGGGTATGACTTAAAGCTGGGCCACTTGCCTGAAAAGCGAAGCTCCGAGCTATATGTTATCAGTCCATATAATCATGTTTATCTTTTTTACCGGTATTCAAAGGAGGAACCCATGCTTAAAAGATGTTGTATCGTTTTTTCGGTTTTTTTATGCCTGACCCTTTTGAGCACTATCAGCTCAGCCCAGACCGCTGAAAAACCCATTGTCTGGAAAGCTCAAACCCTCTGGAACGCAGGAGAGATTCCTCAAAAAACATTTGATGATTTGTGTGACAACATCAAAATTATGAGTGGCGGGCGTCTGATTATTGAGTCTTACCCCAGCGGAGCCATCGTACCCCAAAATGAAACCTTAGATGCCTTGCAGAACAACGTTCTCGATGTTATCCACGTCTGGCCCGGCTATGGCGCCCCCAAAAATCCTGCCTTGGCAGCAATCAGCGATCTCATCTTTGCTTACCGCAGCCCTATCGAACTTGACACGTGGCTCTTTCAAAAGGGTGGTATGGAATTGTTCCGTAAAATTTATGCTCCCTTCAAGGGTTACCCGGTGGGAGCCATGTATTGGGGGGTGGAATCCTGGCCAAGCCGCAAGCAGCTTAGTAAAGCCGAAGATTTTAAAGGCTTGAAGATTCGCCTGTCACAGGGCATGCAGAGCGAGGTGCTGACTGCTTTAGGGGCTAGCGTCATCCAATTGCCCGGCAATGAAATCTTCCCTGCCCTGGACAAAGGCGTCATTGATGCGTGCGACTGGAGCACTGTTGGGGTCAACAACTCCCTTGGGCTCTTAGACCTCAACGGAGTAAACTACACGAACTATCCCGGTTTCCATTCCATGCCCATCGGCGACTTTACGGTTAATATCGACAAATGGAACGCGCTGACCCCCGACCTTAAAGCCATAGTGGAGACGGCCGTGCGTCGTTGGATGCTTGATTCTTGGGAAACCGTTTACGTTGCCGACATTGAGTTTGTCAAAAAGCACCGCGACAACGCCGAATCTAAGGTGACCATCACTGAATTTCCGCCTGAGGAGATTGAAAAAATGACGGTCGCCGCTCAAAAAGTCTGGGCCAACTGGAAGAAAAAGAACCCTGACTGCAAAGCGGTCATCGAGTCGCAGGAAGATTGGCTACGGGACATTGGCCGCATCAAGTGATGTTCAACCCCAGAGAAACTTTGGATTCACTAATACGACCTACATTGGTGGGCTATCAAAGGCCGGAAAAGGTCAGAGTGGTTAAAAGGCTCTGTTATGCTCCAGAATTTCGATCAACTTGAAGCTCAAGGGGCCGACGCAAAACAGTCTATACAGTTTTTTGGCAAGGCGTTTTTGTTTTTGCCTCCAATAATCCGCCAAAAACAAAAACAACCTGGCAAGGGAGATATATAAGTTGTTTTGCGTCAGGCCCTAATAGCCCACCTTCACTTTTGGCCGGCGGCCTTAAGTTGAATCCGCCCATTAAAATTTATGGACGAATTTAGCGGGCAAAACACAAGGGAACAAAAATATGGAATACATCTCAACCAGCCGGCCCCCATTCCTGAGGAAAGTTGTTGAAATCATAGACATGATTTCCAAAATCAGCGGCTACATCGGCGCGCCGTTACCCTTTATCTGCGCTTTCATCATAATGTTCGAAATCATCATGCGCAACTTTTTCGAAATGCCAACACCCTGGGTCTCCGAGACTACGGCCATGCTCTGCGCGGCCTGCTATTTTCTCGGTGGTGCCTGGAACATCAAGATTGATGGTCATATCAGGGTGGACATTCTATACCACAAGTTTCCTCCGCGGGTTCGAGCCGGTGTCGATTGCCTGAATTTCGGTTTTATGGCCCTTTATATTGGTTTCATGCTCCGGGTCATCTGGCCTTATATGGTTCAGTCAATCCAATTGAATGAAAGTACCTACACTTATTGGAACCCCCTGATCTGGCCGTTGAAGATCGTGTTTTTCGCCGGATTCGCTCTGGTCATGCTACAGGGCATGGCTAATTTCTGTCGTGATCTTCATTATTTTATAACAGGGCGTACATTATGAGCATAACTTTACTCAGCTTTGTTCTGCTGGCCTGTTTGATTCTTATGTTATGTATGGGCCAGCCTCTGTCTTGGAGCCTGGGGTCCACAGCTATAATCATTTGTCTGATCCAATTCCCCAACATTGGGCCCATCTACAGTTTCGTGAACCGAATTTTTGATCTGGCCCAAAGCTCCACGCTCATGGCTGTGCCGCTGTTCGTTATGATGGCCGCCATACTTCAACGCTCCGGAGTGCCGGAACAACTTTTCAAGGTCGCCTACATCTGGGCTGGTGGCCTACGTGGTGGGCTGGCCATCGGAGTAGTATTGTCCAACATTGTAATGGCGGCCATGGTCGGGGTAGTTGGAGCTGAAATAGTAACTCTGGGCCTGATCGCCCTGCCGCAACTAATGAAAAATAAATATGACGACACTCTGGCACTTGGTACTCTGGCCGCCGGCGGCGGCTTGGCCACTCTGATACCGCCTTCGGTGGTTTTCATCGTTTACGGCATGACGGCCAGCGTTTCTGTGGCCCACCTGTTCACCGCGGGCATTATTCCCGGGTTGATCCTGGCCGCAGGCTACATCATCTTTATCATTGTCCACTGTAAGCGTCACCCTGAAGCCGCTCCACTTCCGCCGGACGAACTGCGAAACCTGTCCATGAAGCAACGCTTTATTGCCCTTAAGGAACTGGCGTTGCCAATACCCATCATCCTTGGAGTGCTGGCTTCCATTTATATGGGTATTGCCACGCCCAACGAAGCCGCCGGGGTAGGAGTAGTATTGGTGATGATCGCTGCGATCATCAAACGAAAACTGAGCTTCAAAATACTGTGGGATTCTTGTCAGGAGACACTCAAAGTCAGTTGCATGCTGGCCTGGTTATTCTTCGGGGCCCAGACGGTTATAGGGGCTTACACCCTGGCCGGGGGCACTCAGTTCGTTCGGGATTCTATCTTGAGCATGAACCTGGGTGTCACCGGCACTATATTGCTTATCAATATAATCTGGATCTTCCTGGGTTGCTTCCTGGACTGGATGGGCATCCTGTTTCTGACAATTCCCATATTTTTGCCGGTCATCTTAAAGCTTGGCCTGGACCCGATCTGGTTTGGTGTTCTATACTGTATGAACATGCAAGTCTCTTATCTTTCGCCGCCATTTGCTCCTTCCTCTTTCTATATGAAGAGCATTGCGCCGAAGGAGATCACTATGATGCGCATCTACAAGGGCACCATGCCGTTTTTAATCGTGACCTTCAGCGTCTTGTTGCTGGTGACCTTCTGGCGCGATTTGCCCCTGTATCTCCTGAAATGATAAAAGAAAGGACCAGGAGGCAATGGATTCAATAATCACCATCAAAAAAACCTCAGCGGCCGATGAAGTATTTCAAGTTATCCATCAGCGGATCATCAGCGGCGAATTGAAACTTGGGCACCGGTTTCCTCCCCAAGAAGTCATGGCCGAACAAATGGGAGTAAGCCGTTCAACCATTCGTGAAGCTATTAATAAGTTGATTTTACTGGGCTTTTTGACAACAAAACCCGGTGTGGGCACAACGGTTGTGGGTGATGGCTCCACAGCTTTTACTTCGGCCCTGAGTCGTCATATTTTTCTCAATTCCGGTCAAGTGCCACAATTTATCGAAGCGAGGTTGTATTTGGAAAAAGCGGCGGTTCGCCTGGCTATCCTTAGGGCTGAGGATGAAGACTTTGAAGCCATGGAAAATCTTTTGGCTCGTCAGGTCAAGGCCTTTCACCAAAACGATTCAGCCTTTTTCTCCGATCTTGATGCCCGTTTTCACCGCCGAATCGTCGAGAGCAGCAAGAACCAGATGCTCCTGCAGTTTCTGGATCTCATTTGGGACGGACTCTCGCGGTTCATCCTGGAAGTGACCATGTTCCAGAGCGCGGTGGAAAACGCCATTCACTATCATCAACTGCTGCTCAAACAACTAAAGGAACGCAATCTGATCAAGGCCGAAAAAATTTTGGTGGAACACCTTCGCGATGTAGCCCTGAATATTGAGCGAAACCTCGGTCGTGATTCTGGCCTGAAAGACATGTTCGATCAGGAATTGGCATATGGATATTCCCTTCCGGAAAAAAGCAATCTAAAGTGAAACATTTATGAAATCAACTCCTTACAATTTGGCTATGTCTTACATCTTAGGCGGCCGAGATGGTGATCGTCCGGCGGCCATAAATCCCACTTCGGTGGCTTGTCGCGAGCTTATGTTCGCCGCCGAAGCCTGGTTCCCTCAAGCCCATACCAACCCGGAAGCCATGGCTCGCTTGGCCCTGGCCGGGTATGAACTTCTTGGCTTTGATTCGGTCATGCCCGAATATTCCGTACATCAGGAATCGGCCGCTCTCGGAGCGGAAATGGATTGGGGTACGCCGGACATGATGCCCGACGGCAAAACTTTTCCTTATGCCGATTTCAGCGACATCACTATCCCCGATAATTTATTGGAAAAACCTTCGATGGCTGTCGTTCTGCGGGCTCTGGAGATCCTGCGTCGCCAAGTGGGCGGTAAGGCCCTTATTCTGGGCAAAGTCATGGGCCCCTGGACTCTGTCCTACCAT
>Ga0153928_1001257_pt1 | contig 11554 bp, 13 predicted proteins | sample TSNJ012MetaG_FD_106656 | JGI IMG/M metagenome (GOLD analysis project Ga0153928, IMG submission 106656) | Attine ant fungus gardens microbial communities from New Jersey, USA - TSNJ012 MetaG | ecosystem: Host-associated > Fungi > Mycelium > Unclassified | place: USA: New Jersey, Wharton State... | reverse complement strand
GCGGCTGGATACGCGCTTGAGAAATGACCGTACTTTCAATGCGTTGGCGTCCGCGGTCCTGGACACAAATCGAAAGCGATTCCATGCCCAAATGATTCATGAGACTCATGAATCGAGCGATTGACCCCGCAAACTTCGGACTAGTCGCCGACGCCGGCCTCCACCAGTTCCTTCCTGCGCGCGATTTCCTTTCTCAACTTCTCAGGAGAAATCGTATGTTTGTCCGCGCCGGCGGCCCTTTCCACCGCCAGATTGGCGGCGCGGACGACTTTCGCCTCAGCGAACGCCTCGAGCGGCAGCTTCTCGTGCCGGTGCATCCAATCGGCGACCTCGACCCAATCCCATAACGGACTCTCGGTCGTCACGCGTGCAATCGGCGCGGGAAAATCCTTTCCTCGCTCACCTTTCGCGTAAAGTGAGACGGCGGCTTTCGACACACCGGCCCGTTCGGCAATATCCGACAGAGACACCAAATAATCCGGTTCGACACGCACCGGCTTCGCCCCGGCCTTCAGGACGTCCAGCAGCGCGGAGCGAACGCCATCGGCGAAGCTGTCCGCAGCCCGTGCGAACTCCAGGATGATCGCGCCCTTCTGGAACGAAATCGTCGCGTCATCGCAGCCGGCCGCGAAGAAACGGTCTTCGAAATCGTCGGCGCTCGGATCCAACCCGGAGGCGACGACGGTGAAGTCAAACGTCTTCATCCGCTGCTCCATGTACACAACGATCGACCGCCCGCATAATAGATTTCGCGTGTCCTTCAGGATTCCGTGGCGTCGACCAGATCGAGATCTGGCAACCCTCCCGCGTGTTCAAGGAACAGAGGAGGCGCCCCCACCCGTGCCCTTTCCCTTTAACGAATCGCCACCCCTTGGCTTCGGCATATTGAACGGCGCCTTCGATTTCCTTGTGGGGGTGCCGCGACCTGGCGACCATTGTTGCACCCCGGCGGTGAACTTGTAAACATATGTCAACATAGAACGAACAGGGAACATAGGTCAAACGGGCTTGACGGTCAATGACTTGCGTCGTTCGCGGAGCCTATGGAAACTCCGTGGATTCGACGCACTTGGCGCCCGAGTTACCAATCCCGTCAGGTTGCCGGGCATCGATTTCATCAGTTTTTCTGCATTGGAAGAATTGGATGACCTCGATTGCGTCCAGCGCATGAAACACATGAAATAAGACCGCCGCGGTGGCCGCCGCCGGCCGCCCCTCGTCTCACAAACCGCAGCTTGCGTGCAGTCCGCATGGAGCGAAGCGGAATGCGGGGAAAACATCCTTCGTTCGCCCCGGATTTCGCTTCGCTCCATCCGGGCTACGGCTTCATTCCGGAACGAAATCCTCCAAATGCACGTTGAGCAAACACAAGGAGGCGGCCATGGCACCGCGCGCGTTCTGGAAAGGTTATCTGCGGCTCTCGCTGGTGACCTGTCCGATCGAGCTTTATCCCGCGACCACGCAGGCGGAGAAGACCCGCTTTCATCAGATCAACCACCGCACCGGCCATCGGCTGCGCCAGCAGATGGTCGACGAGGAAACCGGCAAGGTGGTCGACAAGGAGGATAAGGCGCGCGGCTACGAGCTCTCCAAGGGGCGCTACGTGGAAGTCGAGGAGGAAGAGCTCGAGGCGGTGCAGGTGGAAAGCACGCACACGATCGACATCGACAGTTTCGTGCCGGCCCAAGAAATCGACGCGCGCTACCGCGACCGTCCCTATTACGTCGTGCCCGACGGCAAGGTCGGCGCCGACGCCTTCGCGGTGATCCGCGAGGCCATGAAAGAGAAGGATCGCGTCGGGCTCGCGCGCATCGTCATTGCCCATCGCGAGCACATGATCGCGCTCGAGCCGCTCGGTAAGGGAATCCTCGCGACGACCTTGCGCTACGATTACGAGATGCGCGAGGAAGGTCAGTTCTTCAAGGACATCGCCACGCCCAAGGTATCCAAGGACATGCTCCAGCTCGCTGGGCATATTCTCGACACCAAGGCGGCGCACTTCGACCCGGGCAAGTTCAAGGATCGATACGAGATCGCGCTGCGCAAGCTGGTCGAGCGCAAGGCGGCCGGCAAGAAGATCGAGCCCGCGGCGGCGCCGCCGAAGCCCGACAACGTCATCAACCTGATGGATGCGCTGCGCCAGAGCCTCGGCGGCGGCAAAGCGCGCGGCCGCAGCGCGGCGCATCGCCGTTCCGCCGGCCATGCCCGCCGATCGCGCAAACGCAAGGCCGCGTGAGGTTGTGCCATGAACGTATCGCAGGAAACCACCCGCTCGCTATGGATGGATGTCGAGGTCGCCGCGGCCCCTCGCCTGGAGCGCGACGAACACGCCGACGTCGCCGTCGTGGGCGCGGGGATCGCCGGCCTTTCCGTCGCCTACGAGCTTGCCGCGCGCGGCGCCTCGGTCGTGGTGCTCGACCGCGGCGACATCGGTCGCGGCATGACCGCGCGCACCACCGCCCATCTCGCCTCCGCGATCGACGACCGCTTCGCCGAACTCGTCAAGATGCACGGCCGCGACGTGGCGCGCCTCGTCTACCGCAGCCAGGCAGCAGCGATCGACCGCATCGAGGCGGTCCAGGCGGCGGAGGCGATCGACTGCGACTTCGCCCGCCTCGACGGTTACCTCGTGCTCGCGCCCGGGACGCCGGCGCGCATGCTCGATGACGAGTTCGCCGCCTGCAACGAGGCCGGCGTTGCGGTCGCCGACGTGCGCGAACCGACCCCGATCCATGCGAAAAGCCTCGTGCGCTCGCTGCGCTTTCCCGGGCAGGCGCGCGTGCATCCGCTTAAATATTTGTCCGGTCTCGCCGGCGCGATCGCCCGCCGGGGCGGACGGCTCTATGCCGGCACGCCGATCGAAGGTATCGAGGAAAATAAGGACGGCGTGGAGCTTACCACCTCCGCCGGGCACAAGGTCCGCGCCGGGCACGCCGTGCTCGCCACCAACGCCCCGATCGTCAACCGCCTCACCGTCCATTCCAAACAGGCGCCCTATCGCACCTATGCGATCGCCGCCCCGCTTACGCGCGGACGCCTCGCCGACGCGCTCTATTGGGACACCCACGATCCTTATCACTACGTTCGCCTGCAGCCGGGAGCGGACGATCGCGACTATGTCATCGTCGGCGGCGAGGATCACAAGTCCGGCGCGGCCGACGACGGCGAGCGCCGCTTCGCCGCCCTGGAAGAATGGATTCGTCATCGCTTGCCGAAGCTCGGCAAGGTCACGCATCGCTGGTCGGGCCAGGTGATGGAGCCGGTCGACGGGATCGGCTTCATCGGGCGCAACCCCGGCCAATCGCGCATCTTCGTCGTCACCGGCGATTCCGGCCAGGGCATCACCAGCGGCGCGCTCGCCGGCCTCATTATCCCCGATCTCATCGCCGGCACGGAAAACCCATGGGCTGAAATCTACGATCCCGCCCGCAAGCCGGTGCGCGCGTTGAAAGATCTCGTGAGCGAAAACATGACCGCGGTGCGCAGCTTCGCGCAATATTTGCTGCCCGGCGAGATCGCCTCCGTCGGCAGGCTCAAGCCGGGCCAGGGCGGCATCTTGCGCAGCGGCGTGCACAGGATCGCGGCCTGCCGCGATGCCGAGGGTCAATTGCATCTGTGCTCGGCCGCCTGTCCGCATGCCGGCTGCGTGGTGGTGTGGAACTCGCTCGAACAATGCTGGGATTGTCCGTGCCACGGCTCGCAATTCGCCCCCGACGGCAGCGTCCTCAACGGCCCGGCCTTCTCTCCCCTGGCGCCGGCGCAAGACGCATCGAAGGACGCTGCGGAGTAGAGGTGGGTGGGCCTAGTTAAGCCCGGCGGCGCACCACGGTGCGGTCGGGCCGCCGCCGCCGTACGATCATGTTTTCTTCTTGCCGTTTTTGCCGTTCTTCCCGTCGACCGCCGTGCGGTTGGTGAAACAGGCGTTGCCGAATCCGGTTCCGATGGTCAGCACGCCCCACCGGGAAACGTCGCCCGTGAACGACACCTGGCTTAAGCCCTGCACCACGGCATCGTTGTGCATCATCACCATGGTCTCGTGACCGCCGATGCGGGGGAAGGCTTCGCGCAGCCGCGCCGGCAGGTTGAAGTTCTTGCGTTCCCAGTTGCCCGGCAGGTTCTGCGCCCCGCGCGCGATCGTGCCGTCCTCGTTGATGGTGCCCGGACATCCGACGCCGATGAAGGGCGCCAGGGCGACGCCGCTCTTCTTGGCTTGGCGCCTCAGGCTGCGCAGGATGTCGATCAGCCCTTCGAGCGCGTCCTCGCGGTTGAGGTTCTTCTGGTTGCCGTAGCGCCAGCGCTCAAACCTTTTCACCCGCCTTGGGAAAGGCGCCGTTCTTGCCGCGCAGCTCGAGCAGGCCGGCGCGGATGTTGGTACCGCCGATATCGACCGAGAGGAGCCCGTCGTACCCTTTGAACAGCCACGCCGGCACGAGGTGGATCGCGCCGATCAGCGCCGCCTCGTCCGGATTGCAGCCGATCGGCACGAGCTCGAGGTCGCGCTCCTGCGCATTGATGATGAGGCACGCGCAGGCGATCGCGATTTCGCCGATGCGTGCCTCGCTCAGGCCCCCGCCGACCACGATCCGCTCGGCCTCGCGCCAGCACTTCCGCCGCCGGAACTGGCGGATGACCCATGCCAGCTGCTCGGCAAACTCATGAATGGCCGAGATCAGGGCGGCGGCCGCGGCGGGCGCCCCCTCGCCCAGCAGCGCGTCGAGTTTCCGGCGGCTGATCTCAGCGCTCGGTCCGCGGCCGAATGGGTCGCCGCGCCGCCCCAGGGGCTTGCGCCAGCGGTCGAGCAATTCGGCGAAGGCCGAGTTGCTGGCGCGGTCGCCGATCAGGCCCGACTGGTCCTTGAGCTCGAGATTATAGGATTCGATGCGGACGTCGGGCAGCTGCAGGGCGCCGTGCTGCGCCAGCGGCATCACCTCGGTCGTTTGTTCGGCAACGATTTGCTGCATTTCATCGGACGAAAAGCTCGGGTACCCAACACGCGCGAGGTAAATGCTTGCCGCCGTTCGCGGTTCCGGGCGCGCCCCTGTTGCCTCGTCAAACGGCGCGGAACCGGCCTTGCACCGCCTGCGTTGAGCCTCGTTCGCCCAACGCCGGAGACCCGCCATGGCAAAACAACCCAAGCAACTCGACCAGCTGTTCCACGATGCCCTCAAAGACATCTATTACGCCGAGAAGAAGATCCTCACGGCGCTCCCCAAGATGGCCAAGGCCGCTCAATCCGACGAGCTGCGCGCCGCCTTCGAGAAGCACGAAGGCGAGACCGAACAGCACGTCGACCGGCTGGAGCGGGTGTTCGAGATGATCGACGCCAAGCCGCAGGGGAAAACCTGCGACGCGATCGTCGGCATCATCGAGGAGGGCCAGGAGATCATGAAGGAATACAAGGGTTCCCCCGCCCTCGACGCCGGCCTGCTGGCCGGCGCGCAGGCGGTCGAGCACTACGAAATCTCCCGCTACGGCACGCTCAAGACCTGGGCCGAGGAACTCGGCCTCAACGACGCGATGCAGTTGCTCGACGAGACGCTGCAGGAAGAAAAGGCGACCGACGAAGCGCTCACCGAGCTTGCGGAATCGGTGGTCAACCAGGAAGCACAGCGCGCGGCGTAGAGCAGCCATTCTCTGACTCGTCATGCACCGCGAAAGCGGGGCATGACGAGTACTCCGCAGCCTCTATTTTTTGAAAGATCAGAAAGACTGGAGTTACTGAATCGCCCGCTTTCGCGGGCGACGACGAGTCAGCGGTGATTACTCAAACAACCCCGCCACGGCGTAGAACAGCGCGCCCATGGCGGCGGCGGCCGGCAGCGTGATGACCCAGGCGATGACGATGTCGTTGGCCACGCGCCAGCGCACCGCCGATTCGCGCCGCGCCGCGCCCACGCCGATGATCGAGCCGGTGATGATGTGGGTGGTCGAGACCGGCACGCCCAGCCAGGTCGCCAGGAACAACGTCACGGCGCCGCCGGTCTCGGCGCAGAAGCCCTGCACCGGGGTCAAGCGCGTGATGCGCGTGCCCATGGTGCGTACGATGCGCCATCCCCCGGCGAGCGTGCCGAGCCCCATGGCGGCCTGGCAGGCGAGCACGACCCAGAATGGCACGTGGAACGAGGACCCCAGGCGTCCCTGCGAGAACAGCAGCACCGCGATGATGCCCATGGTCTTCTGCGCATCGTTGCCGCCGTGCCCGAGCGAAATGAGCGAGGCAGAGAGGAACTGCAGCACGCGGAAGCGGCGGTCGACCGCGTAAGGCGTCGCGCGCATGAACGTCCACGACACCGCGAGCACCAGCGTCATCGCCAGGGCGAGACCGAGCAACGGCGAGACCACGATCGCGACCACGGTCTTGCCCAGGCCGTTCCACACGATCACGGAAACGCCGCTCTTGGCGACGCCGGCGCCGACCAGGCCGCCCACCAGCGCGTGCGAACTGCTCGACGGGATGCCGTAGAACCAGGTGATCAGGTTCCACACGATCGCGCCCATCAGCGCGCCGAATATCACGCGCGCGTCGACGCTTTCCGCCGCCACGATGCCGGTGCCGAGCGTGTTCGCCACGTGCAGGCCGAAGAACAGGAAGGCGATGAAGTTGAAGAACGCCGCCCAGGCGACCGCGTACTGCGGGCGCAGCACCCGGGTCGACACGACCGTCGCCACCGAATTGGCGGCGTCATGGAACCCGTTGAGGAAATCGAAGGTGAGCGCGACGCCGATCAGCGCGATCAGCAGCGGCAGCACCAGATCGGCCCCGTTCATGACCGTCGCGTCAGCCTTTCCACGTCGTCATGGACGGGCTTGTCCCGGGCATCCACGTCTTCCTTTTGGTGCGTCCAAGACGTGGATGCCCGGCACAAGAGCCTGCCCCGGACTTGACCCGGGGCCGGGCATGGCGAATGAGAGAATGCAGCCATCGTCATCACACGTGGTCGAGCACGACGCTGCTGATTTCGTCGGCGATGTCGTCGAACCGGTCCACCACCTGCTCGAGGTTGTGATAGACCTCGCTGCCGGTCACGAACGCCATGACGTCGCTCGCCCCGTGCTGCTGATAAAGCTCGCGCACGCCGTTGTCGTGGATTTCCTCGCTGCGGCCTTCGAGCTGCGACAGCTCCTCCGAAATCGCGCTCAGGCGCGCCACCTGGTTGCTGATCGATTGCAACAGCGGCATCGCCTCGGCGACCAGCGCGGCCGAGGCGACGATCGCGTCGCCGATTTCGCGCATGCGCGGGGTGAAGCTGCGCACGTCGAAAACGGTGATGACCTTCACGGTCGTCTGCATCTGGTCGATCGCGTCGTCCATCGACGTGATCAGGTCCTTGATGTCGCCGCGGTCGAACGGGGTGATGAAGGTGCGGCGCACCGCGATCATCACTTCGCGGGTGATCTGGTCGGCTTCGCGCTCGCGCGCGATCACCGCCTGGCAGCATTGGGAAACCGCGTCGCCCCCGTCGAGCATGCGGCGCAGCGCATCGGCGCCGGCGACGAGAGTCCGCGCGTGGCGGTCGAACAGCTCGAAGAAGCGTTCGTCGCGCGGCAGCAGCGCCTGGAACCATCCCAGCATGGAGTACCTTCGCTGCGGTCAAACCACCATGCCGGGAGATTGGTTCCCGTCAGAGCCGATCCGCACAAAGCATCGCAGCCTCGGTTCTACCGGGGGCTTCTCTCCCGCGGCGGCGATTTGGTCAAACCGTAGGGTGGGCTACTAAGGCCGCGGAGCGGCCGTGCCCACCACGACCTCTCGACAACAAATCACTCTGGTGGACACGAACATCACGCTGGTGGGCATGGGCCTCCGGCCCTTAGCCCACCCTTGTATTAGCGCGCTACGATTCACCACGACGATCAGCACCCGTGGAACTTTGCTCTTCCCTTTGCGTTTTCTTGCCGACACACATGGCAGGAGGAACACCATGGGCCGCGGTTTGTTGCTATGGCTGATCGGGATTCCGATTCCGATTATTCTGATCGTGTGGCTGCTGGGCGGGCTGCACGGCTGATGCAGTCGCGTGCAAAGCATGCCGCGCGGGATCGCGAAAACGGCCGCCCCGGACCCAGTCCGGGGCGGCTGGCGCTTGGGCCCGATTCGTCGCCGCGCCGGGCTTCGGCTGGCGGGCAAAAACCGTCCCGCTCGCGCACGCGCGTGGAGGGTTGGGACGAGCACTTTATGATCGTGCTCGCCGGAGCGCTTGCGCTGATCGTGGCCGCGGCGACGATTTATCAGACGATCGCATGGGCGCGCATGTGAACGATGGAGGGTTCGCGCGCCGTCTCGCGCGTCCCGCCGGGACACTCGCCCTGGCGGCGCTTGTTTGGACGGCGTGCGCGCTTCCTGTTGCGGCGCGCAATCATCGCCATCAGGAGCGCGAGCCGCAGCTTTCCGCCGAGACCGTCAACGCCGCCGCCTTCGCCGGCCCCGTTTCGCGAGGCGGGCCGGACGCCGTCGTGCTCAAGGCGCAGGTGCTGCTCGACCGCTTGAGCTTCTCGCCCGGCGCGATCGACGGCCGGCCCAACGAAAATTTTGCCAAGGCGCTCGCCGCTTTCCAGCAGGCCCGGGGCCTCGAACCCAGCGGCCGGCTCGACCGGGACACGTGGCAACAGCTCGTCGGCAACGGCGACGTGCCGGCGCTCGTCGATTACGAAATCGGCGACGCCGACGTGAACGGCCCGTTCACGCCGCGCATCCCCACGGGCATGGAGGAGATGAGCCGGCTCGATCGCCTCGATTATACCGGCCCGGTGCAGCTCCTGGCGGAGAAGTTCCACGTCGCGCAGAATCTGCTGCGCGAACTCAACCGGGGACGCCCGCTCGACCGCGCCGGCGCCACGATCGTCGTTCCCAACGTGCACGACGCCCGTTCCGACGCCGCCGTGGCGCGGGTCGAGGTGGACAAGGCAAATAAGGCGGTGCGCGCGTTTGGCGCCGACGGCAAGCTCGTCGCCTTTTACCCCGCCAGTATCGGCAGCCGGGAGAAGCCGGCCCCGAGCGGTACCTTCCGCATCCGCCAGGTGGTCCGGCATCCGACCTATCACTACGATCCGAAATTCCGTTTCAAGGGCGTCAAGGCGCAGCAGCCGTTCGCGATACGCCCCGGACCCAACAATCCCGTCGGGGCGGTGTGGATCGATCTGTCGAAACCGAGCTACGGCATTCACGGCACGCCGGATCCCACCAAGATCGGCAAGACCCAATCGCATGGCTGCGTCCGCCTGACCAATTGGGACGCCCTCGATCTCGCCGCGCGCGTGCACAGCGGCGTGCAGGTAGCTTTTTTGGACGGACGACCGAGGACAGAGGACGGACGTCGGATCGGAGGTGAACGGCGACAGATGGTGGCGCTGCCGATGATCAAGGAATTTTCTGTCCTCCGTCGTCCGTCTTCCGTCGTCTGATTTCTGGAACCTTCCCTCCGACGCCCGGTTGGCTTTTCGTGGCGGCCCGGTGTGTCCCCCATCCCGCCTAGACGCTGGGCCCCGCGGGCCCCGCTCTCTACGGAGGGCGGGGCGCCTACGGAGGGCGGGGCGCCCGCGACGGGGCTTCCCGGGAGAGCGGCGGCGCCCGCCGCGGTATCGCTGTCCGCCGCCAAGATCGCGAGGAACAACCGCTTTCCGGTTGCGTTCTTATGCATGAGCACTAGAGGGGCCAACCAGCGGGAGACGAACCGATGATGAAGACTTTGTTGGCCACGACTGCGGCCGTGGGCCTGCTTGCGGGCGTGACCATTGCCGGCGCTCAGGGCACCGGCGGCGCGTCGGGCGCAACGGGCGCCGGCGGCGCAAGCCATGGCCAGATGGAGAAACAGAGCAGCGAAGGCGCGAAGGGCGGCTCTGAGAAGATGGGCCAGAAGGCCGGCGAGAAGAACGAGCGCACGGGCCAGAAGGCCGGCGAGCAAAACGAACGCATGGGTCAGAAGTCGGGCGAGAAGAACGAACGCACCGGCCAGAAGAACGAAGAGGGGAACGAGCGCATGGGCCAGAAGGCCGGCCAGAAGAACGAGCGGACCGGTCAGAAGAACGAAGAGAAGAACGAGCGCATGGGCCAGAAGGCCGGCCAGAAGAACGAACGGACCGGTCAGAAGAACGAAGAAAAGAACGAGCGCATGGGCCAGCAGCCCGGCCAGAAGAACGAACGTACCGGCGAGACCACGCAGCAACGCGGCACCGGTACCGCCGAGCGCCAGGGCGGCGCGAGTTCCGACCGCGTCTCGCAGGCGAGGTCGGTGCAACTGTCGTCCGACCAGCGGACTCGCATCAAGTCGATCGTGACGAGCAACCGCTCGGCCCGCCTCGACCACGTCGACTTCTCGGTTTCGGTCGGCACGCGCGTTCCGCACACGGTCCACATCGTGGCGCTGCCGGAAGAGATCGTCCAGATCGTGCCGCAGTACCGCGGCTTCGATTACATCATCGTGCGCAACGAGATCCTGATCATCGATCCCGACACGTACGAGATCGTGGCGGTCCTGCCGGCGTAACGGCGACCGAAGCACGCCAGACGATCGGCGGAGGACGCAAGTCCTCCGCCGTTTTTTATTTGTAGACTATCCGTAGAGTGGGCTAAGGCGGCGAAGCGGCCGTGCCCACCTTTTGGCGTTGCCGATCGCGGTTTCGCCCGCCGTGGCTTTGGCGAAGGCGGGCGTGCCCACCGCCGCGTGCTCGTCGCTGAGCGTCAAACGGTCGCGGTCCGAAAGCCGCGGCGAGTCCGGCGCCCGGCGGCCTCTTGAACTGCGGGACATTGATCGCTAATTGTTTGTACTAGCTCTCCGTTCGGCCTTTGCAGCGGCTGCCATGCCGGCAGGTGAACGATGCCTCGCGCCCTGGGCCTGATTTTCGTGCTGCTCGTCGCGGCGGTGCCGCTCGACGCGCATGCGGCGGGCTCGGCGCACGATCTCGCCGGCGCGTGTCAGATGCTGCTGCAGGGAAAGCGCGGGAGCGGCGAGCACATCCGCATCCCATTCACCAAGCCGGCGCTGGTGTGTTGGGGCTACATGCAGGCAATGCAGGATTTCGCCGCCCTCGTCGACGACAACGGCCGCCGGATGCTCGGCGCGTGCCTGCCCGACCGGGCGACGCTCGCCGATATCGTCCAGGCGTTCGTGAAATACGCGGGCGCGCACGACAAGGACCTGCCGGCCAACGCCGCGCTCGCGGTCACCGCGGCGCTGCAGGCTGCCTATCCGTGCGAGCCGGTGGCCGATCGGCTCGGCAGCCCGCCCCGCAAAGGGATTTGAGATTGAACGCGGGCACGGCCGCTGCGCGGGCCGTGGTTGTGGGCACGGCCGCTTCATCGCGGCCGTAGGGTGGGCTAAGCGCCGACGGCGCGTGCCCACCGTGTGTTGCGAAACGCGTGCAACAAACACCACCGTCATCCTGAGAGGAGGCCGCCCGCGAGGCGGGCGGCCGTCTCGAAGGACGGAAGCAGGCTCCGCGCGCGTGGCCGTCCTTCGAGACGCGAGCGCGACTTCGTCGCGCTCGCTCCTTCAGGATGACGTTGAACTTGTAGCACGCTCGATTCTTAGATATCGGAGTGTTTGTTGATGCACTC
>Ga0153928_1001254_pt1 | contig 11559 bp, 7 predicted proteins | sample TSNJ012MetaG_FD_106656 | JGI IMG/M metagenome (GOLD analysis project Ga0153928, IMG submission 106656) | Attine ant fungus gardens microbial communities from New Jersey, USA - TSNJ012 MetaG | ecosystem: Host-associated > Fungi > Mycelium > Unclassified | place: USA: New Jersey, Wharton State... | reverse complement strand
TGAAAAGTATGGTAATCAAGTCTGGTGTAGGTAACTACAGCGATTTCTATGATGAAACAAAAGAAAATGGCATGGTTTACAGTGTGGTACGGGCATATGATGTGGAGAACTCAGGCCGCATGTATGAGGTCATCAACAATTTGTGTTTGAGAGTATTCATGACGGCCAAGAAAATACTCGGTCTGAGTATGGTAGCTCAAGTAGCTGGAGTCCGTATCGAGGGAGACAACATAGAGCTATGTGATGGCGTTGAAGTTATTGCTATTAACGCTGGCAGTTGGGAGGAACTTTGCAGCTGCTTCATCCCGAATGATGGTGTGATAGAAACGCCTGTAGACAATGTAATTCAAATGCCGGCAGCTGATGGAGGCTCGGATGGTTTCGCCCAGGCACCAGAGGGTGAAGGCGATGGCAAAAAGGGTGAGGGTGAACCAGAACCGGGGCAAGTTGAGGGCGGCGAAAGCACGGAGCTTCTTGCCGATGGCGGAGCTGAAGGAGCAACCAGCATGGAAGAGATTTTCGGTGGCATTGCCAATCCCACGGAGCAGACCCCAGGGGAAATGACGGATACCGGGGAGAAATCCGGGGATGTGACTGAGCCAAAGTCTGAAGGTGAAACAGACCAGCAGGCCACGGATGATCCTGTTGGTGAGGGTGAAACAGACCAGCAGACCGGGGATGCCTCTAATGGTGAAGTCGGGGCTGATGGAGCGGATCAAAGCGAGGGTGCCGATAACACTACCAAAAAGGATGATAACAAAAAGGGTTCTAAGCCTACTGGTAAAAAGAAACGGTAAGGTTTATCGGGATAATTTAATAGCATGTGAAAAGTGGCCTGTACTTCCCTATTGGGATTTACATGCCACTTTTTTATTGTTGGAGTAAAACTATTTGGAGATTTTACGCCACTTAAAAAGTGAGAGCCAAAATTTGTGCTGAAATAATTCATATTTAGATATTGGAAACTATTTGCATTTTTTAAATCACATGATAAGTCTCTGTAGTATGGCCTAAAAATCAACTCCTCACTAATGTATTGATATAAATTAGTTAAAGGAGGAAAATGAAATGAACTACTGGCCTATTGGCAAACACGTTAATGCTCAAGAACACACTGATGGATATAAGCTTTATATCGAGGATTGTAATGGTGTATTGCTTGTATCAAGAAAAACAGCTCATGATTTAGTTAGACAAGGGCATACCGTTGTAGGTCTTGAACCCAAAAAGACAAGGTTTGAATCAGTTGCCAGGAACCCTAAGGGAGAGGCAATAATTATTGAAACCCACGGATGTTATAATATGAGAGGGCTTGATATCGTTGATGATACTGGTGAACCACTCACAAATACTGGTCGTTGGTACACCTTAGGGTTTAAGGGATTAGGCAAATCTAGGATATATAAAACCGTAAACGCTTATGCGGAAACAAAATGGTTTACAGATGAAGAAGTAGAAGGGCTTATAAAGGACAAGAAAATTGAAGGTGTCAAGATTAAGGGTCTTGGAAAGCATATATATGAACCTTGTAAAAGAGAATACATTGGTGAAATTCAGAAAATACCTCAAATTAATTTGTAAAGGAGAATAGACATGGCTGGAAAATACATTAAGCTAAAGAAAATAGTCATTCCCGTAATGACTGCAATCATCTTGTGTTCTCAATTAGCTGGTTGTTCAACGGTGACGAGCAATGAAATGTTGGACATGTTGAGAAACGGGAGCGACATTGAAATTGTGATGGCAGTACCATCCTACGACACAGGCATAGTAGGTATGGTGCAACAGACGGTTCAAGACCGCATCCAGTTAGATAGGTTGCAGACCTACACAATAGATGGATTCCGTCAGGAGTTTGACAGCATTTTCAATATCCGTGAGCTGGAGCTTACTAACTCCACCAGTAAAATTGGCTGCATTTATGTTAATAAGGCTGGGTTTCATGAAGGAAATACGGTGCTGATGGATTCTTTGCGAAATCAAGTGTGGGTTGAAACCTACTTTGAAAATGCACAATCTAAATTAGCTTCTGCGGCCACATTAGCCTACATAGACGTAGACGGTGATGATTACGCAAGTGTGATGGCTTCTTTGAACGCCTACTACAATCTGATTAATGATAGTACAGATGGTGAGGACACTTACTTCAATGCTAATCAGAGCGTAACTCGTGGAGAATTCTACAACTTCATTTACAGAGCAACAAATCCTGTAAACAACTCCTTGAAAACTCAGGGAGATTTTATCAATCAGGTTGGGAATCAGGACAAAGATTCTCTGTATGCTTCACAGGTTGACCAATATGCTTGGTTAAATGCTGACAACGGTGGATTAAGACCTGAGAATTATAAGGGAAGCATTAGCAGAGCCGAAGCAGTTTATATGTTAATGAATATATACTTTGGCGATGAAATGGCAGCTATTGATGTTGAAGGTATAAAACTTGAGGACGCCGTTAACGGTGGGAACTACTGGGATGATACAGATTCAAGCAAGAAAGTAAGTAATGCACTTTATGATGAAAAAGATACTGCTCAGACACTAGCAAGCGGTTGGCAGCTGGGCGCATTGAGCAAAATGCTTTCTTCAAGTGATAATGGAGTTCAAACAGACCTTTACAGAGCACTGGGTGTGGCTCACAGCTTAGGTATAATAGACGCTGAAACTCGTTATGATGAGCCATTAAGTAAGAGTGAAGCAATTGAAATGATTGTGGCAGTTGCTGAAGCACTTAATGCACGTGATGGATACCTGTGTGAGCTAGAGGATGGAGACTATAGTATGTGGATTGACGAGGTTGAAGTAACTGAGGACACGGAAATTGAAATCACTGATGTTGACGAGGAAACAGGCATAGAGAGCGGTACTATTGATGGCGAAGCTTGGGCTGAGAATAATTATGACATTGAGGCCGCTAAGGAAGTTTATGAGGAACAGAAAAAAGCTGAAGAGCAAGCGGCCAGTCAAGGTAATGGTGGACAGAACAATTCTGGGTCTACAGGTAATACAAATGACGTTCCCGTTTGGACACCACCAGCAAACTTCACTCCTCCGGGTGGTCAGGGTGTAGAAGTTGAGCAAGGCGGCAACGGCGGCACTGTTGAACATAAGGGTGATGAAGACATTAAGTGGAACTAATATAACAAAAACAGGAAGTTCAAAGGAAAGATGGCTTAGGTTTTTAACTAGCCATCTTTCCCTATTTTGTAAGAAAATCAGTTTAAATACTCAATAGAAACGAGGGATAACATATGCAAGATAGATTGAAAAACATGGCAAACAAGCTAATAATCTTACTGATGATTATAGCTACAATGCTTTCCATGCTGACATTTCCAGTTTATGCAGATGAGGAATATATAGGGGAATCCGGGGGTTCTTCCTCTGGTTCATCCGGCCAAGGGCATGACTGGGTAACAGACAAGCAAGGCTATCGTATAACTATTGTAGGCAAGGACGGTAGTGTCGTGGCTGACCCTGTAGACTTGGTATTTTCTACTACAGGTCTGTCCGGAGCTGAGGGATATTACAACAGTAAAGTTGAATCATTGGGTAGTCGGACTTCTGGAAAGACTTACACTGTATCAGAAATAATGTCATCTGGTAGTTTTAATGGAACGATACCAAAAGCCATACTGTGGGTTAATGGAGGCCCCAAGGCTAATGGGGATCAGTTGAAAAGTTGGATGACAGCAGAAAATCATAGAAACATAAAAGCTTTACTTAATCATCAATTTAATGGACAATATGTATTCCAATTTAGCGGTGAGGATAATTCAGTTGCATCAGGAGCGAGTAGAGCAATGTTGTTAGCTCAAAACAGTTACAAGGTATTGATAGAGCCTATTGTGTGGTACAGCCCGTTTACAAAAGGCATGACCGCCAAATATCCAAATCAAGTATATGGAACGATAACAAATCACGCTCAATGGAGCCATTACATGAAGGACTACGGCTTTGATGATGGAGGTTTAGCCGAATATGTAAGCGTAATGAGGAAAGTCGGGCCATGGTGTCTACACATCAATGAAGATATTAACTTCACTAGCTCAACTATTAGTGCTGTATCTGGTAGTGGTTCAGTGTCGGTTGATGAATTAGGAGACAATTCCAAAGGTTATTCGCTTCATGTTTATCAAGCAACTATTGATGACGGCAGCACAAAAACATGGGATGACATAAATTTCCCGACTGGAAATCGTGGTAATGCTCCTACTCCTCCAGAGGTTCCAGAGGGTACATTGAAATATCGTATAGTAAAAGTGTATGAGATAGAGGAAATGGATTCTTTAGGTAATGTGGTTATAAACCATGTTGAGACGTTTGAGAGATACCCAACGGTGAGTAAAATAAGCGTTAATGATGAACCTCAGTTCAAATTGATTGAGTGGTTATACGGCACCCCTTATACACCAGTTTCCAGCTCAACAGAGTGGGGTGATGCAATAAAAAACGTGATTCCTGCAAAGAGCGGCACATCACCAGAGTTGGTAGATATATCTGATGGAGATAAGGAAATAACTTTGTATGTAAGGTTGCGTAAACCTCCGGCAGAAGGTACAACTCACACTTGGGATGATAATACTTATCCGACAGGCGAGCCGGGGGCAGCCCCTAATCCTATATCGGATCCATCGACACCAATCGTTCCGAGTAACCAGTTACATTATCGTATTGTGAAAACATACGAAGAAGAGATAAAGGATACCAACGGGAACATTACTATAAAACACGTTACTACTGTTACCAGATATCCTACACTGCCACGAATTGAAATTGAAGACGAACCTTTATACAAGTTAATCGAATGGAAATATGGGAACCCTTATCAAACGGTTAATTCAGGAACGAAGTGGACGGATAGCCCGATTGCAAACGTAGCAGCGGTTAAGAGCGGAACTGCCCCTACAACGGTGAACATTACCAACACATCCAATATAAATAAGGAAGTAACTTTATATATACGTTTGAGAAAACCAGCGGTAGCAGTTACTACAGGAGATACAGGTGAGGTTACAATCACAGAAAGCCAGATAAGCAAAGCAATTCAGACTGGGGACAAAAGTGTGTCTGGTTGGTTGCCTCAGACCATGACTTTTACAGCCAGTAGTTTAGCTGGTACATGTGGATACACTTGGACATGTGGGGATGAAGATTGCAGCGGTCACACATGCGGAGTCTCTTATAGTATGAAGGATAGTTCATATCATTATTATGCTCACAATACGGAACCAATAGACCCTGAGATTCAAGCAAACGTAGGCGTATTTAGTCCGGTCATGGAAGGTGATGTGAGCGGCAGCAGGAATTTATCAGCACACACCAGAGATGTTTCCAGCTTTAATTACAAGTTTGTCATATGGAGAGCGCAGGACGTTCCAACTATTGCAAACTATAAGGAAAATAGTTCAAATCCGGTAGTAAGTTTAGTAGGACGATATGGTAAAACACCTCAGGGTAGTCGGTTCGGCAATAGTACAGGAGATAGTTACACTGCAAAAATCAAAATATCCCTCAATATGAATAGTAGTCTTGGAGATTACTATACCGAATCAGGTCACCATGACGAGAGATTAGGTGCAAACCATATTAATGACAAAGCATTACCATATACAGCAGACGTAATAGTTAAAGTTTACTGGGGAAATCAGAAGGAAATAGGAAATGCCACCCTCAAGGGCAATCAAGGTTTACAGAGTTATCTTATAGGCAAACCGACTCCGAAGAATAGCTCTGGACAAATGATACAGGCAAATAATTCAGTGGCATGGTATCCATACATTAGAATGACTTATCAGACCACAGGTACTATACCTGATTCTAACAGAACTAATGTGAGTGTATTGTCTCAGTTTATAAGCGAACTCGTACCTAATGACTATGTTGAAAGTGCTTGGAGCAGTAATACCGAGTACAATATGAATATTCGCAGCAGTCAATGGAGTGTGCATACAAGGGCAACCAGCGGTGATTCAGGCTGGAATTATTCTGGAGGCGTGTTGCCGGGTGGTGCTATATATTCATTAGATACGAAGGACACTAAAACGTGGGCAAGCGTAATTTCATGGCAGTTCTATTTGGAAGAGGACATTAGAAATAACGTAGTCACTAAAGGTACTGAATACAGTTACGAGGCCACCAAGGCTCCTCATGAGGAACTAGCTGAACAGGCTAAAAAAGCCTTAGAAGCATGGCGTGTGGTTCAATACGTCAAGGACAATCACACCGCTACAACAAAAGACGGTTTGGAATATTGGAAAACCGAGGACATAAGAAATACGAGTAATCCTACTTATGCTCTTGATGGAGTAGCAATCACTGGTGGAAATGAAAGCCTTGGTAGCTTGGGATTGACCCTCAAATCCTCTACTGAGGACAAATATTATCTCAAGCCAGATGGAACAGGTACAGGAGCTAACGAAGGTGACATTGATATAATCAGTGAAAATTTGATTGAGGTACGCTATAAGGTCAGCTCTGATGTTTCCGGCAATATTTATGTGTGGCGGTATAGAGTTGGTGAAAGCACCAATTGGGAGAAAATAGACACATTAAAGAAAAACGAAGGTGCAGACAAATTAAGCAATGCAGCAGCCGTAGAGTTGGATGCCAAAACAAAAATCGTAACAAATCTTTGTACGGCTCTAACTCGTAACACTGGTGCTGATGATAGTGCAGCCTGGGTAGCTGATAATCACTGGTACAACGAGGCCGTGGACAGCCTGTGTATTGTGAGGTATGAAAGCCAATTCGAGTTAGGCTTTAAGAATCCCAATCAGCGTACAAATGCGCTCGACCCCCGGCTATCTCCTGCAAATAGCGGTCAGCGTGATCTATTCACAAAGGCGTTCGTAAGTCAATTCGCAATGAACTCTAAAAGTGACGCTTACCCGAATGAGATAGAAGGATTCATAGGAAAGTTTAAGGGTACAGACGTTGTGTTAGCTGGTTATAAGGAGCTATTCAAGACACGTTTATTTAGTCTTCCAAATGTATCAGTGCAAGACCTTAATTAACAACCAATTCGTAGTAATACATGGGGAGTGGTCGAAAACGGCCACTCTCCACACATTTTATGATGGAGGTAATCAACATGAAAGAGACTAGAATTAACCTTGACACGGTAATTTCAAAATATATACACAGGCCAGTAGTAAAACAAGGCAAAATATCACTTCCACCTCTTTATGCTCGTGTAGGTTCTGAGAGCGAAACAAACTTTGATGCTGAGGGCATGAGGGATATTGCTTGGAAAAATGCTGTTCAGCATACATATAACTCCCCGACTAACGTAAGACGTTTATTTATTGGCGATAATAGCGTAGCAATCCAGTATTACAAATCTCCTATACGAAAAGATAAATCCGGCACTGGATGCTGGGAGAGCTATACCTATGAAGAAGAAGACAACATAGGTCAATTAGCTCAAAGACTAATAGGCGGTGAAAGGATTTACTTCACCGGAACAGGTTTAGCAGGATTATCAAGGCACTGGACAATGTCAAATGTTGAAGAAATCTATATTACTCCTACAATACTCTTATCTGAGGCTATGAATGGCCGTGTAGATAATAGTAAGCAGTTATGTGTAAATATGATAAACAATCTGGGGAAAATGGTAAGTGATGATAAGCCACAGGCCATATTTGAATTTGCAAATGGGAGCAATGTAAAAAATATTAGAAACAGGTTTCCAAGACTAAAAACAGTAGCATTCGCTACTAATCTTGACAAGATGCTCAGTTTATCAGGGGCAAAGAATTTAAGGGATGGTCTACCAGTAAGTCTCTCTGAACTGGGGGTAAATTGGTACAAGCATATATGGAGTTTAGGCGGCGGTGAATGTGGTAGCATAGTAATTTCCACGATACCTTTTGAGGATAATAAACCATACTTAGAATTTGCTGTAAGACCCGGCATTTATCGATTTGATGCTGAGATTCTACAGGACTTTGCAGGGCAATATAAGGAAAGAGCCTTAGATTTGGCAAGGCAGAACAGAGACAACAAAGATAATGAACCTGTAGAAAAATCCAATTCAGTAAAGAGCGATTATGAACTGTTATTGGAAAAGTTATTAGCTGAGAATGGTGAAGAAAAGTTAAGAATGGCTATGATATTAACATTTATGAGGTCACCTCAGCAAGAAATTGATAATACGTTCAATAGTATGAGTGACGAAGGTAGACAAAAGTTCAGGCCATTGATTGGTAGGTAGGTGTCTTAGGTGAAGTCTGGGAGGCAAGCAAGAACTTCCAAGGGAAGGGATGGAAAGCTGCCGGGGATGCCCTGCTGGCCAGAAATCCGAGACTGTTTAGGGCAGTTGGTCTAAGCGCACTTACTTTAGGAGTTTTAGGCATCGGCGCAGTATTCGGAGTGACTGGTAGGATGTGGCACACGCTTCGTATGTTCAGACGTTAAATATAGGGTGCAATCTCATTTAGGGGTTGCACCCTATATTTATGAGACATGAAAAAATAGGTTTATAGGTAGTTCGGAGAATTTTATGAGAAAATTTTGTGCTATCATACGTTCATTTTTGGCTATACAGTGGGGTTTAAAACGGATAAACAAAGGTGATTTTTCTGGGTATGCACTGGGTAGTTTTTCAACAGTCAAAAAGTTTAAGGAATGATGTGATTAGATGGAGGAAAGGTGTGTTATGATTATGAGGCACCGGAAAAAGCGAGTCACAGAGCCAGATAATCCATTAGGCAGCGGCCATTATATATAAGTGCAAACCAGAATTACATGAAAAAAATAGATATTGACAAGGTGAGTATGGTGGCGGTACAATTTTCAACTCAGATTATATCCGAACAGTCCGAGCATCCCGAATGGGGTTTTATGGGAGGCATTTTATGAGTGATAGTAATGTAGAGAGAATCAAGGAAATAGTGTTGGAAGCATTGGACTCCTACCCTTTTGTAGTATCAGAGCATCCAATAATGGTTATGCCCGTCCATCATCAGATACCTCAGGAGATATTTGACCACTTGACGAAGGGCGAAATGACTTATGAGCAATACGGATCACTGGTGTTGGAGCTGGTGAAGAATGGAGTAAGCAAGGCTGAGTCAGTACGAGACATTGATTTGCTTCTGGATTATTCTTTCAAAGAGCGGATGTTCAGTCAGATAGCACATTGCTTATCACCGGAAGATTTGTTAGGCTATAAAAGAATGTACGGATTGACGGAGGATTTATGAGAGATACAGACTTTAACAAAGTAAAATCAGTAGCAAAAATATTCCTTTATTTACAGGTTCAAGAGACTTCAACTTCTCCGGCAGTAGTCCAGCATCCATTTATAGCAACAGGATTTGTAATGCTCAAAGACAAAGAGGCTCCTGAGGGAATAATAATCAATGTGTTAGAGGACAAAGACGGCTTAAGACGATTCCGAAACATGGTTGAGTCTGAAATAGACAAGGCAGATTCTATATTTAAACTGACCTATTTGATTACAAAACCCTATCGGATGGTATTATTAAAACACATAGCACCGTACCTATCCCCTGCTGACATTGGCAGTTATTTGAATGATACTTGGTCATTGGTAGAATACATTAGCATGGATGTGGATGTGAGCAAGGCCGATTTTGTGAAACTTCTGAAAAAGAGTGACCCAAACACCCTGATGGATGAAAGCGATAGAAGGGCTTTGGAGGCTTTAACGGATATTGTCGAAATATATAGGGGTGTAACCGACTATAATCACAGGCATGTAAAGTCTTTATCATGGAGTTTAGATAAAGGTAAGGCCAGATGGTTTGCAAATCGCTTTAATCAGGGTGGCTACGTCTATCAGGCAACAATTAAGAAAAGTGATATACTTGCCTATTTTGCTGGCCGGGGCGAATCGGAGGTGGTTGTAGACCCAAGCAAACTAGAAAATATCGAGTTGATAGAGACAATAAGCGCATCCAAATAAATCACAGCATTACATAGAGCTTCACAAACAACTGGATATTGAGAATACAATAACCATCAGGAAAAATAACGGACATTTTATAATTGAAAATAGATACAGATAAGGCTATGAATCTCAATAGAGACATAGCCTTATTTTTATGTTCTTAATAGTAAATTCATAGCGATTGGGATATGAAACAGGTAGTGTCCTTGTGAAAACGCATCCACAGGGGGAGCAATGCCCCATACCTCAGAACGAATCAGACAATAGCACGGGTGAAATGGATGGCTTGTAGAGCTGGTCGGGTGGAAACGGGTGGTGGTTAGTAGGCTCCATGGCACAGAACCAAGGGGCAACAGGTGGTATGTGCGGTCAGAGCGGCCAGCTACACATCAAGGCATGGTAGATGTGTGTTATTTAATCGTATGGAGAAAATGAAAGCAGATAAAAAATGGTGAAAATGGTTTAATGGTAGACAATATAGGGTTTAGTGGTGCTGGCGGCTATGCACCCTATTAAGGTTCAAGGGGTTTGGGGGTTAGCAAGGCTAGTTTCTAAATAGGGAATACAAGTTAAGAGAGTAATAATACTCACAATAGAAATAATTATAAATCTGGCGGTTCTGCTGGCTATGAGCGGCAACAAGGTTTAGGTTCTTATGGAGGCTATATGGTATATGCGGCTGGCTTCAATTTGTGGAATGGAACAGACAGGGCAACGAGCCATCAGTTGGAACAGGGGCATTGAAACAACTGATGATTCTGGTGGAAACAAGGCATCAAGGCATGGGAACCAATGGAGAAACAGGGGCATCAGGGCATGGTAGGCTCCATGCTATTGAGGGTTGCAAGTATGAGGGCATGTGGGGTTTACAGGGAATGTAGGGTTTACCAAGACATCCAATGCAACGTAACCAGCGTAAGCAACGAACCACCTATGTTTTCCCCTTTAGCAACCCATATCCTCTAATATCTCCAATGCAACATAATTGAATAGGAAGGAAACGGGTGGGCAGGAGCAACGAGCCTTAGTAGCCTTAGGGTGTTCCTACCTCTAAATTTATCCCACATATCATAATTCTAAGGAATTCATATCAATAAAGGGTTTACAGGGAGCAACCAGTTATCAGTTCACACATTATTATAATTCTCAAAAACAACCTATATGAAATAAAAAAGCATCATGAACAACATCCGATAGACAAAGGAATAAATTTTTTATCGGGGGTTCAGAGTGAATGAGTAGAAGGATGCAAGACATATTTAATCGAAATAGCAATTTAGAAATACATATCCAGCCATTCTATAATATTAGCAAGCAAGACATAGTAGGAGCCGAGGCACTTATACGAGGCACAAATGGTAATAATGGTGAATCAGCCCATCAGATATTACAAACTTTAAAGAGTGAAAACCGTTTAGTGGAATTTGACCTCTATATGATAAAGAAGCTAAGCGATTCTATATCACGTTTAAACAGTAAATCTTCCTTCAATGAGGGTGGAGTGGACTTGGAGGACAGCGCATCAGCGTTAAATATGGTGTCGCTCAACATAAACATTACACCTGAGACGATAGCCACCACAGGCATTTCACATGAAATAGTGGACATCATAGACACTTATGGAGTTAAAAACAACATCG
>Ga0153928_1001253_pt1 | contig 11562 bp, 11 predicted proteins | sample TSNJ012MetaG_FD_106656 | JGI IMG/M metagenome (GOLD analysis project Ga0153928, IMG submission 106656) | Attine ant fungus gardens microbial communities from New Jersey, USA - TSNJ012 MetaG | ecosystem: Host-associated > Fungi > Mycelium > Unclassified | place: USA: New Jersey, Wharton State... | reverse complement strand
CGCTCTTTGTTTCAGAAAATATCGCAATTTCTCATGCAAACCCATCGGAATTGCCATTTTGAAAATTCATTTGTTCATTTTCGGATCTGAAAGTTCCGGCTTTTGACATGCGAACCATATATTCAGGACCAATTTGTTTATGAAAAACAGAAAATTATTATGCTTTTATAACAACCGCAAGAATTGAGGAGATTAAACTATGATTGATACATTAAGAATGAAATTTTTGCAAGAGTTACAACAGATGATAGATGAGGAGTTTTCAATTTCATCCAGCTATATAAATAATTTTTTTCAAGAAGGGAAAATTCAAATTGCCAGACAATTATCAGTTGTGTTAAGCGGAATTTATGACAAATATCAAATCTTGTATCAGAACAAAAAAGTAGAAGATTTAGCGTGGATTTATATTTCTTTTCTTAGAAGCAGCGTGTTGGATAATTATCCTGCTTATCGAATTGATTTCTATGATCATAGAGATTGTCTGGCTGAAGTGGAATGTGATGGAGAATGGGAATTTGATTTTGTATTTTCCCATTATCATAAAATTAAAGAAGAGGTATTTTTTCGTTTTAAGAAACAAACCAGGGTCAAACTTTATGAAGCTGATTCACTTTTAATTCCTTTATTTGAGCAGTTTCATGAATTAGCAAAAGAATATATTCCTGATGTATTACATACCTGCATTACAGAAATCCCAGAATTAAAGAGCTTAGCGAAAACCGAAGTTAAAATGGGGGAGCTGTTTGATCAGACAATAACGATCTGGCAAAGGCGAACAGGTGAATAACACAAGAGAAAAGGAAGGGAAGGGAGTGATCTGATGGAAATGCTTCGGGATATCACGATTGTTAAAATGAGAAGGGACCAAAAAAAACAAAAGTTTCAGACGATAGAATCAGGCATGTATGCCGGAGATGAGTTTATTACTTTTGGTGAGGTGATATTATTTGATGGGAATATGCGTATATTTCTTCCCGATTCGTTTGTGGACATGCCGGAGGAATATGTTGTGACGAAATATCCGCTGGAAGATCGGCCGGAAATAATAAAAATGGGAGTTGGGGGGAGCGTTGCTTTTTCTTTTCAATTGGTCGGGCAGCAATTAGATGATTCTGAAACAGAGGTGGTTATCAATCGTCTTGGGAAAACATTAAAGCAGATACAGCCATTTAATCTTTTTTTAGATAGCGGATCAATATTAACCCCCGAAAGCAGTGTGGCCTGGATTGACTTTAAGGGATATGGAATAGATCAGGCACTTTATCAGTGCTTATTCTTAACACCGGTAAAGGGACAGATGATGCTGGGAATGTTTCATTGTGCTTTTTCTGGTATGGAATCCTGGAAACCAATTATTATGGAAGTATTAAAGACAATTTGTTAATTGTCGCGAAAGGAAGATAGTATGCTATTCTTTGGAGAACAAATGAGAATTGATGTTCCGGAATATTTCAAATGCCTTTCGAATGAAAGAATCAGCGAAAAATATCCGGGACAAAAGAAGCCACAGATAGTCATGATAGGAAAAGAGGAAGAAAGCCTGGCTTTTACTTTGACAGACAGATCCGCAGAGAATGGACAGTTGGAAAGTATTTTAAATGATTTTTCCATTATGATCCGACAGCGGTATCCTGCCAATATTTTTCTGGACAAAGGCAAGCTCAAATTGCAATATGGGAATTTAGTATGGACGGATTTTAGAGGGGACATAGCAGATAAAAATATGTATTATCTGTTGTTTTTAACGATTATCAATAAAAATCTGATGATAGGAATCTTCCAGTGTGAGTTGAATCAATATAGCAAGCAAAAGAAACTGATAATAGAACTTTTAAGTGAAACCATAGATTTAACAAGCGAAAGAAAAGCAAAAAGATCATAAATAAAAGTATCAGGGGAGAAAGCGAATGCAGAATAAAATTATAATTAAACCTTTTCAGTTTATTACATTGTTGGAGTGCGAAATCATCAGAGAAGTGAATCAACATATAAAAGCAAAAGTAAGTGGATATATTCAGGACACAATAGATGGAGTTCTGGATAGAGATCTGGAAAATGAGATAATTTCAATTGTTGAAGAGCAGGAAGGCAAAGAGCCACAAAATCTGTTTTACGGGATTTTAGAAGCTATTACTGTAGAGCAGGAAGGAGAATTGAGAAAAGTATCATTTGAGGCGATATCCTATACGTCATTGTTGGATCAGACCAGACAGGTTCGTGTGTTTCAGAATAAAGATCAGACATATAAAGATGTTGTATCATTTATTTGCAGAGAAAATAAACGAACCAGAACTCTTTTTACGGAGAACGAAAAGAAAAAAACAGAGGGGCTGCTGGTACAATATCAGGAGACAGACTGGGAATTCATCAACAGGATTGCCAGCTATTTAAACACGGTGATTGTAGCTGACTGCTCAAATGACTATTCTTGCTTTTATTTTGGCCTGCCAAAAAGAGTAGATATGATTTCCTTGTCGGCCAGTTCCTATCATGTGAAACAGAATATAGATGAGTTAGAGAAAAAGAGAAGCCTGGGAATGACATCGATAACGAAGCGGGATGTAACAGATTATTATGTGAATTCAAGAGAGTATTTAGAACTTTGTGAGCCTGTGGAGTTTCAGGGAAAACGGTTTCGGGTCATGAGGGCCTTCAGCAAGTGGGAAAAAGGGGAGATGACACACGAATATCTGCTGCGAACAGAGCAGGGCTTTAAGACCGCTCCTTATTACAATTCATTGATCGCAGGTGTTTCTATGCGAGGCGAAATTAAAAAAGTAAAAGAAGAGCGAGTAAAGGTTTGGATAGAGGGAACAAAAAAAGGAATGGATGAAGATCCCCGGTGGTTTGATTTTGCAACAGTATATTCTTCCAAGGAATCAGCCGGATGGTACTGTATGCCGGAAAAAGGTGATCAGGTGAGAATTTATTTCCCTGATGAATACGAAAAGCATGCATTTGTAATCAGTGCCGTACATATAGGGGAACAGCGAGGATGGAAACTGAACCCGGAAGAAAAGTTTATTCGTACAGTTGATGACAAAGAAATCTTGCTGACACCGGAACAGATAAAAGTAACCAACCATAAGGGGATGTCGATTACTATTGACGATGAAAAGGGTGTTTCAATTCGCAGCAATAAAGATATTCAGATTTATTCAGGCGAAAGTGTTAATTTGAACAGCCAGGAAGGCATAACCATAGAGGGGGGCGGCGGAGTATTCTTAAAGCAGAATCAGAATATGATTATGATAAGAGATGGGATTCTGGAAAAAGGAAATAAGGTCGAGCATAGATAGGAGATGGGTATGAAAGTAACTGATTTGTCTAATTTCAAAATAGAATGTGATCTGCCGATTCAAAGTATAAAGGATATTTCCATTCATACAGAAGTAAATCATCACGGAAAGTGTGAGATTCAAGGTATGATTGGACCGGACGTTTATAAAGAATATGCAGAACAATTTACAGGTCATCTTGATATCAGGATAATTTATGAAGCAGAGAAGCGGCAAGTAATTATTTTTGCAGGAAGAACACAAGAAATAACATTTTGTGAAATGGCTGGAGTTTACGAAGTTACTATTATGGGAGTTTCTCATAGCAAGCAGCTTGATAAGATAAAAAACAACCGGTCTTACCAAAAGATCTCTATGAGCTACCAACAGCTTTTCAGAGAGATAGGTTCTCCATATGGAGCAGTCATCCTGGCGAAAAAATCAGATCGCTGCATACCTGGACCATTCATCCAATACAATAAAACAAGTTGGGAGTTTTTAATGTATTTGGCTGACGTATTAACGCTTCCGGTAATACCGGATTGTGCTGGTTCATCGGCAAATATATTTATTGGAGTGCAACAGAAAAGTGCTGTAAAACCTGGGGAGATCCTGACCCAAAAAGCAACCAGACATCTGAATGTATTACGAAGGTATAAAAATATAATGAGAGGTGCAGAAAAGGATTTTATCTGTTATCAAATTGAGACTTATGAGTATTATGGTCTGGGTGAAAGGATTATATTAGAGGGGGCAGAATGGATAGTAACAAGTACATATTCTTCATTCAGACATGGCCTGATGACCCATGTATACTTACTGATGCAGGAAAGAAGTATCGGATACTTTTATAAAAAAGAGGATGGCGCTAATACCGTTTCGCTGGCGGGAACTGTTTTATCTACTCAGGAGAATACGGTAAAACTCCACCTGGACATTGATCAGTATCAAAAAGAAGAGGATGCATATCCATATCAATACTACCCGGTAACTGGAAATGTGATGTATTGTATGCCTGAAAAAGGTGCAAAGGTTATTTTGACTGTCACAGAGCATTTCGAGGGACATGGGATCGTGACTCACTGTCTTCAGGAAGAAAAAAATGGCAGTAATTTTAAAGAAAAGCAGATGCATACAGATCAAAAGAAGATGCTTTTGCTGGGCGAACATCAAATGATTATAGGGAGTTTGGGTAAACGTAGAAGTCAACATATCACATTTAAAGAGAATGCCGGAATCAATGTGTCATCTGAACTGCCGGTGGTTCTGAATTCTCAAAAAAATATTAAAATTACAGCAGTGGGCGGGGTAAGTGTCTGTACTTCATTATGGATGGAAATGAAGCAGGCCAATACTCAAAATAAGATTGTGCTTTCCGGAAACGAGATTGTGCATACAGCAATTCAACATCACTATTCCTCAGGCAAGCAAAAGCCGAAAACGTTTGAACAGAATAATGATGTTCCCTATTTTCCAAGTATGGAATTGGCAGGAGATTTGTTTGGAATGTTTTCACATGAGAATTCTGATCCGGCGGTTAAAGCTCTTATGGGAGCCCAACCGATTGCGTGCTCACCCAATCCGAAAACGTGGAAAGCACAAGGAACTGGATTTGGTTCGAGATAAGGAGAAGAAATGGATTATTTTTGGCTTAGGCAAGATAGCAGATATTTGCATCTGCCGGATATACGTAATTTTATCAGAGATTACAGAAGAGCTGATTTTACATTGGAAACGGCCCATAAGATAGCTGATCGCAATGTGGTTTTTGTGAATTCAGATAAACCATTGGATTATGGAGACGTGATAGACAAGCAATTATTCTTAGTGAGTGACAGGGTGAGAAAAGTTTTTGAAATCTATGAACCTTCTATATTTTATAAAATTTTTTGCCTGTTGGATAATATTCAAGGAGATGCTAAACTATATTATGTGCCAATTATTCCTGTTGTTCAAGGGACTGATGAATTGGAAAATTTTCGAAAAATATATAGGACAGAGGGGAGAATTATTTTAAAGAAGAGATTTTTTGAAGACCGCAGTATTGTCCGAATTAGTGAATTGACTTATGATGGAGTGATTATCCGCCTGGATGTGGCAGAAAGTTTATTGCGCAGAGGCATCCATAAATTAAGCATGACGAGAATTACATTAGAGTAAAAGGATAGGAAGGAGAGCGATATGAGTAACGTTGATTTAGCATCAAATATAATCGTTGGTCACGCAAAAGTCTCATGTAGTTGTGCTCAACTAAAGAGAGCAAAGAGTAAAAATACAACCAGATTAAGGGTTGAAGAAAATGAAAATGGAAGTAATACATCAGGAAATTATATTATCGCTACAGAAAAAGACTGTATAGCAGGTGTTAATTTAGTGCCATTCCAACGATGTTATGCACCAGATTATATGGAAGCAGCGAAAACATACACACAAAAAATGCGTAACTCCGGAGATGTATACCGGAAGCTTGCGTCAGATTATTCAGACCGTGGATATGGTACCTGTTTGCACCTGCTGGAAGAAGTATGGTTCCATACCAATGAAAAAACCGTAGTAAGTGCAATGTACAATATGGAAGAACGACTTTTGAAAAATAAAACACTTTACAGCAATGAGGAGGGCGATATTCCTATAATTACTCAAGAGTTAAAAATATTAATACAGAAAATCAAACCACTTATTAAAGAAAAAAGTGGAACCGGATATTGCGATGACGCAATAGTTAATATGCGCTATCGTCAAAGGGATACAGCTTTGAAGGAAATTACTGATAAAATATTAAATGAATGGCTGCCCACAGTTAAGGAATATGCAACTAGGTTTGGATATGCAGAAGCGTATACTTTCAAAAGCTATGAATTTAAGCAAAACTATATGGAAGTAAGAAACAATGTTATAAAGATACAGACATCATTGAGAAAATTAATCAACAAGTCTACGTGGGAAATTGGTAAAATTAATACTAGTATTGGAGTAGCTATGCCATCAAATGCTTTACGCCCAAATGTAGTAAGTCCTGAGCGTACAGCGGAAATGATTGTGAAAGATATAGAAGCGTTGGAATGCTACCAAAAAATAGATAATATGCTGATTGAACTAAGAAAGGACTTAAATGAGGTTATTCAAAATATCACTGATTGGACAACTGAGTGTTCAAATACATTAACTTTCGATTCATTTATGGTTTGCAGATGCGGCGGTGTATTGGAGTTTGTGACATCCGGTCAGGAGTATGTACAGTATTTTGACAAAATATATTCCAGAATGATAGAGCATCTGCAGGAATATGCAGCACGTTTGCAGTCACTGGCTGAAAGCCAGGTGTATTTTTGTTTAGAAGGTTTGGAGGTGGATTCGGAAGAAAGAGACTTATTGTATGCATACGAAGATGCTGCAGATGGATTGGAGAAGGCCTATAAATATTTATCAACTGAGGAGATAGAGCAGGAACCTATGCGGTGTAATGTACATATTGAATTTGTGGCCAGGTCAGTACAAGAAGAGTCAGAGCAATATATTACAGGGATCATCACATTAATAGGGCTGATTCCGCATCCGGCTACGGTACCATTCAAAATTGCATCAGCGGCAATGGGGGTGTATTATATGAATGAGAATAGAAAACAGGAAAAGCTGTTAACCTTTGAAAATGGAAAGACAACTTTTGAAATAGGACTCACTGCAAGTTCTATTACAGCAGATGTACTCCAGTCTGCTCAAAAAGCAACTCCAACGGCATTAGGATATGTTAATAGTGTTGGGAATGTATATAGTTTTATTGCAGCTATGTCATGTGCCAACTTTGAAATAACTGATAACTGGCTGGAAAGAATCAGAATATATATATTTACGGAAGGATATATGTTTCTGGGGGAAATGTACCTGAATGAATCAGGTGAGAAATCGAGAGAATCAGGTTGCTGGCCGGGTGTAGCTAAGAAGCAGTATATGAATATGGATTATGTGATTAGTCGGGGGAGAAATTTGGAATGGGGGGAGCATCCGGGGATAACTTTTGATGTGCAGACCAGGGCGGGAGAGAAGCCTGGAACAGAATATATAGAAAATGTTGATAGTTTTGTGAATATATTTGGAGAGGATAAAGTCTATGAGTAAAAAGAATTACACAGCCTTATTCTTAATAATATGCTTTATAGTAGGTGCCTGTAGCAAACAAGAAGAAACGAATCTATTACCCCATGAGTCAATAGAGCTGACTAAGTCACCATATGAGATGGCAAGTGCATTTTATGGCGAACGGGATTATGAGAATGCTATTACCTATTATCAATTAGTGTTGGAAGATATAAAATTGGGAAGAACAGAAAGCGGTATTAAGGAGTTTTGGATAAAAGGATATATTGGAAGAAGTTATCTGGAATTAGGAGAATATGAATATGCAAAACCATATATAGAGGAAGCAAAGGACGGATATCTTAAACTTAGTGAAACAGCAAATGGTTTTTCCTTTGTTTGTCAAACAGAGGGGCGCTATTATTTAAAAACAAAACAATATGAAGATGCCCTATTATGTTTTGAGCAATCGTTAGAATACGCGGAATCCCAAGATAGTGATGTAGTCCGAACTTATATTGAAATGGGTGCAGTCTATGAATATTTAAATGAAAAAGAAAGAGTTCTGGATTATTATGACCGTGCAATAATGCTTAGTGAACAGTTAGAGGATTATGGGAATTTATCAAATGCCAATGCTGCGCTGGGGATTTTTTATGCTAATGATGGAGAAAGAGAGAAGGCAGAGCTGTGCTTTAGCAGTGGGCTAGAGTATGCAAAAATGGCCTGGGGAGAGGAATCATTCAAAACAGCTGATGCATATCGAATGCTTGCTTCTAATTATAACTTAAAAGAAGAGTATGGGGCAGCTATAAAAAATCTGGAAAGCGCATTAGATATTTATCAAAAACTAAATGGACCATATGAAAGAGAGAACGCTTCTATATATAGTAGTATGGGCTACATATATATGGAATTGGATGATGAAGATTCAGCATTGGAGATGCTGCAAAAATCATATAATATTGTTGAAATGAAAGGAACTGAGGACAAGCAAATCAGCCAATTTTACGAGAACGTATTGATTAAAAATATTAATAAGCTGTATAAAAAGACAGAAATAGACAATATAGAGTATGAAGAATGGTTTGCAAAGAATTTTGAAAATTAAATTGATATGTTATAAATTTCAAATTGAGAATGATGCAGAAATGAAAAAAATCATAATAAAACTTCTTCCTAATTAACATGCCAGGAGTCATTTTGAACTCTGATTACAAGATTAAAATATACACTTGAAGAGATCTTGACTTGCTCTGCTGTCTAATGCACCGGATTTGCGCTAATCAAGTAATTGATCTCTTGGTCTGTCGTAAGGCCGCCTATTTTGAGGAGAAAAAGCATATGAATAAAAATAACATATTTCTAATATTGTTGGTTGCTTTTTTATTGGTGAGTTGTGTACATGCGCCTAACACGTTGGAAGGATTTAGCCAAAGTGAAAGTACCCAATCCCTTAACTCGCCATATAGCTTAGCTGAAGAATATTATGCTAATCGGGATTACGAGAATGCAATTACTTATTACCAAATAGTACTAAATTATATGAAGATTGGAAAGACAGAAGGTGGAATTAAAGAATACTGGATTAAGGGGCTTATAGGCAGTTGTTATGTAGAATTAGAAGAATATGAACAGGCAAGGATATATATAGAAGAAGCAATAGAAGGGTATATAAATAGCGGAGAAAAGGAAAATGGTTTATCTTTTATTTATCAAACAGAAGGTGGTTATTATTTGAAAATAAAACAATATGAAAATGCTTTGGAAAGTTTTGAAAAATCTTTGGAATATGCAGAAGAACAAGATAACGGCATGGTTCGAACCTACATTGACATGGCTGTAGCTTATGAAAAAATAAATGAAAGAGAGATTTCCATAGATTATTATAATCAGGCAATAGCACTAGGTGAACAATTGAATAATTATGGGAGTTTATCAAATGCATATAGTGCATTAGGAATATTTTATGCTGAGGAAGGAGATACAGTGCAAGGACATGAATGTTTTATAAAAGGAATGGATTATGCAGAATTAGCGTGGGGGAAGGATTCATTTAAAGTGGCAGATGCTTACAACAGGCTTGCTGCGAATTATAATCTGTCAGAAGAGTATGCAGAAGCTCTTGAATGTTCAAAAAAAGCATTGGATATATATCAAAGTCTAGATGGCCCATATGAAAGAGACTTAGTAACTATTTATAGTAATATAGGCTACTTTCATATGAAGATGGAGGATTATACTTCAGCGTTAGAGATGATGAAAAAATCATATAATATTACTAGCTCAATGATGAAGGAGGACAAACGTTTTTTGGATTTTTATGAGCGTGTATTAAGTAAGAACTTAAAGTCACTGTATGAAAGAACTGCAAGCGATAAATTAGAGTATGAAGAATGGTTTATAGAGAATTTTGAAAATTAAATTGCAATATATTTTATAAATTTGAATTTGGAAAGGGGCAGGAATGAAAAAATTTATAACAATCGTTCTGCTTATAGTAACGTGCTGTTTTCTGTTTGCCTGTCAAAAGGAAACAGTCGTAAGATTATCATTTGGTCCAGAAAATCCTTTGGAAAAAGATGCAAATGAATTAACCGGAGACCGTTTTTATCAGGAAGAACAGTATCAAAAGGCAATTTCAAGTTATGAGAGGGCTGTTAAGGCATATGAGGAAGCATTTGGTGCAGGATGCGAGCAGAGCCTGGAACAAAATGGAAAAATAATTAAATGTTATGTTATGCTGAAAGAATATGAAAAAGCAAAAGAAAAATGTAATGAGTTAAAGAATGTTATTGTTAATTCAGAGACATCAAGCATGATGGTTGTATACAATAGTTATGTAATAATTGCATATGGCCAGGCTGATTATGAAACCGCAATTTACTATTTGGAGTTGATTTTAGAAGAATACGCAGAATTGGATAGATTAAACTCATACCCAAAAATTGAAATCCACTATTTACTGGCAGATGCTAATAAGGAAATCGAAAACTATGAGGAAGCATTAAAGCATTATCAAAAACAACTGGATCTGGAATTGTATTATCATAGCGTGACGAAGAGTATGATGTCAGGGGTGCTGCCAAGTGGTTCAGAACAGTTGTCTTTTCTTAAGGCAGGCATATGTACATATATAGACATTGGGGATTTATACGGCTTGATGGAGGATAAAGAAAATTCATTAAGATACTTATATTATGCATATGATGCAGCGGTCGAATATCAAGAACGTGAAGAAATGAAGCCCTTATTAGAAGAAAATGTAATTCCGGAATTAATGAATTATTATTTAGAGGATAAAGGAAGTGCGGAAGGTTTCGAATCATGGCTCGCAAGTCTGGGAAAAGAATACAAACAAAACTAAAAATCTGCATTTGATGGAAGGATGAAGATACTATGTCAACAAGCCGAATGGAACAAATGAAGCAGATGATACGTGATGAAATACATTCCATTAGCAATTTAGAAGAGCGAATTGTCTTTAAAGCTCTGATGGAAGGTGTATTTCTTACGCTCTACGAAACCAATGAGCAAATGTATCAGGATTTGGAAAATCGTGTAATGAACGATCTGTCATATAATGTAAACCGTTATCTTATAAAAACGGGATTGGTTGAGAGAAGTCACCTTGATATGACACATCCTTTTATGACAGTGATGAAAGCAGAAGATGCCACATCACTGCCCAGGAGAGTATCAGAAATTCGTGCTGCAATTAAGCAAGAGGGCAGATGTTATTTGAGCACAGTATTTTTACAATGCGATTTGCTGGAGATACAGAATATATTGCAGGAAAAAGAAACCTGTTTCGGCGAAGTGTTCACAACGGCAGCGTATCCGGTAAAAGTGCAGTTAGAACAAAATAGTAATTATTTGAAAGAGATTGAATATCTTTATCATCTTTTTATGAAAAATGAAATCTCATGGCAAACAGTTAATGCACCTTATCTGTTTAAGCTGGTGGATGTCTATATTACAGCGATTCCAGCAGATTGCCGGGATCATGATGAAATAGAAAAATTCAATATTGATTTAGGTGAGTACATTCCATATATTCATTATGATATGGTTCCGATCTGGAATGTATGGTTCCCCTGCCAAAAGTAAATTCGGAATGCAGAAATAAAGAAAAGCAGCGTGACATTTTGTCATGGAAAAAATTCGACACTCATTTACAATAAAATTCATTAAGCAGATGAATTTT
>Ga0153928_1001252_pt1 | contig 11562 bp, 8 predicted proteins | sample TSNJ012MetaG_FD_106656 | JGI IMG/M metagenome (GOLD analysis project Ga0153928, IMG submission 106656) | Attine ant fungus gardens microbial communities from New Jersey, USA - TSNJ012 MetaG | ecosystem: Host-associated > Fungi > Mycelium > Unclassified | place: USA: New Jersey, Wharton State... | reverse complement strand
TGGCTTTATTTAACTCAATATCCGATACATCTTCTATATAGTCTTCATATTTTTCAAGGAATTCAGACATATTACCGTCATATTCTCCATAATATGCATTCTCAAATTTAAACTGTATTTTAGAACTATTTTTTTTGTAAAATGCATAGAGTGCAACACCGAGTGAGATTCCCGCATCGTTTACACACGGTGGTGCTATAAATCCTTTAAAGTTATATTTGTTCATAATATGTGCATTAGTAGGACAATTCAGTACAAAGCCTCCACTTAAGGATATATAGGTATCTTTCACTTCCAAACCATAATTTTCTACTGCATTCTCTATATTCTTATTCATGATCAGTAATGACAGCTTTTGGACTTCTTTTACAACTATGCTTATTTTATTATCTTCTTCACTGAATGCCGGATCAAATCCATTAAAAAGTACGCCGATATCTTTTTCTGTAAGACCGTCTACAAATTGTATCAAGCTTGTTATATCATCAATAGCATCTGAAACCTGATCCTTGTTATGTACCAGAACCAAATTAAGGGAACAGACGTACAATTCACTAGTACTAGCACTCGCCAAAGCCATTAAGGAACCTTCACGCAAATTATAATAATCTCTAATAAATCCCCAATGTACCCCTGGTGAATATGCTTCAAATATGTTTTTTATTTCTCCCTTCTCTGAAATACACGCTGTATAATAGTTCTTATCTTCTATATTCCGGTCAAGCACATTATCAGGTACGCCATCGACTGCCATTGACAATATTTTTTCGTTATAGAATATATCCGTATCCATCAGCATGGATGAAAACATATGGCATATACTGTGATAACAAAATTCATTATAGAATTCTAAGCTATGGTAGTCATTACTCGTATCTAATTGTGGTGTTCCCCATACCTCGATCATGTCATCCAAGTTTAGGTCCAATTCACTGAGCAGCCGATTTATTATATTTTTCGCATGGTCTACATTATAAAATGCTTTTCTATGTTGTTTTAATCCTGTAACTCTTTCCATTTCCCAATAGCGTACCAGTTGAATTTTATCTCCATCTTTTTCCCACAAAGACATATTCATATCATGTCTTAATTCAATTTCAGACAGATATGCCAAATCATTAATAAATAAATACGTAGCTAAATAGAAACCATTTTTCATATTTATTTCTGTATAAGAATCATAAACAAGCCTTATACATTTTCCTCACTTATGTATTTAGGTTGAAAAAGTCAGCCTATAAACTTTTATTACATTCTATTCATTAATAACTTACACGAATTGGAGTAAACTAATTTAAGATTTGTCTTATTCTTCTTCCTTATTATTTGATAAATACTTACTCCAAAGATAGTTGAATTCTCCTTCTTTATTCTCAAGAAGCTCGTTAAAAGTACCTGTTTCAACTATATTACCTGCTTTAAAAACATAGATATAGTCAAATAGATGAAGTAGATGTAGTCGATGCAAAACACTTACAATACATTTGTCCGACATATCTTCAAAAATACTATTATAGATAGATAGCTCCGTTGCGGAATCCAAACTCCCTGTAGGCTCATCCAATAATACAATACTGCTGTCTTTAACAGAATATATTCCTCTTGTTAATGCAAGACGCTGTTTTTCTCCACCGGAAAGGTTCACGCCATTTTCGCGAATATCTGTTTCATATCCTTCTGGCAATTTCTCAACAATTTTATCAAAACTCGCTAATTTTGCACTTCTGTCAATCTCATCCTGATTTGTTGAAAGACCCATAGTAATATTGTATAATATTGTATTTTCAAAAATCTCAGGCTCCTGTGGTATAAAAGTTGTTATATTTTCAAGTACTTTTATATCTGCATCTATAGTATCAATCGTAAGTTTCAGATTTTCTATTGGTATTAAACCTCTCATCACACGTAGAAAAGTACTTTTTCCAGCACCGCTTTCACCAATAAAGGCAATCCTCTGTCCATGGTTTATTTGTATGCGAACATCATATAGACCAGCTTTTCCCTCTCCATATGAGTAACTAAATGGCCCTATCTCAATGTTCTTCCATTTTTTATTTATTCTTTCGTTTACTTCTTCGATTAACTTTTCATCTTTTTTGTATTTCGATTTCTTTATGCTTTCATTTAAATCATAAGCCTCATAAATTGGAGCCATAGCTTTAAAGTTGGTATTCCAATGTATAATATCTTCATAGCTAAAAGAATAGAACTGGAACCCAGAAACCAATTGCCCTAAATACTGAAATATCGCCGTTATGGAGCCCGCCATAACAATGGATCCAATTGCATTTCTTGAAGCAATATAATAGAAAATAAGTCCAACATTTAATAAAAGAACAATTAATTCATTGACAAAACACTTTACTTGCGTCACCTTATTTTCTTTTGTTATATGGGGCAGTATATTATCTAACCGATTGCCCAAATCCTTCTGTACAAGTTTTCCAAGCCGTAAAACAATAATTGTTGTTATGTTTTTAATATAGTCAAACAATGCCGCAGATATTTTATGAAACCCTTCATTCTGTGCACAATACTCCGGTACTGATATGTCATATAACTTTTTAGTAATGTAGACCATTAAAAATCCTGCGAGAATTGCCGTAATTGAAATGACTGGTGATATGATAGTTAATATAATAAATGACCCTATAAATTTAATAATAACTTCAATGCAGTTAGCCTGGTATTGTCCAAAATAATAAATGGAATCCCCTGCTTTATTAACTCTATCAATTACATTACCGGAATGATTTTCACTATGCCATTGAAGTGGCAATGACTGAAGTATTCCATATGTACTCACCAGAAATCTTTTCCTTGCTTTAAATGCTACATATCTCTCAATAAAACGGGCTGCTCTGTGAAACAAATTGAAGATTGCAAATCCCAATGTATACATTACCAACCAGAAAAAAACTTCTGACATTAGATTCTCATCGTTTTTTTGCAGAGCATTAATAATCATAGAAAATGCGAATGGTTGAATCAATACACCAAAAATTGATATAATATGAAAAATATAATATATAATTATTCTTTTCCTATCACGTTCTGCATATTTCCACAGATTTTTTAACATATTTATGTACTCCATTGTTATAGCCTCCTTTTGTTAGAATCATCCAATACTTTCAAATACTTATTATTATGCAATATGCTTTTGTTGTAAACATTCTCCTTATGATTAATGATATAATCATCACCTTGACATGGGCAAGTCATACATACTTGTTCCGCTTTATGAAGGCTGTCAAAAAAGGACTGCATTTTTTCACTGTCGTCTAAATAGTGTAGACCCGGATATTCAAAACATATTTTCCATGGTAAAATATCTTTTTCTGAAAATATCTGTCCAGTTAATTTTAGTGTCTTCTCAACTAATGGAATCTTTCCACATCTAAAAATTTTACCATTATATAAAAGAGGACGGTCAACACATAGTTTAAAAGCTTTCTCTATGTCTTTTGTATTATATGGGTATATAAAATCACCATAACCTTGGTATCTTTTTGTGAATTTATCTGTTTCTTTAATATGAATGCTAAACTGTTTTTTTTTATTAAATAACAGGTATTCAATATCTACTAATCGTTCATGTTGATCTCTTTTAATGAAACGATAACCGATATTTTTAATTATTGACTCAACCGACTTTATAATTTTTTCTTCATCTTTATGTAAAGTTATCATGATTCTACCGGGTGAATGTTCAATCATACTTTTAACAATCTTTTCTTTTTTATACAGTAATACTCCATTTGTTATAAGCAATATAAAACTATCCGGAAATATTTTTCTCACCCCGGCAATCCACTGCTCTAAATGTGAGTTTAATAATGGTTCTCCCCCCATCAAGGCAAAAACTTCAGCTTCTATTACATTAGACCAACCCAGTAAATCTCTTTCTACACTACCCCAATTAGGAAACCCATTATGGGGATAATCACAAAAATTAGTACAACCGATACAACTTAAATTACATCCCCAACTTACCATTGTCTCTAAGTAAGAAATTTTAAATTTTTCCATACCAGACTCCTTACCTTAATCAGCTACATCCTGTATTAATACCTCCATAAGGAATATTAGGATATTGTTTTTTAGCATGTTTTGTTAGCATTTTAATTGCCCTTACATCCTTTTCCTTTTTCAAATCAAATTTATTTCTCAAATTCGGGCTATATAAATAGACTGCAAGCTGGTCCTTTGGTAGGTTAAATGGATTTTCCACCTTCATTTCTTCTTCTATCTCTGCTGCACTCCAATTAAATAAATCATAGTATTTTCTGACCGTATAGCTTTCTTCTTTAAATTGATCATGATTTGTAAATTCAATTCTAAATTCATTTATGTATGCGACCTTAATTCCTTTTCTCAATATAAAGTTAACCGCTTCTTTTACTGTATTTATAATTGGTTCACCTTTATCGTTCAGTGAAGTATTACATAGAATTGGAACTCCATTTATCCGTTTCATTTCTTTAATTATATTGTACAAAGCCGGCTCCTGAACTTCATTAATTGTCTGAACTCTGCAGCTTCCATCCAAATGTTCAATGGAAGATAAATGTTCTTTCTTATCTTCTTTTAATTGAAAAGTATGCAACATGTAAGGTGACTCATAACCATCTTCAAACCATTCCTTGATATCTTCCTCTAATATAATCGGTGCGACCGGTCTCCACCATTGTCTTTCTTTAATTCTGTTTAATTCATCTTTCGATTTTATATCCAGCGGATTGCCAAGGATGCTTCTGTGCCCCAATGCGCGAGGTCCTATTTCCGCCGCTCCCTGAAACCATACAATCGGTGAATTATTAATATCTTCTATTACTTCCTGTAAAGAATAGTCCGATAACTTATTGATGTAGTAGCCGTACTTCTCCAACAATTCACCCTTTGTAATATAATCGGTATCTCCATAAAATGCATTATTGAATTTAAAATTAAACTTTCCCATTTTTTATGAAATGCATATAAAGCAATTCCTAAAGATATACCGCCATCATTGACGCATGGCGGAGCGATAAAACCTTTAAATCCATAAACCTTCATCAAATAGGAATTAGCGGGGCAATTAAGAGCGTATCCGCCTGTCATTGCAAGATAAGTTTTACTCGGATCTATATTGAACTTTATAATTGAATTGTCAATTACTTCAGAAATGATTTGAAGCGATCTTTTATCAATTTCTTTCATAATCATACTTATTTTATTTTCTTCATCTGAAAATCGCTCGTCATAATGCTCCAATATTTCATTCTTATCGTTTTCCCATAACTCTTTTATTTGATTGATATACTCTGTCATATCTTGGGATACATTACTTGCAGATACCATCTCATCCGCTTTTCCGGCTTTGAATGGATTGTCTTTCATTCTACATTTTGAAGCACTTTCTAACGCCATTAAGGAACCTTCTCTTAATTTAAATATATTTCTTGCCGCCGCCCAAATAGGCCCCGGTGAACAGACTGGATATATATCCTTAATAACTCCATTACTGGAAAAGCATGCAGAATAATATGGTTTGTTGTCTTTTTCCTGATCAACTACAATATCTGGTCCTCCATCTACTGCCACAGCTAGGATATCGGAATTTTCAAAAAGGTTTGTGTCCAACATTAAAGCAGAATACAGATGTGCTATGCTGTGATAACTGATATTCGGATAATCCTCCAAGCTGTGATAAGCATTGCTAGTATCCAGTACAGGAGTCCCCCATACTTCTTCCATATCATCAAGTGTAAGTTCATACTGTTTTAACAGGTTATTAATGAATTCTTTCGCACTTTCTACGTTTATAAATGAGATATCATGCCCCTTTAGTCCAGTTACTCTTTCCAGTTCCCAAAAATGTATTAAATTAACATCTTTCCCATTTACTTTCCACAATGAGATGTTCTGATCACCTCGTAACGAGAAATCAGTTAAAAAAGAAATCTTATCAATTACAATATAGACCGTCAAATAATAACTATTTTTTAGCATACATTTCCTCCATAATCGTTTTTTTATGTTTATCGATTCGTACTACCTTTTTGGAATACGATGCATTCTATACAACCTTGACATAATTCACAAATTTTACCCTTCTTATAGAAATATTCTAATTTATAGATTTCTCTTCTGTTGTTGACAATTGCATCCTCTAACATATCATCAATAAGATATTGTACTGATGACACATTGTTGTTATTAGAATAGTCCCATAAACGCTTTGCATTTCGACATTTGAAAATTTTTCTCTCTGATAAAACCGGCATTGATTTCCTTTCATGACAATTAGGAAATATACTTTTGATATCTATCTGATTTATTAACAAATTTCCTGTATTGAAAGTTTCAAATTTAACCGGAACATGGATGTATAATTCAATATCAAAACTAATATTTTTCTTCAATAATATATATTTTATTCCCTTTATAGGATTATTACTATTTAATTTCATAAAGCGGTATCCAAGAATCTTAACAACTTGATCTAATTGATAGGAAAAATCAGACCAGTCCTTCTGCAATACAATACAGAGCTTTGCAGGCGATCTTTCTATTAGATAATTAATAATATTACTATTTAATAGAAGTTTTTTACCATCTGTTATAAAAATAATAGGGCTATTTTTATATAGCTGCCTCAAACCAAAAATAAATTGTTTTATTTCCGGATGATTAAGTGGCTCCCCTCCGCTTATACCAATATAATCGAAGTGAACGATGTCTGAATATTCTTCCAATGTTTTTTTTGCCTCTGACCATTCCAACTGTCGCCTATGATTCATGTCTTTACATTGAAATTTCATACTACACTCTAAATTGCAGTCTGAATTAACAAGCAATTCCCCATAAAAAAATTTCACTTTTTCCATACTCATTTATCCAACGAAGGAAAATATGATTTTAAGCTACCCCTCCGCCTGATATCAGATGTACAGCAATGAAAACTTCCGCCAAATTTATATACATTGCCAAACGGACAGGTAATGACTTTAAATCCAAGATTCCGCATTAATTCTATCATCTGAACCTCCTCCTGCTCGACAATCACGGTCTTTGTATCCAGACATAATACATTCATGGAAATCCAATTACTTACCTCCGGTGTAAATCCGAGTGGATCTCGGAAAGATGCCAATGCCTCTACAATTTCCCAATTATTTTCCTTAAATAAATTCATCATGCCATTCGTGCAAGGTCTTTCTGGATTTACCAAAACCAATCCTGGTCTAACCGGAACCAGAGTTGTATCAAGATGTTCTGGATTGCTGTGCTTAAAAGCAATTTTGTGTAATCTATATGTACTTCCTAAGTGTCGCTGCAACCACCTTGCACCAAAATCATTTGTCACCGTATCCGGTTGATAAAAAATATCTTTACCGCATCTTACAAAAGTTGCGGCATCAAAGCATGGTTCAAACTGAGTCAGGGAATTATGGATATCTTCATTAAAATCCTCTTCTTCCACTGTATAATTAGGCATATATAATTTATCACTCATTGTTGGTTTGGGTGCCGTTGTCCACCTTGCACCTCTATTAAAATATTCTTTGATTAGGCTACGATATGCCCGATATTCAAAAAACCTTGCTCTTTGAGCCATTGATGCCTCAATAATTTCATCTCCTATAACCAATAAAACATCTCTAGGACAAGCACTGCTATTTTGAAAAGGAATTTCAAAATCAGGTGTCTTAACCGGTTGACAAAAATCCACTTCATCCGGTCTACGAACGATAACACCATTTTCTTTTAATATTTCCACCAGAGTATCTAACTGATCTTGTGCTTTATCAATTTCATATTGAGCTACCTTTACTCCTTGGAATTTGCGCTCCTCACCGTTCATTGGATAAAAGGGTGCGAGTGATGGTTCGAAAGCCATCTTTGCACTATTGAGTACGGAACCTACTATAATTTCCTCCAACGGATCCCACTCATTATAGGAAGATACCACTCTATCATCGTTTTCTTCATGTATCATGAGCATTTTCTCCTTATCTACCAATATTATATATGTAATATAAATCCGACTATTTTCTGGTAATGATATAATCTTGTATAACTAGAACATCTATCTTACTCTCGACGAAAAATGAAATTGCCTCAAATGGTGTCTCAATTATAGGCATTTCTCTATAGTTAAAAGAAGTATTCAAAAGGCTGGATACCCCGGTTAATTCTTTAAATTTTTTTATTAATGAATAGTATTTCGGTATTATTTCTTCAGAGACTGTTTGAATCCTGGATGAATAATCTTCATGAACAACGGATGGTATTTTGTCTATCCATTCCTTTTTTGTCGTTCCTACCAAAATCATATAAGGACTTGTTTCAAAATCCAGATTAAAGTACTCTCCTACATCCTCTAATAATACCGAAGGTGCAAACGGTCGAAATTCTTCTCTATTTTTAATTTCTTGGTTAATATAATCCCTCATATCTTTTTTTCTGGGATCGGCTAAAATACTTCTGTTTCCTAACGCTCTAGGACCAAATTCTGATTCATCCTGATACCAAGCGATTACTTTTCCGTCTGTTAAAAGTTGGGCTGTTTTTTCTATGTAGTTTTCCTGTTTTTCATATTTTATGTCATTTTCAAAACTTTCTAATGATTCTTTTATTACTTTATCCTCATATATTTTTCCAAAATAACAAGATCCATTGTGGTGTACTTTTTCTTTGCCCAAAACTTCAATCCATCCATAATAACAGCAACCAATGGCAAGACCGTTATCTCCTGCAGCTGGCTGAAAATAGAAATCTTCAAATTTGGTTTCCTTCATAAGTTTACCATTACTTACTGCGTTCAAAGCCAAACCGCCCGCATATGCGACATTTTTATGAGGTTTCAAATTATAATATGAATTAAATATATAATTAATTGCTTTCTCTGTTTCCTCCTGAACCCAACGGGCGATATCCGCATAATATTGAAAATCATCCCAAAATTTTTGATACTTTGCACTTTTTTTTGGATCAATTTCTTTCATTGCATCATAATTTATAAAAGCGCGGTTCTCTCTTAAATGAAAGAGTTCCTCTTTAAATACATCTTTCCTTCCATAAGGTGCCAATCCCATTAATTTCCCTTCTGTAAAATCTCTTCCAAACACATATTGACTTGCTCCCCCATATAATTCTGCAATAGAATGTTCCATATCATTTGGTGCAAAAGGAAAAATCTCTCTGTCTAATATTATATATTTAGAAAAATCTTTTAATATAGGCTTTAATTTTCCGTTTTCAAAAACATAATAACTTTCTTTTTCAAAATAATCACAATATTCTTCTTTGCTAAGTTCTTGAATGTCTATCGGCAATACATTTTCAGGATTATCGATACAATTGTCAAAACTAGCGCCTCTTCCATCCATTACAACAATTCCCATTTCATCAAAAGGGGATGTTCCTACTGCACTGTAAGCATGAGCGATATGATGAGATATCGTTACTTTTGGTACACGAGGTGGAATTATTCTCCCTTTTTTTAACTCTTCTCCTTCTGCATCATGTGCCAAATTTACTGTATTTTTTTCAACGACTAAAGAGATATCATCAAATGTTATTCCTTCTGCATCCAGACAATATTGAATTGTCTGATTATCGTTATAGCCATCATGTTTTTTCCTTGTTATTCTTTCTTTTTCTATGGCAACAACTATTTTCCCATCCTTCATCAGACAAGATGATCCATCGTGAGAAAGTCCTGTTCCTAATATGTAGATTGGTTTGCTCACATTCATTCCTCCATCATTAATTTATTATTTAATTATAAGAGTTCTCTTCTCGCCATTCTTTCAGTGCTTTTTTCCAGACCGGAGATATAATCTCCTCTGTCAGATTCATTTTTTCGCCGATTCTCTTCTGGTTTGAATTAATTAAATGTTCTAACTCTTCAACTTTTCCCATATCCGCTGTTTCAAATTCCGCTATATCATTTATTTCATTATAGTAGTGCCCGCATCTGCTACAAAATGGTGTAAATGAATTGGAAAGGCTATCCTCCGCCAAAGGAAACTTTTTCATTCCTAAACCAAATCTCAGTACTCGGTCAGCAGCGGCCGAAGCACTGCATGGGTAGTAACCGTGTAAATCCAGAGCAATACCACATATAGTTGTTATCCAACATCCTTTTGTAAAATCCTCGTTCTTGTATTCTACCATATCAATCGGAGCCTGATTAATCGGTGAAAAATGTGATTGTATATCTGAAGTCTTATTACTGTTTTCTATTTTTATATCATAATTCACTTCTAACTCGTCTTTTATTTTATTTACGTAATCTCCGTAACCGTTTGTAACAAGTGTTATGATTGTTTCCTTTGAATAATTATTTTTATATTCGACCAGAACTTTCATGATTTTATTAATGTCCTTATGTAATGTAGGTTCTCCTCCCAGAATCCGTATATGTTCCCACTTTTTTGAATTTTCTATAGATTCCGCTATAAAATTTTCTATTTGTTCCACAGTTATTTTTTCTTTAGATGGTGCTTGTCTCACTTGGGCTTCACAATTATAACACTGTCTGTTACATTCATATGTTACAATTATTTCAATTCTATTATGATTCGCCAAATACCTCGTTCGCTTTTTCATGAAATCCCTCACTCGTATCCTTTTGTTTTAATCAAAAAATCTCCAGAATCATATTGACGTGGGCACGTTGCACATATAGGGAGATTTCCGTTTTTTATCAGTAGATTTCTGAAACATTCTGACTTCTCGTTATTTAATAATTCTTCCAAAGTATTATCACTCATATTTCCCACTATGTAATCAGGAAAATCAGTGCAAAAAACAGCATCTCCATCTGGAAGAATTGTCAAAGTATGATTTGATGACTGACAGATATCTTTCGGAATTACATACCTTTCACAAAAAATATCTTCAATGGAATTATTAGTTATCGGTGCCAAGAATGTTACTTTATCACATTTAATAAGTTCTTCAATTTGAACCTTTATATTTTCAATATCTGTTGCGGTATATTGAGATACTTTTCCGGAAAACCAATTCCACGAATCTGCTTTTGTATTCAATTTATCTTTAAGTAAACTTTCATAACATTGTCCCATATCAGGTGTTGTTGCTATTGGTGCCTCAAAATTAATACGATCTAATTCTGGAAAGTTATCTAAAAAAAAAGTATAATAATCGATTAAATCTTTGCTATTTTCAGGTAGTATAACACAATTAATTCCTATATAAGGGTATTTTGAATTATTTGCATTCTTCATCTTGATTAAATATTTAAGATTATCCAGTATGTCACGAAAGACCCGATTTCCACGTATTTTTTCAAATACATTTTCTTTATGACTGTCAATTGATATTGTTAAATCCCTCACTTTGGCTTTTAAGATTTGTTCTGTGTATCGCTTCAATAATATTCCATTTGTGGTTATAAGAATGTTCTGATTTTTACTCTCTAGATATGACAATAATTCTGGAAACTCTTCATACATTAAGGGCTCCCCACCAAATAAATAAACTGTTTTTACTGTATTAATTTCATCTAATCTTTTCTTAATTAATGAAAGTGGAAGATCACGATTG
>Ga0153928_1001250_pt1 | contig 11569 bp, 10 predicted proteins | sample TSNJ012MetaG_FD_106656 | JGI IMG/M metagenome (GOLD analysis project Ga0153928, IMG submission 106656) | Attine ant fungus gardens microbial communities from New Jersey, USA - TSNJ012 MetaG | ecosystem: Host-associated > Fungi > Mycelium > Unclassified | place: USA: New Jersey, Wharton State... | reverse complement strand
CCGTACCGCACGGTCGCGCACCTCAGGTGAATATTTGTTCGTCGTCGTCTTGCTCGTCATGGCTCCATCCTATTTGGAAGGTGGAGCCTCCGGCAAACCCGGGGCGCTTCAAGATGATGGATGCACCATTCGTTAAGTAGCATATCAAGATCAGGACGATTACTCGGACCGAACGGCGTCGGCTTTGCGGGCGCTCGAAATAGCGATCGATATCGCGGTGATCGACGCCGATCTGCCGCGCCAGAAACCGTAAAACACCATCTGGCAGGATCTCGCCGTCGGCAAGCGGACGGCCCGGATATCGCAGCAACGCCAGGGCACAGGTAAGGCCCAACCGGTTTGATGTCTTGTTCTGCCGCATGATGAGGTCGAGGTCCGTCCGATCCAGCGTATAATGCTTGGCTATTTCCCTTTCGTCCTGCGGGACGGTTGTCGCCTGTTGCCACCATATCTCGCTCAGCAGGGCTCTTCGCGCCATTCCTTGGTCCCCTCCAATTTCGTTGCGGTAAGAGCACCGAACTGGAAAATCCCTGTCCGACAAACGACCGTTTCGCGGCGTCCACAGTTTTTGTCCGCAAACCTTGCTAATCGACGGCAAATCGGACATTGTCCGAATTCAACGAGAAAACGGACACATCGCGTGCCATGACCTCTATCGGCTATGCAAGGGTCTCCACCGGCGACCAGGACACTGCCCTGCAACTCGACGCTTTGCGCAAAACAGGTTGTGAAAAGGTGTTCGAGGACAAGGCATCCGGCGTAAAAACGGATCGGCCCGGGTTGGCCGAAGCCGTCCGCTATCTCCGGGACGGTGACACGCTCACAGTCTGGAAGCTCGACCGCCTCGGCCGGTCGATGAAGCACCTCATCGAAATCATCACGGAACTGGAGGCCAAGGGTGTTGGTTTCCGCTCCATCACAGAGAATATTGACACGACGACATCCGGCGGTCGCCTGGTCTTCCACCTGTTCGGGGCGCTGGCACAGTTCGAGCGCGATCTCATCCGGGAACGAACCCGTGCAGGTTTGCAAGCGGCGGAGAAACGCGGTCGGCATAGTGGACGCCAGGCAGTCGTAACGCCGGATAAGCTTGCAAAAGCCCGTCAGCATCTGGCTGCCGGGCTGAATGTCCGCGAAGCTGCCGCCCGCGTGAAAGTCGGAAAAACCGCGCTCTACCAAGCCCTCAAAGCTGAAAAATCAGCGACACCCAAGCCAAGTCCGTTGTAGTCCTCGTAGGAACCGCATGATCACAAGCACAAACACACATGATCGTCTCCCGCAACAGCTCATTACGGCCATCCGGAATGTATACGAGCCGGCCGGAATGAAGGTGACACACCCACCTCGGTGCGAAGCTGAAAGCGCCGAGTATGGCGCGTGCCGCGTTGGCCTTGACGGTTACGCCATCGCCTTCCGCGTCGCGAAAATAACACCGACCAAGATTGGACAGTTCGTGACAATCTGGAAGCGTCCGACGCCGGGTGGTGAAATTGCGCCGCTCGATGCCACGGATAACGTGCAGTTTGTCGTGGTGAGTGTGCCCGACGCGACGCACCAGGGGCAGTTCATCTTCAATCAGAAGCTACTGATCGCAAAAGGCATTATGTCGTGCAACGGCAAAGGCGGTAAGCGAGCTGTTCGTGTATATCCGCCGTGGACAAGTCCAACAGCCAAGGACGCCATAAGGACACAGCAATGGCAAATGCAATGCTTCGTCCCTCATGCACAGGACGGAACCGCTGTATCGCCGGAACAGGTGCGCAAACTCTTTCCGGTCTGACGCCTCAGAGGCAGGTGAATACATAGGTTCGCTATACGTTCTCAAATGTCGGACAGGGCCTTTATCAACCAAAGACAGTAATGTTCTTGAAATAGCTGCTGTTGCATGCGATTCTTTGGCCTTGTACGAAGGAGGCCTGAATGCATGAGACCATGACCGAAATGCTTTCCAGTATCCGAACAATCGAAGAGATGGTCGTGGCTTTTCGCGATGAGGAACATTGTCGGAGATTGTTGGAAGGCATTGTCTGGCCGGAAGGTCGAATTTGTCCCTCCTGCGGATACAAGCGCTCAATCGCGATAGCCGGTCGTGACATGGGCAAGCGGCGGGCCCGGCCGGGACTATATCAGTGTTCGAGCGGTGACTGCCGATTCCAGTTCACGGTTACAACGCACACGCCACTGCACTCCACGAAGCTTCCCTTGCGTGTCTGGCTGAAGGCGATGTGGCTGATCCTGCAATCGGACAAGGGCTTGTCCTCGGTTCGGCTCGCCGAGAGCCTTGGAGTGAGCCAGCCGACGGCCTGGCGGATGGGACATGCTCTGCGTCTGATGATGGCGCGAGAACACATGCTCGATGGCACAGTCGAGATTGATCATTTCCATCTCGGTGGCCGCCAAAAGAAGCATCTAGACGATCCGCCGTCCGGGCGAGGCCGGAAAGGTCAGGCGAATACGGAGAAAGCGCCGGTCCTGGCAATGGTGCAGCGGCCAAATGACATCACGCCCGGCATGTCTGCAGGTGACGCGCGCGCCACGGTCGTGGCCGACCTCTCTTCGCGAGCAAGCGAACGCGTCATTGAAACGCAGATCGAATTGGGAGCTCATTTGATGAGTGACGAGTGGAAAGCATTCATGTCCATTGGCGAGAGCTTTGCCGAGCACCAGACCGTGAAGCATTCCAGCGGCGAATATGTTCGCGGTGCCGTCCACGTCAATTCGGCCGAAGGTTTCAATTCTCGCGTCCGCCGCACCATCGCTGGTGTCTTTCATCATATCAGCCCGCAGCATGCCGACCTGTATTTCCATGAGATCGGCTTTCGCTGGTCACAACGCGTCGTCACAGGTAATGCTGTTCGCAAAACGCGGCACGGACGCGACACTATTCGGACGCTCTGGTCGCGCGTGCCGCCGGCGCTGCAACTCATAAACGTCTTTCGTGCAGCTACTGGCCGACAGATGCGCCGAAGCCCTGACGGCGGAATCATCATCAAATCAGCGATAGCTGTCTTTGGTTGATAAAGGCCTCGGACAGATCAAGCACTTTCGTGTCGTGACGCCAGAATGTCGGTCCAGCCGACTTGTTTATATTATCACAACGGCAGCATTTCGATCTACATCGGTGTCCCACCAGAACTGTAGTCTGTTTAGGACAACATTCGGCCCTTACAAATCAACGCTTTCAGCGCCAAAAGTCCGGTGAGGTTCAATTGGGACAGCCGGATCAGCCTTGTGGTGTCATTTCGCCCCCAGCCGGAACCGACCCCTAGAACAAGCAGTCGTGTCACCAGCCGCCATCTCGATCACGGCAGGTCAAGGCGGGTGACTGTTCTGTTACGCCCAAGTGACCTAACGGAATTTTCGGCGGTTCCGGCTTACACCCCCTTCACGGAACTGGTACGCGCACGACAGAATGCGTGAGTGAGTGTAAAACTTCGGCTTAGCGTACGATTTTTTCCATTTCGTGAGCTGACCCCGTAATCCGCCCATTTCTACATCGTAGATTTCAGATACCGGGATAAAAACTGCCCTGTCAGCGTCTGGCTTTTCAATAGCCCAGCAGGTGTCCCCTCAAAAGTTATCTGTCCCCCGTCATGACCTCCCCCGGCCCCATATCGATAATCCAGTCTGCCTGACTGATGATGTCAAGGTTGTGTTCGATGACAATGACCGTACTTCCTTGATCCACCAGCCGATTCAGCATGGTAATAAGCTTGGCTACATCCGAAATGTGTAATCCGGTGGACGGTTCGTCAAATATGTAGGCTTGCCCGATGTTTTCCAGTTCCGCAGCCAGTTTGACCCGCTGGCGCTCTCCACCTGAAAACGTGCTGAGAGGTTGGCCGAGAGTGAGATAACCAAGACCGACTTCCGAAAGCCTTTGCAAGGGAGCCTGCATCTCTGGGACGTGGAAAAAATCAAGCGCCTCGGCTACGGTGAGCGCCAATACTTCGTGGATATTCCTGCTTTGGAAGGTGAAAGCGAGAATGTCACGTTTGAAACCTGTTCCGTTACAGACATCACAAGGGGTTACCACATCACCCATAAAAGCGAAACCTGTGTGTATTTCTCCGAGCCCCTTACAGGATGGGCACGCGCCCTTTGAATTGGTGCTGAACAGAGCCGCATTCGCATTATTATGCTTCGCGAAGAGACGCCTGATATGACCGTGTATTCCTGTATATGTGGCGATGTTGGAACGCTTGGAGCCGCGCAACTCACTCTGGTCGATTTTTATAATGTCAGGATATTGGGCCGTTAGAGCATGGCTGATGAGGGAGCTTTTACCTGAGCCGGCTACACCGGTAATCACGTTTAAGACTTCTATGGGTACAGACACGCAGACTTCTTTGAGGTTGTGGAGCGTGACATTCTCCATTGTAAAAAAACCCTTGGGCTTGCGGAAGGTCGCCTTGATGTCCGGTTTTATCGAAAGGAACTCACCGGTCAGGGTGGCGGAAGCCAGAAGCCCCGGCAAGTTGCCCTGATACATAATTTCGCCGCCGCATGAACCAGACTTCGGCCCCATGTCGACAATATGGTCAGCAATGGCGATAACGCCCGGATCGTGCTCCACAACCAGTACGGTATTTCCCTTATCGCGCAGTTCCTTCAGGATGGTGTTGAGTTTGTCCACGTCCGCCGGGTGTAATCCCGCACTGGGCTCGTCAAGAATATAGGTCAAGTCGGTCAGGCTGCTGCCCAAGTGCCGCACGATTTTTACCCGTTGCGACTCTCCGCCCGATAGCGTTGAAGTTTCCCTGCTCAGACTCAGGTACCCAAGGCCGATGGTGACAAGGTGCCCAAGACTGGTTTTTACAGCGTCAAGAATAGGTAACGCTGGCGTGGCTTCCTCCAGAGTTTCGATCTCACTCAAAAAAATAATGAGGTCGCTTATCTGCATGGCACTACAGTCTGCAATGTTTTTACCGAGAACTTTAGACGCCAATACGGCGGAGTTAAGTCTTGCACCGTGGCATTCCGGGCAAATCCCGCGAGTTACGATACTGTCGAATTCATTTTTGTACATAACCCCGCTTTCTTTGGAATCACGTTTGAAAAAAGTCCGCGTGAATCTTGGGATGATGCCTTCGTACCTCGCTGACTTGCGCCACCCCGGAGAGGGATTGGTGAGCTTTATACCTTCTGCATACAGAAGGTTGTGCCATTCTTCTTCACTGTAGTCTTTGAGCTTCTTGTCGTTATCAAACAAGCCGGAGCGCGCATAGCGCGACCAACGCCAGCCGCCCGTCTCAAAAGTCGGAAAGCGTATTGCGTTCTCGTTGAGCGACTTTTCTTTGTCCAGCAGCAGCTCTATGTTTACGACGTCGACCTTGCCGAGCCCTTCGCAATGCGGGCACATGCCCTGCGGGTTGTTGAAGGAGAAAGCGTTCGCATAACCAGCAAAAGGCTGGCCGATCCGGGAGAACAGGAGCCTCAGGAGTGGGCTGAAGTCCGTAATGGTACCGACAGTAGACCGGGCGTTGCCGCCGATGCGATTCTGATCGACAACAACCGCGATCGTAAGGTTTTTTATTTCATCCACATCCGGTTTGCCGTAATGCGGCAACCGGTGACGGATAAAGCTGCTGTATGTCTCGTTAAGTTGGCGCTGAGATTCCACCGCGATAGTGTCGAAAACGAGGGATGACTTGCCGGAACCGGAGACCCCGGTGAAAACTGTCAATCGATTTTTGGGAATACTCAAGGTGACGTTTTTCAGGTTGTTTTCCCGGGCACCTCTGACGATCAGGTCCTTTGGCTTGCCCATGATCCCTTCTTTATTTTCGTATATTGAGTATGGACAGTACTACAGGACAGGCAGTTCAACAATGAAAGCATGACAGCGGGCACCAATGGACTTTCGAGTATCGCATCGCCGGCATATAACGCGATCAGTTTGTCGACCTGGCTGTCGTTTTCAGAAGCTGACTGCACAGAATTTCAGGAGTCGGCTGCACTGGTTGATTGCAGGACGGCGTATAGGGCCGTCTTGCTCACACGGCCGATCCCAAGCTGGTCGGCCAGGTAGGCTACGGCCTCCTCTGAAGGTTCGGTCCCTTGTCCGGCGAAATAGCCATTGGTGCAAAAGAACTTCAACTGGAACGCTACGCCCAATCGCACACCGGCGGGCTTGGTGCTCACAAAATCGAGATAGGAAAAAGAAAGGCTCCAGTCTTTGGCCAATGCCTCACGCGAAAACTGTAGATGCATTGCCTCTCCTTGCCCTCGCTACGAAATCCTTCGAAAATACAGTGCCAAGCGTCAATCATGTTCCGCACTTGTACCACGAGTTGGCCAAAAGCGCAGCTTCGCGCCGGTTAGGCCATATAGATGAGAAGACGGGTATTGACTGGACGCTACCGCAAGGGTGCGGCCATGATGTGGTTTCCCAATCGTTGGAGGCCATTTGCGCAGTGTTGCGGCGCGTCTCTAGCACCGTCGGAGATACGGACTTTCTCCTCGGCGGCGATCGTACAAACATACTCCAAAACCAAGTTCGTGGGCCCATCGAAAGAACTCTTCATTATCTTTTACAAGGATACCAGCACGTCGCATCGGAGAAGTAGCCATAGTCGCTGCCATTGCGCGCTCAATCGCTCTTGCGGTGTCATTTCGCCCCCAGCCAGAACTGACCCCCAGTAGGTTTGCTGTTTGCAACACGGCCATTTCGGTATCCTCAAAGCCTACTATCATTACCAGATCGAACTGTGAATTTCACGGCTCGCCATCCGGATCGGCGGCGTTCGGATCACGTAGCGGCCTGAGTTCGCCTCGCGCAACGAATTCCGGCAGGGTAAAGGCGTATCGGCCGAGCATGTTGACATGTTTGGAGCCTAGCGGCGACAGGCGCGCGACGTCTTCGGGCCTGACGTCGTAGCCCTCTGCCACGAGCTGATTGAGGGCGGCGTCCATGTAGATCGTGTTCCAGAGCACGACGAGATTCTTATGTAGGTTTTCTGCTCCGTTGCTACTCAGACCCCAGATTCACCACTTTCGTGTCGTGACGCCTTTTATGGCATTTTTTGCAAGAAATCGTTTCCGCCGGCTCTGATCTGGCCGAATTTTGCTCGGCGGAAGCCGCTTCCTCTGTTCGGAGGCCCTTGGGCCGGTTCCGCTGGGTGCTGTCAGAGAAGAATTTATTGCTTTGAATTCGACCGCCGCGACATGCTCGCCTTTAGGCGACCGCCTTAGGCGGCCCGGAGGGGCATTTGGAGCGGATTTTGATCGGTCGTCCTTTTTTATTACTCGTAGAGTTGTCCGAGCGGTCTGTTTTTTTGAACCCTCTATGATCTTTCCGTAAAGCCCGTTCGGCTTGCGCAACTCCTGCGCCATACCTACGGCTGCCCTTGATGATCCATTGTTTCCACTCGGCGCTTGTTATCCGGATCAGGTTGGTGTCGCTCGGCCGTCCAGGTCGCCGCCGTTCGGTCATCACTATCAATCCGAGATCCTGCGCGTGTCTGACGGCGTTCTGGACCGTGGTTCGGGCAACGCCGGCCCTGGCGGCAATCTCGGCAATCGAGCAATCGCACTGCCTGGTGCAGCCGGCCTCGGACGCAATGATCGCCAACGCGGCCAGCTCGCCGGTTGTAAAGCGGGCGGCCAGGGAAGGCGGCATGACACCTGCCGTCGCCAGGGTGCGCCGCCGTGCGATGGATTTTGCCCGATCGGGAGAGCGTTGCTGTCGTCGTGCGGGAAAGAGATGCCGGGGCAGGGGAGGGCGCTGGTCCGACGCGGGCTGTGAAGCCCCGCCCGTCTGTACGGCGACGGCACCGGCGCCGCGTATGGAGATGCGCCGTATCTCCGCATGGGTCGCAAGCTGTTCGGCGTCGCCTTCGGCAATGGCGCCGCTGCCATAGGCGCTCCAGACAGTTTTCATGATCGCGTCAATCTGCTTGAGACTGGCGACGGACAGCGCGTTTTCGATCTGGTTGATGAACATGGTGTGGCCCCTTGCCGGGACCGCAAAAACAATAACACCTCATGCGAGAAAAATGCGATTTTCCCGTTGACAACAATTCGCTGTCATGAGAATGTTGAGCTTGGTGGAACAACATTCTTTATGAGTTTCGAGGCCCTCAACGCGTCCAACGTTGGGGGCCTTTGCTATTTGGCTTTATGCGGTCAAAATGATTCCCTCAGAATTGAACGGTGCATCTTGCTGCGATTCGGCAGTTCCGTCGAATCTATCATCATTGCTTTATAGCATATGATTTTATTAGGTGTATATGTCTTCTTTAAGAAGATCATTACTAATTAGATTATTCTTGGTGTCTCAATAAAATTTCGTTGAGCACTATGTTGTGCATGTCTTCTGGCAAATCAATAACATACTGCCACGCACGACCTCGGCCATGTGCGGCCAATATTTTTTTTCTTTTTATAAAGCCCAGCACTTCTAGAGCTTTGGTTGCCTTTAGAATCCCTGTCTTGTCTATACGGGTAACATCAACGAGAAATTGAGTGGTAACGATATAATCTCGGCGTTGCGCTTCGGCTATTATAAAAAAAATTCCAACATATTGAACACGCATATTTCCCGTACCTTCAATAGCAGGATCGCTCAGCATACGCTCTAATAGCGCCCAGTTTGAGGTTCTGTATATCTGCATTTGGCCTTGCATTAAAGTTCTATTGGGGATATATGATGTTTTTAAGCGGGGAACGAGGACTAGCTGTGGAGCTGCGGGGGCAGGTATTTCATCCGGGCGGTCAACTCCTCTGCTGACGAATGACGTTGTGTGTGAGCATGACGGACGGCGTTGCCCTGCGTTTTATGCAGAGGCAACATTATGTCTGAATACACCAGAACCCGAGCTATTCCGAATCTCCTTAATTTTAAAATCTTTCAAAGCTTCGCAGTTGTTGCGAACCCGATATGCGTGCCGGACTGCCCCCGCTTTCTTCCCACGCATGTTTCAACGACTGCGAAACCCTTCCTGTCCACCGTGCTGGCGATTGGCATTCTTGGCCTGGGCCCCCCTGCCCATGGTGCCGATCTTCCCTCCCGGCAGGCTCCCCGCACAACCGTGGTCCGCTCCGACACCGTGAGTGATGGCGACTGGAACGGTTACTATGCTGGCGTTTACGCCGGAGCAGACTGGCTTCAGGGCGAACGCCGTTCCCCAACCGACAACACCGGCAGGTCTTCCACCAATGGCAACGCCGGTATCGCGACCGGTGTCCATGGCGGCTACAACTGGCAGTTTGACCGGATCATAATCGGCCTTGAAGCGGATATCGGCTATTCCGGAGCGGATGCAAAAACCAGGCGCGATCCTGATCGAGCGAGCGACAAAACGTCTGTGGACTGGACCGGTTCCATCCGTGGCAGGCTCGGTTACACGCTCACTCCCGCCACCATGCTCTACGTGACGGCAGGTGCGGCGGTCGGTCAGGTCAACTGGAAGTATGACATCCCGGAAACCGGCGACTGGGCCAACAAGGACAAGACCAAATTCGGCTGGATTGCCGGTGCCGGCGTCGAGGGCAAGCTGACCCAAAAGCTCAGCCTGCGTGGCGAATATCTTTATTCGCAGTTCGACGGCAGCAAGGTCAAAAACCACCAGACCCGCGCCGGTCTTTCCTATCGCTTCTGACGGTGGACGGAACAACCGTCCTCTCATTCAATCCTGTCTTCCTGAAGGTTTCTCATGAACAAACTTGCTCTTCTGGCGGCTGTCGCTCTTGGAACGACAGCCCTTTGCAGCCCGGCCTTTGCCGCAACCCAGGTCAACGGTGTCGCAGGCTGTATTACAAATGAGAGTGTTACTGTCGTTACAGCTGGAGGGACCGGCAGCGACGGCATCGGTGCGGGTTTAGCAAACCAGAACTACAGCTGCGGTTCCGTCAATAACACTGGTGTCGTAAGTAACGGTATGACCGTCGGCAATTGGGTATCTGCCGATGAACTCAATCCGCTCCTGAACGATATCTATGCCCAGCTTGGCAACGGCAGTTCCGCCAGCTCCCTCGAAACCGTCGCGCACGACAGTTCGTTAAAAGGCGCCGGCACGGCTGACGATCCGCTCGGCCTGTCCGACACCATCACCGGCCAGATCAACCAGAACACGACCAACATTACCAATCTGACCAATACGGTCGATGACCATAGCGTCAGGATCACCAATCTGGAATCCACGGTCGATGACCATTCGCAATGGATCGACAACGTCAATAACGGCGGTGGTATCACGTATTTTCATGCCAATTCGACGCTGGCGGATTCCCGGGCCGTCGGTTCGGAATCGGTAGCCGTCGGCGGCAATGCCCAGGCTTTGGCCGATAACGCCGTCGCCATGGGATCGAACGCCCTGGCAAGCGGGCAAAATGCAACCGCCATCGGGACAGCAAGCGTCGCATCGGGGGCCAACAGCACCGCTCTTGGTGCGTCCGCTACCGCCGAAGCCGACAATTCGGTTGCGCTCGGAGCCAATTCGACGGCAACACGGGCAAACACCGTTTCAGTCGGATCGGCAGGCAACGAGCGCCAGGTGGTCAATGTCAGGGCCGGAACGCAATCGACCGATGCCGTCAACGTCTCGCAGCTGAAGGGCGCGACCGACGCGCTCGGCGGCGGATCGCACATCGATGACAACGGCACTGTCGTCGGGCCGTCCTATGTCATCAACAACAACACCTATAACAACGTCGGCGATGCCCTGAACGCGGTCAATGACGGCACCCGCGCCTATACCGACCAGCGGGTCAACGAACTGCAAACCTATGTCGATGGCCGGTTCAATGACGTCAACGCACAGATCCGCTCCATCCGCAACGAGATGCGCGGGGTCGCGGCTATGGGAATGGCTGCCGCCGGACTGCGCTATGACGATCGTCCAGGCAAGTTTTCGCTGGCAGGCGCGCTTGGCGGCTACAAGGGCAAGACCGCCATGGCATTCGGTCTCGGCTGGACACATCCGAACCAGAATATCCGCCTGAACGCCTCCCTGAGCATTGTCCCCGATACCGGACAGAAGGCGTGGAACGCCGGGGCACAATGGACCCTCAACTGAGCAGATGACAGGTGCATCATGGCTTCCAGACTGACCCATATCGTCAACACGTTTGTTCTCGTCGCATTCTATGGCGTGATCGGGGCAGGAGCCGTTGCCGTCGGTCTCGTCGGCCTGTCGCGGTGGCCGCTGGACAAGGCTGCCGCCGTGGCCGAGCCGGTTGTCAAGGGAACAGCCGACACAGTGCCCGGGACGGCACGGAAGCCGGAAGATAAAATGCCGGTTGCGGCAGATCGTGATCTGCCGCAGCCTGGACATGGCAAGGCACTGCCTGCGCCGGACGTTTCCGCCACAACGGTTTCTCCCATATCGGTCAACAAAAGGCCGGTTCAGTTTGCCTCCGCCATGCAGCCAGGCGAGCAGATGGCCGACGGCGATCTTGAACGCTCAAAACGGTATTTCGGCTTTTGGGAACTCAATTGCGAAACCGCATGGTCCAAAAACCTGCGCGTCTGCCTCATCCAGCAGGTTTTGAACGACACCGAGGTACCGGGCGCATCCCTCGACTGGCGGCTGGCGACGACGGTCGATAACGCACCGATGATGGCAAT
>Ga0153928_1001246_pt1 | contig 11579 bp, 9 predicted proteins | sample TSNJ012MetaG_FD_106656 | JGI IMG/M metagenome (GOLD analysis project Ga0153928, IMG submission 106656) | Attine ant fungus gardens microbial communities from New Jersey, USA - TSNJ012 MetaG | ecosystem: Host-associated > Fungi > Mycelium > Unclassified | place: USA: New Jersey, Wharton State... | reverse complement strand
GAAAGAAAGCTTTCTTCATATGCCCCAAACTCCCATGCCTTTCTTGGAAAAAGCCAAGTCAAAATAAGCAGCAGAATTTCTAGAGGCTTAACGGAGTTAAGCTGTCTGGAAGGAATCCTTTGATAGCAAGAAAGAATGCCTCAACTGGATAAATTCACTTATTTTACACAATTCTTCTGGTCATGCCTCTTCTTCTTTACTTTCTATATTCTAATATGCAATGATAGGTATGGGGTACTTGGGATCAGCAGAATTCTAAAACTACGAAATCAACTGCTTTCACACCGGGGGAACAAGATCCAAAGCAAGGACCCCAACAGTTTGGAAGATATCTTGAGAAAAGGTTTTAACACAGGTGTATCCTATATGTACTCTAGTTTATTCGAAGTATCCCAATGGTGTAAGGCCGTCGACTTATTTGGAAAAAGGAAGAAAATAACTTTGATCTCTTGTTTCGGAGAAATCATTGGCTCAGGAGGAATAGAAGGAAAGATCTTATATTTGATCTTGGAGTCTTCATATAGCACTTCGCTCTGGGAATTCCTTTCAAGGACGGGATGGGGGATCACTGGTAAGAATGACATAACGCTAATCCATGCTCTAAACGGCCAATCCATGCTCTAACCGGCCAAGAAAGCGGGAACATAAAAAAATTTATATAACCATCATAGTAGGCATCTTTCTTTCGAATCTATCAGCTGCAGCATTGCGAGATTGTCTTAGTCTTCAGTCTACTTTCATACAAGGTAAAAAAGAATGCCCGTGGCATACCAAGTGAGATGCCAAAGAAAGATAATGGGGCCTTGGCCGCAGCATCGCATTCGTTAAGCGAGGGGTGCAGTTGGCCAAGGGAAGGGGAGTGGTAAGGTGGGGCCCCTTCACAATGCTATTGGAGCATTTTTGAACTAATTCACTCAGAAGGAAAAAATGAGAAGTTGACTTATTAAAATGAACCTTACTAAGGGTGCTTCCACAAGCGCATACAAAGTGCCTTTTTCTACATCAGCAACTATTGAGCTTGGGCCAACCAAGAATAAAAGAGAGGGTACAACAATAAAGTGAAGTAGTAAAGCGGGTAAAAAGAAGGGCGTCGCATCTTAGCAACGGTTCCCTGCTTCCGGCAACTCCATGAAAGATCACCGATGAAAAAAAGGGCAATATCCACTCGTAGATCGGGTTGGTTATATTTATATAAGGACTCTGTTGCATATTTCAAATCTTGATAGGCAGTAGGGTAAGGAAAGGATCATCAATCTATGATAATTTCCGAGTTGCAAAATCCCTCCTTAGTCCCGAGAGAGTCAGGAGGAGAAGGAAAGACAACCTGACTTTCATCCTTACTGGACTACTTCATATGCCTTCCGCACACAGGACAGAGGAATTCACTCCACACACGAGCCAACTCCCCTAAAAGGCAAGCTTACCCCGAAGGTTTTGAAGATAATGCCAATTCACTTACTTGCACAAGTAAGGAAGAGTTTTTTTTCCTATTCTACTTGCACTTAGAAAGACTCTTTCTTGCTTCTAGCCTTTAGGTAAATCGCCCCGCCCAACAGGGATCATTATCTTCCAGACTAAACTGTATTGTATTTAGGATCTAAGATCTATTCGTAGATCGCACTTTTAAGCGCCTGATTAGTCAGACAGTTTATTACAGGTCAACGATCAATCACCCCGACATATGCTATCTTGCGTCCGGAGTTAGCTTGTCCTCTTCAAGGCTTTCTTTCATGCAATTGGCGACGCCATCGTCTATATCTTTCTTGTTAAGATCTTAAGCTTCCTGGACGTCTACAAAGATGTTAGGCAGGAAATGTTTACATTGGGGAAGAGTTCATGCTATCATGTCGCTAAAAAGTGGCCTTTTTCCTAAGAAGCTTTTTCCCTCTACCTTTGAAAGTAGTGTTCAAAAGCCTGACTTCATTGGTTCGATCAGTCTTTTCATATAAAGAGCATTGGGCCTTTAGCACCGGCCTTCTCTTCATTCCCACCCTGAATTATTCGGACTAAGATCGTCATCGTAGCCTCAAGGCAAGCTCCTGAAGTAGAAGTGTGAGGCAAGACGGGCTGATAAAGAAAATCCTTTCTTGAGGGTGGAATAAGGCAGGCAGAAGACTTCGGAGTCGGGGAGATCATCAAAAAAGAAATCCAATGCTTGTCGTGGGCAATCCTATAGCCATAAAGAAGTAGAGCTCCTTCTCATCCACGCACAGGCATCATCCTAAGAAGCGGAGCCTAGGGCTGCTCTTTCCTTCTCAATCTGAATCGGCTGAAGAGTCATTTTTCCCTGAAGCCGAGACCGAACTCACAATTTATCCCGAAACAACGGATTCCTCACCCTCAGGAGCCCGAAGTAACTCATCCTCATCAGCCCCAAGTAACGAATCCGAATGCCTATCTCCAGCCGAATTCATTTCATAAGACTTATCGGAAGAAGCAATTGGATAAGAATCATACGCTGAATGAGCAGACGAATCGACCGAGGAAAGAGATGCTTACACACTAGAACAGAACCTAACTCCACTTCTTTTTTTCTTTCTCCTGTTCCTCTCAACAGGTCAGTCAATATCAGTAGTGGTCCTCTTGCCTAGCGGAGTCAGCCCTTAATGGACAATGATAGGCAGACCAAAGATTGCACATCGCAGTCTAAGCGTGCTTGCTTTGCGCACCGGCACAGCAGAATTAGAATCCGCTGGCTCAGATGAGTGGCTCTTGGCTTACTTCCTTGAGAAGGGCTTTCTGTAACTAAGAAATGAGAATTGTTGACCCATATGTCCGGCTCAAAAAGAGGAGGAAACTGTCAATTTCACACTTAGAGATTGAGCTCGTCAGTGATCTTTTCCATGGTGTCTAGATAAACCTGCTTTGAACATTACATTTGTACCGTTTTGTTTGGCAGGCATTACTGTGATCTTGAAGCCCTTGCTAGGAGCTACTCGGTACGGCTCACTACTAAAGAAGGTTCAGGCATGCTTCGACTTAGCCCTGTGATCCGCTAATTCATCTCAATCTCTGATATTCCGCAAAGGAGGTGGATAGGGTCAGCGAAAGAAGTGGCGAGGGCAGAAGAAAGGGTGTTTTCAATTCAAGGTTCCCGCCCCTGGAAATGGGTATTAAACAAAGGACATAGTGGGTTAGGTAAGACCTCTTTTGAGAGGAAAGATCTATCAAAGCAGAAAGTCCAGAACCAAAGGATTGGCTGTAAAGCCAATGCGTATACTTTAAAAGTTAGACTTGGAACTACTGCTACGCGCCTTATCTGTACTTTCTTTTTGGGGTAGGAATTCGTAGTGGGACGTTCTTTTCATAGATCCTTCGAGCGAGAAAGGTGCAGCGCCTTACCGGGGCCTTTGACCCTCAAGGTTATCCGGAGCCACTTTAAGGCAGTTTATTGACCGTAGCAACGCAATGTTCAGTGGTGGGGCAAAGCACTAGCGAGAAGCTTCCCTTTGGATTCTTTTCCCAGGCAGTTTTCCTGCCCATAGATAGTAGGACCAATCCTTCTTTCCACGCTCCCTTAAAAGTTTTTCCGGTTGGTTATTCTTTAGTAATGCATTGGTGCCTGACCCTTGCAATCAACTTTCATAGGTATACTTTGACGCATCTCTGAACAAGCAAATCTCAAGACTTCTGCTGCTCCCGCCCGCCACCCGGTCGTTCTTATGGTCTCTGGAATCGCTTTCAAAGCGGATTTTTTCTTCCTTTTTTCCATTGAGTGTAAATTCCGGGTAATCACCTGTGCGGGATTGATTTAGCTCAGAAGCGCCCTCTCTTTCACAGCCGAGGAGTACACATCGATGAGCTTAAGTAAGCGTTTTTGACTACTAAACTTTTTTGATGCAAAAAAGAAATATACGTTCTGAAAGATCTCGACTAGAAGGAGAGGGAGCTAAAAAGTAGGATGTTAGGGGAGAGCTACGTCATTTCATTCCAAGTAGAGTTAGTTAGAGTTCATTCGGTGAATGAGAGTTAGGCTTCATGAATGTCCAAAGAAAGATGCGCCGGTGTTGTCGTATAAAACATACGATTTAAATTGTGCCCGTTGTTTACTTACTTTATTTAAGTAGATAGACAAACTAGAGCCGCTTGAAAGCGAAGAGAAAACTTCAGTCTAAAGTTGACGAAGTCGTTCTAATTCTAAGGAATGCAGTTTTTCATCCTCTAACATCTGGAAAGAAAATCCCTTAACATCCTGAACTCCATCCAGCAGCTGTTCACACCTGCTGTGGCTTATTCTTCTCTTGCTTCATCGGCTATCGCCGCGGATCGAAAAGGCAGCCCTCGCTTCTTCATCAGGAAGATCAAAGGAGAAATGAGTCTTTTCTTCTGTAATGGAAGACAAATTCCCAAGTTTTGAGGTCCACCCTTCCTTTCTCTAAACTTAGCTTCTTAATCATGAGTCGGTCGAGCCTGTAGGTAGTTGTGGGCTCTGCGGCTGGAGGAACGTCAATTCTTGACTTTCATGTCCATGCTCGTTATTCACTCGCAATTTTATCCCCCTTAATCCTGCACTTGACTCTCCCTGCTCCGAAAGCGTGAAGTAGTCACCATAGGAAGATTGTCGTCCCCTGTCAACTCCCGAGCGAGACCGATGTTCATAAATGAGAGAACAAAGTAGATCAATTAGAAATGACAGAACAAAATAAATGGGAGGATTGGGTCTGTCTGTCTATCTTCCAGTGCCCTCTCCGACCAAGTTTAATCTTAATCCTTACGCTCCTCTCACATTCGTTCGAGCCTGCCTTCACATCCTTCCCCAGCCGCTGAAGTCTCTGAAGTCGCAGACTCCGCGGAAGTCGCTCCATGATGCGAGCGCATCTTTGTAAAGAAAGCGAGTAGGCAGCAGCGGGTAGAAAGTTTTCCCAATCCGTATGAACTGCAACAGCTCATGTCTAGGAAGAAAGTCAATTTATGGACTCCAGGGTTGCGGTTGCGTGAATCGATGCCTTTGCCGGTAAGACCCTATATCATTATCATTCTTCGTCTTCGCGAGAAGCCAATCACACACAATCTTCTTCTTTCTTTTTGATGCCGAAAAGATAGACTGACTTTTTCAAGGAAAGTGGAATCGACCAAGATCCTATATTTTCTTTCCGACATTCATGTCTGTCTTTTTTGGTTCGTTAGGAAGTGAGAAAGCATTCCCCATTTGGAGCAACGCACCTTAAAGTCAAGTCTTATTTGTCCATACAATTGTATCCACCTGCTCCTTCTTCAGCCGCTCGTTCCCTAACATCTGGCTCCTTAACACTTCCCCAACCTATCTATCCCTGACACAAGACAATCCAGGTCTTATGGGCACTTCTGAATAAGCTTCAAGAAAAGATAAGTGGAATCGGCTTCGATAGCGCTAAAGCGTCACTCTAGACTTTATCAGTCCTAGTCCTTCCTATTTTCTTTAGTAAAGGTAATTTATTCGCTCGACTAATAAGGAGAGGAAACGGCGTACCTGAAGACGGTGTCGGTGGTGATGAAGGTTGCGAAGGACTACCAACAATCGTAGGAGTAATGTAACCACGGAGACGAACATTCGGAATTTGAGGCCAATGCCCACGACCCATATCAGCCAAACAAACCCTTCTCGAGCATTCGTACCCACTGTACGGTTCTCACTTGCAACACCAGACTGCACGTCATTTGCAGTACCAAACTGTAAATCATTGGCAGTAAAAGAAAGAGCAAAAGACTGAGATTGCATTTGAATTAAGATTCTTATTCTCATTCTTTTTTTATTTCGTTATTTTCTTTCTTTCTCCTTTTTCTCATCTTTGGGGAGGAAGATTCTAGTACTATCAGAAAAAAGAGACTACCATTAACAACATAATACAACTTAGATTCCCAAACTACAAAAAGAATAAGAGAACAATCTTCCTAAACTATAAACTTTTCTCTCAGCTTTCTCTGTTTTCTAGTAAAGATTGAAAATTTATAGTTTTGAAGGAACGAGTGAAGAGCGAGCAAGGAGCAGAGTGACGCTTATTTCATTGAATCTATTAGAGTGACAAATTAAGTTGAGCTTATTCTGTAAGGGCGTAAAGAGAAAGGGAGTTTACGACCTTACCCTTTCTCCTAGCCCTCGGGGGCGAAGCCATAAGAATTCGAACAAGAAGGAGTGGCTGAAGCGACTGAGCGAGTGAAGAACGAGCATATGGATGTTAGGGATTACAATAGCGAGGTGAGCTGCAGATGTTAAGGGATGGTGAGTCAAAACGACAGATTAAGGGGGAGTATAGCGCAGGTAGCTTGGGGATTAAATGTGAAACTTGCTCGACCTGCCCTCTCACATTCGTTCGAGCAAGTAAACTCCCTTACTCCGTCCCACACAGTGTACTACTATCGGCCCTACCAGGCAACATCTACTTACACAAGCTCGATCAGGAGATAGGGAGGATCCGACAGAAGTACGAAATTCCGATTGTTCAGAGAATCAGATCGGTTCTATTAAAGACAAGTCGTATTCTATGTGAAACTTTTCTTAGTTTTCGGCTGGCCCCCTCTTTTGAAATCAGAGGGCCTGTACCATGATTGGTTGATGGAAATTCTCCGTCATTTACCGACCGATGGTTTAATCAAGAGAGAAGGCCCTTTGTCCCGGTTAAAAGGTTCAGCGATGTTTATTATTGCTATGATGAACGCTACGGATCGGTGGTCGTTAACGTTGTTAATGACAATCATGTCAATCTCTTTGGACCCACCTTGGCAAGTTCCGTGTCCAGACTACATCATGGGGGTATAACACTTTCTCAGTGCTACCCAAGCCGGCAGCTGTCTGCTTTGTAACTGGGCAACCTCTCGTAGACTACTGTTCTTGTCTTGGCCTTTGTTCACACAATCACATCATATGGTAGTGTGGTTGGCAGCGGAAGTGAATCTGATTCAGAAAGAAAAGCCTAGTCGTCCAAAGGCCATAAGTGATTAAGGTGACATACGAAAGGGAACTTTTATAAATGGAATTCTTCCCCGAAAAGAGGTCCAGACGATGCGCACTCCTGATGGGCTGAACAAATCTATAGCAAAGGAGGTATCGGTTGTGCAAGACCTGAAAACTGTCTCATCCTAGTTGGCCGGGGAGGCATGGGACCTTGTTCTACCAGTCGACTGAGCAGCCCCTCTGGGGAGAAGACCAGATTAATAAGGAATAAAAATGCCACTGCCACCGAACCGGTGAAGACCCATTACTATTCACCGAAGGTTAAGGCTTTCTTAGAGAAGGCGGGATACAACTTTCGTTTCCTTATTTTAAATATGTAAGCCTAAGAGACAGGAGTCAATCTACTCTATTTTCCATTAAAAAAACGCTTTCCTCATCTAAACTCGCATAAAAGTAGATGGAAGCGGCGTGGTTACCATAGCTCATGCATTTTTTTCAATCTCAGGAACAGGAAGAAGATGGTTTTCAACCAGTAAACCCGAGAAGAACCAGAAAGAAAAAGGATGACTCCTTGATGCCCCCAGGCCCGGCTACGAGATCCAAGGTCAGACCTTCGAGTCCCAAAGGTAAACCTTCTGATCCTTCCCTTTGTTAAAGAAATGCCTTGTTTTGGAACGCTAGAGGAGCGAGTTTATGAGCGCTCGACAGAGAGAGTATCCCCAAGCTTTAGGTAATGGACCTTACCTGCAAGACTTGGAGCATATGGGAGCTGAGAACGAAGCGACTTCAGCGAAGCGACCGTGCGAGCGAAGAGCGGGCTGATGTTATGGAAGTCAAGTGCCAGATGTTAGGGAGTTTAATCACGAGCAAGGGGCGAGATTAGGTAAACTAGATCGGCCTTTGCCTTTGGAGGTTATTCCGATCTCTTTCAGGAATGAAATTCGCATCCCCTCGTTACGTCTCCTTCACTCGCCAACTCCCCCTCGCTCCGTAAACTACACTCGCTCCATAGCATAGATCAAGCTATTCAATGACTCGAGCGAGAGGAAGAGATTCTAAGGGCTGTCACTTTTCTATCCCGTAACGGTGCCAAAAGCCTTCACCCGACACGCGATTCTATTACATCTAGCTGCTTGTAGTTTCTTTTCCACAGAAGAATCTCTATCTTGTGCCGTGCTTGCTTCTGCTTGCGTGAAATCTTTTCCAACACGGTCGACACCCGGTAGGCCGACGTCGCAACTAGTTACGGGCAGCTCTAGCCCTTGACTAAAAACCAAGAAAAAAGAAGTTTAAGAGTCATCTTCCATTCATATCGATTTGGCTTTTTCTGCACCATATTTGGATCTGCCTCTTCTTCGATTCGGAATTCCCAGCAAATCCTTGACTCCTCGAAGACAATGGGATTTAACACCTGGCGAATCTTTCACTCTACCTCCTCTTATTAAGACCATAGAATGTTCCTGCAAATTATGACCTTCCCCCGGAATGTGAGCAAAGATCTCCTGTCGATTGCTCAACCGTACTTTGGCTATCTTACGTAGAGCTGAATTTGGTTTTTTCGGTGTTCTCGTTGAAACACGCGGGCGTACTCCTTGCTTCTGGGGACATTGATCCGAAGCTCTACTACGGTCCGTGCGCCGTTTTTCTTCTCTACCATGACGAATTAATTGATTTATTGTAGGCATCGCTCTTTCTCTTGTACTTCCCCCCGATTTTTGCCCTATCACCAGTGCTTACTCCCGATCCAAAGCACCCCTTTTCCATTCATAGAGAAATCCTATCGTTAAAATCAATAAAAAGGCCATCATGGACCAAAATCCAAACGGATCAATCTTGTTGAGAGGTACTGCCCAAGGAAAGAAAAAGGTGACTTCCGGATCAAGGATAATAAATAAAATTGAAACAAGATAAAATCGTATATCAAAACGACTTCTGGCATCACCGAAAGGATCGAAACCACATTCGTAGGCCGACAATTTTTCTGGATAAGTCGAAGTATTAGAAGAAAATGGAAAAGGAACACCGAGTGGGATCAAAGAAACTAGCAGACTGATAACTAAATAGATAAAAATAGGCGCAAATTCTAACATCACCACAGACCACTTTTGATTCTCTCTCCTTGCTCGAGGAGCGGCATACAAAAAAAAAAAGAAGAGAACGAATTAATCTTTTTTTTTCGGCAATAGACCCCATTCTTCCAGTTCCGGCTTGACAGCCTCCATCCATCGCTTGTGGGCTTCGGTCCTTCTATTGGGTTCCTCCTCGTTTAGAAGAGAAATCCTTAGAGCCCGCTTTAGTTTTTCAAGGTGTCCTTGCCAATACCTTAGTCTCTTAACGTTCGTTTTCAACTCAACCTGACGTTCCTCTCTAGTTAAGTTGCGATATGGGTTCGGTTGCTGCAGTCCTAAGGTAGCCTCTGGCAGCAAGCCAAGCAGGATAAAATGCAGTATAACCATCTAGTGATAAAGCGGGAAGGACTATCCATTGGAGGATCAAGTTCGCTAGTTCAAGCAAGAGCAAAAGCAGCAAGATTTAAATCTGGGATAGCTGGTTCCACGGGTTCTAAAGCTCTAGAGCAAGTCAGTTTTTAAACTATCCATATAGATCAAGGGATAATTACAGTGCTAAGTCCATCTAGTATGAGTTCATAGCTAGGAAGCCAATCTAGGCTAGGAGAAGTTGATAGGTAATAGATTGCGGGTTAATAAGTGAATCCTCCTTTTTTTAAGTATGCCTGTTCCTTCTCTATGTTCTGTGTCACCGCAGGGTGAGCGCAGGAATCTTTATTGAAAGCTGTTCGAGACTAGGAAATGACTAAGTGACCAAGACAAAAGGCCAGGGAAGGCTTGGAATCCTAAGATAAGGCAATGCGCCAATCAATCTTACGCCAATGCGAACACACCTGCAAGCACATGAACTCGCGCAACCAAGAAAGCACTTGCTTTTGAGCTGCTTGAAAGGGCTTATTCGATGACTGATTCGCTTACTGAAGAGAGAAGGAAAGAGAAGTACTTTCGGCGAGCTCTTACATTCAAGAAAAAAGCATTTGCCCTAAAACGACTGACAACAATGGGAGGCGCGTAGCGGAATCTAAAGTTGCGAAGGTGCTCTTACACCAACAGAAAGAGAAGGAAAGGTATTGCCGCTTAGCCACATGACTCCTTTACTCACGGAATTCCCTACTAGACTTCCAAGAATAGCAAGAGCAAGCAATAAAAGAGAAAAAAGAGCTTGTGCACGAATAGCTTGCACGAAGAAGCTCTGGCGCTTCTTTCTTTCCTTGGGCATTTGCAAGTGTGCTAGATCATCAATTAATGTCCGCTTTGGTTGAATCAATAGTCTAAGATATCCCATGCACGCGCACAGAAGAAGAAGATGGCCCGAATGCCCTGTTTTCAGGAATTGAATGCGCTGTGGCACTTTCGGAATAGTTAATCCAATCAAGAGTCAGGGAAGGAAGGCAATTAAATTGACAGAATCTTCTTTCATTTTAATAGGGCAAGAAGAAGCTCTTTGGTTGTTGTGCTAGCATAAGCTGTTACAGGCTCCGCTGCAATAAGAGTCAGCGTTCTTTTCAATATTAAGTTCGTAGGTAGGAGCTCTAAGCCTATCTGCTGTTGAATAACCAAGCCAGTCTTTTTTTCTGTTTCAGTAAACGTTGTTAGAATTGAATTCTCCGCGGTTTGCCTAGACGCTCTTTTAGATGAGAATAGATAGAGGGCGTTAAGTTAAGATCTTTCCATATGTCACTTCAAGTTCTCAAGCAGAGGATTTGAGCATCCTTTTTTTCCTACCAGCAGCCTATTCTTTCAAAGGCAAAGTTCACATATTCTATTAAGAGTGGAATCCCTAGTGATACACTTTCCTAAAGCAAGAGAAGAGAGAGTGCGCTGTATATGATACATATTGCATAAGTACATACGGAATCACGAAAGCATAGTGACAGCAAAGTAAATTTAAGGTTGTTTACACCGAGACTAGAAGGGAGCGAAGCACTTAGAGGAGAGGTAGCGAAGCTTGCTCGTAACAGCCTTACGCTCCTCTCCCTAGTGGTCGAGCCTGCTTTCGCACCGTTCCGTCACCTCCACTTGCTCTGTAAGGAGAGGTATGGAATGACTGACTTTAGAAGGCCTTGAATTGAGGGATATAGGCAAGCTTTAGCTTGATTCTTTTCTCGATTGATAGAAAGACGTATTATAAAGACTGTTTTGAACCTTGCTCTCACAAGTGAGATGACTGCCTGTGTGGTAGCGACCGAGAACTTATCTATTAAGTGGGGTGCATCTACTGGGAAAGCGTCCAAGTCAAGATGTCCGATGCGAGATAAGACTGGTCCGCTACTATAGGTATCTTATTTGCCGTACGAATTAATCCCCGCCTGATCTCTTGCTCATAATGAAAGAAAAGGGCGTAGCAAATGGGCTAGCTATTCCGCTTCGTGCGTAGTCAAGATAAAAGACGACTCTTCCGTTGGTTACTACCTTAGGGCATTCCGCCTTCGAGTGGATCCAAGGTACGGGAAAGACAGGACCATACCTGCTTCCTTCTCTTCTTCTTGGCCCATTCCGTGGATTAGTTCCAAGATCAAGACCGGTGGAGGAGAAGTCAAGTCAATGCGCTTACCAACTTCTTCTCGACCTTCAAAGATCTTATCTAGACAGGATAAGAGCAAGTTAACCCCCCTCCTCTTGTCTATTCGTCCTCCTGG
>Ga0153928_1001245_pt1 | contig 11593 bp, 8 predicted proteins | sample TSNJ012MetaG_FD_106656 | JGI IMG/M metagenome (GOLD analysis project Ga0153928, IMG submission 106656) | Attine ant fungus gardens microbial communities from New Jersey, USA - TSNJ012 MetaG | ecosystem: Host-associated > Fungi > Mycelium > Unclassified | place: USA: New Jersey, Wharton State... | reverse complement strand
TGATCATGTGGTAGGCTGTTCTGGTGCACAGACCACCACAATCATGTATTTAAGAACTGTATGTCTGAGGATAAACCTCAGACTTAACAACATCTTTTGCTACTGTCTAAACTTCACTTTTTTGAGCCTTTTGATTATTAAATCATCAATTCACAAATCAGTAAGTGGCCATTTGTGATAAGTAGTATAGGAAATTTAATGAGAACTCCATCGAGTTCTCCTTGTCAACTCAGACTAGGAATAGTTCTAAGACATCTCAGTCTAAGTCCTTATATGCATGTCCACCAATTTCCTAATTAAAAGAAAAGAAAAAGAAAAAGAAAATAAATAATGACTTAGCTGTTTTTGGCTGTGTCATGACAATCTACATATTACTCTTGCTCACTATAACCCAGATTCTATATTCTATCAGGTATACAATATATATAGTTCTTGTTGTCTTTGAGATATTGAGATTCTATATTCTATCAGAAGTGGTCTAGTAATGCACTTCTATCTCAGCCTTGTCAGTTAAGACAGCTGCATTCACTATGACATCATTGCCAGACTGGGGTGGTACTTGTATTCCCAGTTAGGTATTTTTTTGGTACTTACTGATATAGTACTCTATTCCTTTATTGGACATGCTACTTAAAGACTGAACTTATGAAAGAATACTAAAAGACTAAAAGAATATAAATAACTCAGTCACTTAAAGCTGTACAAGAACTATATATTCATTTACCTAAAAGAATATAAGTAACTAGAGTAGAAATAAGTAATTGAGTACATAGAAACAGTAATAAGACTACTAACCTCAGTTACTCAAAGCTGCATGAGGACTGAGGATACATACTGGAGACTCAAAGTATAAATGTGTAAAAGAACAATAAAAAAAGACTTCATCACAGCCACCATTCTTGGGTAGAATAAAATGATGATAAATGACAATATAAAAATAAAATTTATTCTATGCTGCTTATTACAAATGGCCACTTACTGATTTGTGATTTGCTGATTTAATAATCAAAAGACTCAAAAAAGCGAAGTTAGACAAGCAGCAAAAGATGTTGTTAAGTCTGAGGTTTATTCTCAAACATACAGTTCTTAAATATATGATTGTAGTGGTCTGGGCACTAGAACAGCCTACCACATAATCACTACCTATTGTTCTTGAAATAGAGATAACCTAACCATCTTAGGGCAGTCCTTTATTCTATTAAAGAACAGATGATAATCTATGGATAAAGATCAGTTGTCATGTACAAACATTGAGGACCTTGTATCTCCATGGGATCTTATTGCCTCGGGATCTATTTATGGCTGAAAGAAGTGCATTAAAGAGAGCTTCACAATGGTCATTGAAGCAAACAATTACATTAAGTGGTTCCCAAGATATCAGTGATTTAGTGTCTGGTGACTTGGTAATCACTGACTGATCTGCTGATAACTCGGTGAATACTGATCACTTTGAGACGTTTTTGGTACTGTTTGAAAGGTCTTCTTAAGGGCTTTTGGTGGTCATTTAGATTGTCAAAAGTGGTCAAGTATTCCTGGAGTTATGGTCCGAATGAAGTTTGTAACACAATTGGTGAGGGCAGGGCTTGGTCATCCAAGGGAAGATCAGTGGTTGTGTTTAATTGGAGTTGAGGTAGTTTTACAGGACAAGAAGCTGCAATGTACCCCAAACCTCTACAAGAGAGGCAAAGTTGAAGGGAATGATGCCAATGTCATGCCAAGCAGTTGTTTTTAGGCAATTTAAGTGATAATTATCACAAATCTATACTATAATCTAGCTCAAGCAGCAAAGGTAACACCAATTGTATACCACTCAACCTCTAGTCTTAGACTTGTGTATATTACTCAAGTAGTAGAATAGCAGCTGTGACTATTGCTATACTAGCCTCATAGGATCTGTCCAGCCATTTTGTACTAGACACAAACCAGAAATCCCCTCTAGAAGCTTTCTCAAGGACTGTCTAAACCTTGGGGAAACTAGTTTTCTCTAGTAGAATGACATCACAATTTGATAACTGTCATATTTGATGGTTTAGGCTTTAGTGTTACAATCTATCACAAATAGCTACTTACTGATTTGTGATTGCTTGATTTGATAATCAAAGAGCTCAAAAAAGTGAAGTTAGACAAGCAGCAAAAGATGTTGTTAAGTCTGAGATTTATCCTTAGATATACAGTTCTTAAATACATAATTGTGGTGGTCTGTGTACCAGGACAGCCTACTACATGATCACTACCTATTGTTCTACATATAGGAGTACTAGTGTTCTTGAAATAGAGATAACCTCACCATTTTAGGGTGGTCCTTTGTTCTATTCAAGGACAGATAATAATCTATGGGTAAAGATCAATATTATGTGCAAACATTGAGGACCTTGTATCTCTATGGAATCTTATTGCCTTGGGGTCTATTGATGGCTGAAAGAAGTGCATTAAAGAGAGCTTCACAATAGTCATTGAAGCAAACGATTATGTTAAGTTGTTCCTGAGATATTGGTAATTTAGTGTTTGATAACTTGGTGATCACTGACTAATCTGCTGATAACTCAGTGAATACTGATTGCCTTGAGATGCTTTTGGTATTGTTTGAAAGGTCTTCTTAAGGGCTTTTGGTGGCCATTTAGATCATTGCAATTGGTCAAGTACTCCTAGAGTTATAGTCCAAATGAAGTTTGTGATACTATTAGACCTTAGTGATCATTTTTGATGTCCTCTATAATTAGACATGTTGCAAGCCATCCTCTTAAAGGCAATGGTATTAGGGTACCTGAAAAGGGAGAGCTATCCAGGATGGAGAAGGAAGGTTAGGAGTCTAGGAGAATGATAGAGAGAGGTTAAGGAAGTTGGGATTAAAGAGATCAATAAAGATGTTGACCTCAAAAGCAAGTTACCCATGGTGACTTTGAGGCTCCTTGAGCTGCATTTGAAGGCCAGATTCAATGGAAAGACCTAAGAGAAGACTGGGTAGGAGGGTTAGAAGGGATGGGGAGTACTAGCTATGTGATTAAAAGAGGACCCTAATTCATTATTCCACTCCCTACCATAAGGGATCATTGGAATGTTTCTTTTGTTTTCTTAACTGTTGATTTTATGATTACTGATCCTAATATATACTCTAGGAGTGCAAAGGGGTCCAATAACAATCTACCCCCATCATCTCCCTCTCTCTGTTGCTCTAGAGCTCTATTGCTATTTCTGAGTGACTGAGTTTTCTGTTTGTTCCTTTATAAAACTCTATAAAACTTCCCTTGAGGGATATATCTCACTTTGAGGAGGACTTGGGCATTCACTTGACTAGGAGTTTAACCACTCACTATATGTTTTCAGAGTAGGTTTCCAACTGTACGGTTAGTTGAAGTAGAGCCTATACAAGGACATAGGAGTTCTAGGCAGTACTACTGTATTGACAGTGAGCCAGGCTGCTAGACTAGCTTGAGAAGGGTAGTGTCACAGTACGAGACAAATGTACACCTTCAAGATCCATAATCAACTGATTCTTGTTCTCAAGTGGATATTAAACATATTTTATTTTCTAGGTTCATTGGTTCTCTTTATAGCAACCTTCATAAGCTCTCTATTATTTGATTTACCTCCCCAGTACCTACTTGATCACATACAACTGTAACACAGCTTGGAGATTTTGCCTTTCTGACCTGTTCTGTTCACCTTTGTTATTTCATTTTTCCATTACTGATCCTTTTCTTTCTGAGGAAGAGGGCCAGCATGTTAAGAAAAAGGAAAAACAGGATTAGTTTGAGAGGTGCTGATAGTGGGGTTAAGACAAGTTGTTGGAATGATAGTGATAGAGCTTGGCATTGGACAAGCTTGAGTAGGGCATGCTGGGTTTTCTGAATGGCAGAACAACCACTGTTCATCTGTCTCTAATACAGCTTGCTTAAGGCCCTCATAATCACTTTTCCTATAGGGCATTCCTACTAAGAGGTCTTTTATGTTGTCCCTAAGATTTCTATAAAAGATATTACCCTACATAGTATGGGGCTGGTCTGTTTTGCATGCAAGGTTTTCAAATTGAGAAGCATATTCTCTGACTGATTTTGTTTGTTTGAGAGAATAGAGTTGTTTGGTTAGATGATCATGGATGTTTGGATCTTGGAATTACTTGTAAAAGGCTATAAAGAAAATTTCCCAATTGTTCTGTAATTCTAGGTCTTTGCCAGTAAGTATAGGTTTAGCCCAGGAGGCTGCATTCCCTTCAAGGTGTTGGCAAGTAAAAACAACATGTCATATGTCATTTGTGAATTTGCAAGGTACTAATAGGAAGATACCATTGATTTTGACTAGAAACCAATCAAAATCACTGGCTTCTCCAAGAAAAGATTGAATGTTAGGGCTCTTTTTATTCTTGGAATCATTGTCAAAAAAAGGAGGAGTGCTGGTCAGGTTCTGGGATGTGGGATAGAGCTAGTTCAGTAAGGTGAGTCCAAAAATTATTTTGTTAGAGGGTAGCTAATTGGAGTTGGATCTGGGCTAATTGAATTTGGAGTTTCAAGATTTCAGGGTTATTATTCTGATCTGTGGGGATGTTCTCTGGGGACAAGGGGTCAGGGGCAGTGATGGAGTAGATAGTTGGTTCATCTAATCCAACAGGTTCTTGGCTGAGGGTATAGAAGTGGGCATAGGTCACAGAGGGTGCCATAGGCTGGACAATGGGACTTTTAACTAGGTGAGGCAAGACAAGGCAGGGCAAGGGACAACTATAGGTTGAATTAAGTGTATGAGTCTCAAAATATCAAAGAGGGTTGCTAGGAAATTCAAGTATAGTTGTTTTAAATGTTTGAATAGTTAAGGCTAAGGTTAGTATATACTATTGAGTACAAAAATCTACTGTATTACATAATAGTGGGATAATAATTAAATAATTAATGCTTATGTGAATTTTACTCTGACAAATATACAGAGGAATATAAAGTTCTAATATTTGCATTCCAATAATACAAACTTACCTACAACTCTACCTGTTAATCCAATTGCTCCACCTCAGTTGGACTGAGACCCTAAAGGACCATATATATAAGTTGTACTATCATCTGTAAATTCCCTCAGCCATCCACACTTACTGTGATATCTGAGATATTAATTGTATAAAAGAATGTAAGGGGACTATGTAAGGGGATACCCTAGGGATATGCTTAGTTATTAGGTAAGCTCAGTATCTATGGGCTAATTATATCTTCTATATTGTGTTCCCACTCTCTCCTATATTCCTTCTATCTTGTATTGTTTTGATGATGCCTGTTTAACTAGGTAAGGATATGTAGTATTATTGGTTAGTATTTATGTGACTGCACACAGACCACCTGCTGTAGTATATATAACAGCCTGTATGGGTAGATCTATCTTTACTTGAATATCACACTAGCTTCTGGGACCTTTGTCTAGCTTATTGAGCAACTGTCTCTGAGTGTTTTTCTTATAGACTATACTAAGTTGCACTTCTAATGCACTAGTGGTAGTCTACCAGAGTGACCCTGCACTAATTAAATAACAATTACCTAATATTTAATTAGTTACCTTACTCCTGCATTCCTGACCCTAACCATTGGAATGTTCTATAGCTAGAGGAACTTGTATATATAGTATAAATTACCCTTCTAGAAGCCTCATCCTATTCTCTGAGGATTCTCCTATTCAGATGATACCAGTGAGCATTGTACAGTGGTCTATACACTGACAGGCTCAACTAGTAAAGCCTTAGGAGTATACATAATTGGTAGAGGTAGTAAAGTGACTGCTTTGCTCATATTGGAGTATGCAAGCTTTATATACATAGTGGTATTAATAAGAATAATAGAGTAGTCTAGTAGTAATTATATAAGAAACAATTATTCATCACTCCAAGTATATATAAGTAAAATGTTCACATATAAAGCAGCATCCTAGTCAAAGACCAATCCAAGCTGGTCCCTGAATTTCTGAAATTTTACTAGACTAAGGTTTTTAGTAATTAGATTGGCTGGATTTCTATTTCCTTTTATATAAAAGAGCCTGACTTTCTCTTGAGCCATGAAATCACAAATGGTATGGAAGCATATATTTATATACTTGTTTTGTAATTCAGTAATAGGGTTACTAGACATAAGAATAGAACCCTGGTTGTTGCTGTTAATATAGATAGAGCTAAATTTATAATCTGTTTTCAATAAAATAGATCTGATCTAAACATACTGCTGACTGCAATCTGAAAGGACCATATATTCAGTCTTGGTTGAGAAAAGGGCTATTGTTCTTTGGGCTCTTGATGTCTAGCTAAATATACTATCTACAATTATGAAAAAGTACCCTGATTGTAATCTATTGTCTTTAGGGTTTGATGCCCAGTCTAAGTCTGTATAAGCAGATACTCTAAGACCTATTTTCTCTTTGTAAATGAGGGAGTAGTCTTGAGTTCCTACCAGGTAGCAACACATATAGATAGATTTGCTGTATGTCAGACTAGCTAAGTTATTGCAAATATAATGTCTGGTCTAGTTCCAAGTATTAGATAGAGTAATGATCCTATAAGAGTCTAGAATTTCTTCTGTAAGTCATAGTTAACAGATCCTATATATTTCTGCAGGTAATAGCCAGTAGAGAGTAGAGTTGGAGCAAGCTGTGTGTCCTACATACAAAACCTCTGTAGTACTTTCTTTAGGTAATTGCTTTGATCAATGTAAATTTGTTGGTCTTACCAAACAATGCACATCTGCAAGAACTCAGTCAGAGTTCCTAAATCCCTATACTCCCATTTTGCTATAAACTTGGACTTTATCTTGTTGAATATAGCTGTTACAAACTTCATTCAGACCATAACTCCAGGAATACTTGACTGATTTCAACAATCTAAATGGCCACCAAAAGCCCTTAAGAAGACCTTTCAAACAATACCAAAAGCATCTCAAGGCAATCAGTATTCACTGAGTTATCAGCAGATTGGCTGGTGATCACCAAGTCACCAGACACTAAATCACTGATATCTTGGAAACCACTTGACATAATCATTTGCTTCAATGACTATCATGAAGCTCTCTTTAATGCACTTCTTTTGGCTATCAATAGACCCCAAGGCAATAAGATCCCATAGAGATACAAGGTCCTCAATGTTTGCACATAACACTGATATTTACCCATAGATTATCATCTGTTCTTGAATAGAACAAAGGACTGCCCTAAAATGGTTATATTATCTCTATTTCAAGAACAATAGCACTCCTATATGTAGAACAATAGTTAATGATCATGTGGTAGGCTGTCCTGGTACACAGACTAGTACAATTATGTATTTAAGAACTGTATGTCTAAGGATAAACCTCAGACTTAATGACATCTTTTGCTGCTTGTCTAACTTTGCTTTTTTGAACACTTTTATTATCCAATCAATCAATCACAAATCAGTAAGTGGCCATTTGTGATAATAGCTATGTCTGATCCATAAAAGAACATGTTGTCAATATAAACCACCACTATCATAAGGTTTATGCCCTTTTTTCTATAGTGAAATATTCCAGCCTCTGATTTAAGGCACTCAAAATCTAGCTTCTTCATGGATGTATCTAATTGATGCCACTAGGCTAGACCAGCCTGCTTAAGGCCATATATGGCTCTTCAGAGCTGAAAAACTATGCTAGGGTCTTAAACAGAGTCTTCAGGCTACTCAAGGTAAATTTCTTCATCAAGCTTACTATAAAAGTAAGCATTCCAAACATTGAGCCCTATAATATGCCAGCTTTCTAGAGCCACCAGTCCTAACATTAATCTAATAGTCTCAAACCAGACTATAGATAAGTATATGGCATTATAGTCTATTCTAGTATGCTAAGAGAAACCCTTTGCAACTAGATAGGCTTTTTTTTATCTATCTAACTTAACATTGAAGATCCATTAGCACTTAATTGGCTTTTTTTTTTATAGAGTGCCTATCCACCTTCTCAAACATGCCTTTATAATAGAGTACCTCTAATTCTTCTAGACAGACTCACTCAAATTTATCACAAATATTTTTGTTTTTTATTTATACAATATCCTTGAATTGCCACTCTTAGACTTTAGAGAGGTCAGGCTCCTGTTCTAAGGATGAGTTATTGTCAGTTGCTTGATATACAAAGTTGATAAGGTAATTGAACAGAGAGACTCTCTCTTTACTGCATAGGTGTGCCAATTTACTATTTTGGATATCTTCTTGGTGACTTCTATCTTTAGGATCAGAGTTAGAGATATCATTGGAAGGGGGTCTATCAGGAATGGTGGAACTTTCTTCCTGTAGGACATGGCTAGGCTCAGGAACATATAGTTGTTCTTTTAGTGCAGCTGTATTTTCTCTTAGTAGGTATATTTCTGAGTTTGTCCCTTTTTTCTCTTTTTCCCTATGTCTTTCAGCCAATCTATAGAGTGCCTTTCTTCCCTATAGATGTTTTCTGGTCAATAGAGTACAATCTGCTCTCATGGAGGATTGTGTTTGGATGGAGGTAAGTTTTCCTTTTTCTTATTTCACATATCCTTATCCTAGTTCGAGTACAGATCTTAATAACTATATGTAGGTAAGTGCATCTGCTGATCATCACCAGCAGTGTCAGCACTATCATTATTTTTTCTAGCAGGTGCATGAATGTATTTCCATGCCCTTCTAGTGCATTACTAAGATAAATTATCAGTTCAGCTTTGGGAGAGTTTATTCTGTTGGGCTGTTGAAGATATATGAATATACACTTTACAGCCAAAGACTCAAATATGGCTAACTTTTGGTTTCTCTCCCTCAAGAAGCTCATAAAAGATATGCCAATCCAGCCGAATCTATAGTGTGCAGTTGTATATGTAATAGATGTAGTGGAATGCAAAGTTCTACCAACTCTCTGGTAAGCACATACCAAAATGCATGCTTTCAGCCTTATGTGACAAATTATACATTAGACACTCTGCCTGGCCATTTTGCTATAGAGTGTAAGTGTTATGACTTGGCCAAATGACTAAGTCATTATTTATTTTCTTTTTTCTTTTCTTTTACTAAGTAACCAATAGATGCGCAAGAGAAAATGACTCAAAAGAGATGTGCAGGACTTTATAAATAAGAGTAAATACAGAAACGTGTATAAGTAGTATATAGCAAATGAACAAGAACTCTATCAAATTCTCCTTGTTAACTTAGACTAGGAGTAGACCTAAGTCGTCACAGTCTAAGGCCTTACAGTAAGGGACAATATAGAATTTTAATACCCTTATTCCCCAATAATTTGTCAAATGCTACCAACTTGTACTCTTTACTACCACCAGATATCTATATTTGAACAAACATGTGGTACTGATTTTTGACAAAGGCTAGAAACTACCTAGTAACAAGGATGGCTTTGTTCTTTGTTATGAGAAGAGATATCCAGACATACAAGGTAAAGTCATTGTAGAAGGTGATTAGATACTTCTGACAGTAGTAGCTTAGAGTGGAGAACATTTTCAAGTCAGAGTAAACTGGTTGGAATGGGCATATGGTATGGTGGTTTGATTCTGGGAAGCAACAGTTGGGTATTTTGCCCTGTATACATTCTGGGCAGAGAGGGTCTATCACAAAAAAGTGACTACTAAATAGTAACATAGAGGTATAACAAAATACCTGTTCAAAGAACTACATAAATAGCTGAACTCTCATTAGCAAGTAGCCTTGCTAATGTCACCCTTTTGGTGTAGTGGTAAACTATACAGTATGTGACTACTGGTCTATAGTGCAACTATGACAGGGTCAAATAAGGGTATGTCAATGATTGGAAACTCAAGGATGTGTTTTCTAGTCAATCTCAGAGCTTCCCAAGAGGAATGTCTAAAACAGCAGTATACAATCTCAAAGTCAATAGAGTTGACCAAGTGGGTACTTTGGCACCTTTTGACCCAGTCTAGTATTTGTAAGACATAGATAGTGTCATCTGCCATTTTTGGCTTGAAAATCATAAACTCTATACTACTGTGCACATTAACAGTTACTAGATCCTTGCTTCCCTTGACAGAGAAGCCATCTTGTAGAAATGCCCCTAGAGATAGCAATCAGCACATCAAGTCCTTACAAAAGAACACTGACTCCAATGTTGTAGCAACTTCTTTAGTGTTAATACTAAGATGTTTCAGGACAACACTACCTTTGCCAGTGATAAAGGTAGACCTATTTGCTGTATAGATAGGGATTGGCATATAAAGAGTTTCAAATGTTGTAAAGTTTTCCCAATTACCTGTAAAATGTAAAGATGCTCTAGAATCTAATATCCAGAAGAGTGTAATGTTCTCTTCTTGGTGGCTTTTGCCCTTACAGTCCTTACAAGTGGAGTATATAAGTCTATGTACACACAAGTTTAGATAGGTACTTGGGATTACATTGAGCATATACTCTATGCTACTACAGTTCAAAGTTAAGATCTAATGTTTTGATACTGAGTAAGCATAAGTATCACATCTATCTTTGTAAAAAGGGAGACTATACCTGATACCAGATTCTATAAAGAATGCATTATCAATGTTTATATCATCATATTCTATACTAGCAAAAACATTTCTACTAAAGTCCAATGTTTTCTTTGAGAAAGAGCCAATTAACACTATATTACTATTCTTCTTCTAGAGCCTTTTGCTCCCAATACATACAGTCAATGATGTAAGAACTTAGACAATGATGCCTTAGATCTCCTCCTAGTCCAAGTTGACAAAGAGAACTCAATAGAGTTTTTGTTTGTTTTCTGTATACTACTTATACACATTCTGTATTTACTTCTGTTAGCAAAGTTCTATGCATCTCTTTCAAGTTATTCCCTTTTGTATGTCTGTTGATTTCCTAAAAGAAAAGAAAAGAAAAAGAAAAGAAAAAAATAAATAATGACTTAGTCATTTGGCCAAGTCATAATACCACCTCCCTCTCAAGGTTCCTCATCTCAAGGATTTTTACAGTTTGTAATAGGGGTCACCCATGTCCCCCATTTTGTCATCTTCTGTCTACTCCTTTATTCCCGAGTTTCTTTGTTTGATCTCTTCCTCTTCTTCCTCAATAGTTTTCATCGTCCTTTGCTCCCTTGCTCTTTCTCCTTTCCATCTCCTCCAGTTTCTTTCTAACCTTGCCCAGTATTCCTTGTCATACTTTTTGTCTGACTATCCAAATAATTTTCTTGTTGTAAATCTTCCTGGTAATTCTCCTCTCCTGAATGTATCTTTTTCTTTTTTCTATCTTCTAATATCTTCTATGTCTCTTCTGTATTCTTTTTCAAACTCTTCTATCACTTCCTTTGCATTCCCTAGGTTTTCTTTCCCTTCCCAGGTATCTGACTCCACCATAAATCCCTTCTACTGTACCAGATACTTGTTCTTTTCTCTAAACCATTGCTTATTCAATATTCTCTCAACCTCCCATTCTTCTTCTCCCTTGATTGTGACTGGAGCTGGTTGTTCCTTCTTCTGTCCTTCAACTTGCCCTATGTATCTTTGTATTCTACTAATGTTTACTACTGGGTGTATTGTTATGAGAAGCCTCGAGTAGGAAAAGACATCCCACACATTCTGAACACTCAGTCTAAAATCCCCAAGCATACAATGGAGTAAAGACAGAAGCAGAATAGGGACTTAGTAAGCCAAGTCA
>Ga0153928_1001243_pt1 | contig 11597 bp, 9 predicted proteins | sample TSNJ012MetaG_FD_106656 | JGI IMG/M metagenome (GOLD analysis project Ga0153928, IMG submission 106656) | Attine ant fungus gardens microbial communities from New Jersey, USA - TSNJ012 MetaG | ecosystem: Host-associated > Fungi > Mycelium > Unclassified | place: USA: New Jersey, Wharton State... | reverse complement strand
CTTCGTTAGGCACGACTCGGTGATGACGTCGCGAATTGGCGACTCGGTGATGTCGCTGATCGACTGCGTCTCAAGGATTGCCGCGCCATTGCTCTTGCGCAAGGTCTTGAGCCACTCGCGGATCTTCTCGCGAAAGATCGGATGCGAGAGCGCCAGCCACGCTTCGCCGAGCGCTACGATTGCCGGACGCCCGCGCGCTAACCGTCGCTGTACACGATGGAAGAGATAGAGCAGCACGGGCACGAGGTTCTTCTCGCCCATCATGGCGACGTGGTCGAGCTCGAAGACTTGGAAGAGATTTTCGTCAAGGTCGTCGCGTTCGGCGTCGAGCAAGCGCCCGAGCGGCCCCGCGAGCGTGTACGGCGTAAGCGCGTCGCGTAAGAGCTGATCTTGGACGGTGTTGACGAGATCGGTGAGCGTGCGGCTTTGCGCGCTGGCAAGCAGCTCGAGTGCGCGATGCAACGCGCGCCGGTGGAGCGGCGTCACCGTAACACCTTGCAGCGTGACGAGCGTCTCGAGCCACTCCTGCGCCCACAGCCGCTCGGCGGGAGCATCAATCTGCGCTAGCGGCGTGAAGGCGGGTCCCGTATCTGCGCCGATCTCGTAGTACGATCCGCCACTCGCGGCACAGAGCACATAGAGCGAGTAGCCCTTGTCGAACGCGAAGACATGCGCGTCGGGATAGCGGAAATGTTGCGCGAGCAGGAACGCCAGCAACGTCGATTTACCGCTACCCGTCGGTCCGACGACCAACGTATGGCCGACGTCGCCGACGTGGAGGTTCAAACGAAACGGCGTTGCGCCCGTGGTCGCCGCGTACGCGAGCGGTGGGCTGTGCGGCGGATAAAACGGGCACGGCTGCTGCGCGAGTCCAGGCCAGATGGTCGTGAGCGGCAGCAGATCGGCAAGGTTGAGCGTGTGCAGCAGCGGCCGCCGGATATTCGGAACGCCGTGGCCGGGCAGCGTGCCCAAGAACGCCTCGACGGCGTTGACGTCTTCGATGCGCGCACCGAAACCGGCGTGGTGGATCGCTTTAAGCACTTCGCGCGCAGCGGCATCGACGAGCTCAGAGTTCTCATCCATCAGCACGACGACGCTCGTGTAGTAGCCGAACTTCACCGCACCGCTCGACGCATCGGCCAGAGCAGCAACGGCATCCGTCGCCATGGCATCGGCGTCGGCGTCGACGTGCGTCGCCGCCGTGCCGGTCTGTTCGCGCACGAGGTTACGCAAGCTCTTGCGTTTCTGCCACCAGCGCGCGCGATAGCGGTTGATTCGCTGTTGCGCGGCCGGCGCATCGAGCAGAATAAAACGGGTCGACCACCGATAGCAGAGCGGCAGGCGGTTGAGGAAGTCGAGGATGCCCGGGTAACTCTCAGCGGGAAAGCCGGTAATCGCGATCGGGCGAATGTGGCGGCAGCCAATGCGCGGGCGCAAACCGCCAAAGAAGTCCTGCGTGCCAAAAACCGCATCAAGATACATCGGGATCGGCGGCAGGTTGACCGGATGGTCTTCCCCAGTCAGACAAACCATCAGGTGGCGGAGCAGCTCGTCGTGGATATGCCCGCACCCGAACGGATCCTCGATGCGGCGACCCCGGAGTCGCACCAGCCGCAGCGCTGCTGACAGATTATCTTCGATTTCCACAAGGGCGCCCGCGAAGGTTTCCAGCGCTCGGGAAGCCATGCCGGCGTGCTCCCGCGGCCGGTCGCCCTCGACGAAGAAGGTCGCAATCGCGTGCTGCGCGTCGATCGGCGGAAGGTAAGTCACGGAGAGCACGTAGCGGCTCTCGTAGTGCGCGCCTTCGGCCTCGTAAGCCGCCCGCCGCTCCGCGTCGATGAGCAGCGTCGTACGATCGGGAAAGGCCCCCGCCTCCGGATAGCCGCGCGCCTCGGTACGCAGCGCGTCGACGTGGACCATCCATCCGCTGCCGCGGCGCGCGAACGCCGCGTTGACGCGCGCCGAGAGCGCGGAGAGCTCCGGCACGCTCGCCGAATCGAGATCTTCGCCACGATACGTCCATGCCGCCGTGAGACTGCCGTCTTTATTCAGCACGACGCCATCGTCGACGACCGCCGCATAGTTGAGCAGATCCGGCAAACCTTTTGCCGTGGAGCGAAACTCCCGCAGGTTTAGCACGGCATGCCCTCCCGCACAGTTGAAAGGCGCGACGTCGCGCGCGACTGCGCCGCATAGTACGCGCGGTAGCTCGTGTGACGCAGATAGACGCGGGTGAACTGTGGATCGGTCTTCGCCGCACGTTGCAAGGCTGCGAGGCTCAAGCCCCAAAAGACGACGCCTACGACGGTGAAGAGCAACCGTGCAAGGCTCATCACGAGCACCGCCGCGAGAATCCCTGAGATGAGCACAAGCTCGCGCTCAGCTCCCATCAGCAGGATCGGCCGAATCAGCGACAGGTGAATCGGAATCGCGCGCGGTCGATCGATCATATCACCGCTCCCGTCAGGCCCAGCGCCGTCAGGAAGTTGTTGCCGAGCACGAGAAACGCGATCGCGACGACGAGCAAGAGCGCGCGTCGCACGAGATGCCCCAGTTCCTCGCCGAAGACCAGCGCCGCGCCGGCGGCGAAGAGCGCGAGCACGGATACCGCGGTGGCAACCGGTCCCGTAAGGTCGTTTTGCAGCGTCTGCAAGGGCGTATCCCACGGCAGACCGCCGCCGGTGCTCGCGAGCACCGGCCGTAGCATGGCGATCGCAAAGAGCGGAAATAACGACGCCGCAGTTCTCACCGCGGCGGGAATGCGAATCATATGTAATCCTCTCTTGGTTTAGTTGGTCATAGGGCGATCAAATGGCGGTGCAGCTGCGGCGCTTCGTCGACGATCGCGGGATCGATCGGTTCGAGCACGTAGCCGGAAGCGGACGCCCCGTGGACACGCGCGATCTCGGTGATCTTTCTCCCAGTCGGCGTGCGCACGATGACGACGATGAGGTCAACGGCCTCGGCGATGAGCGCCGGCTGCGGCGGTACGTTGGCTTCCTGCACCAGCTGCTCGAGCCGAATGAGGCCGGCGCGGGCGTCATTGGCATGCACGGTCGCGATGCCGCCGGGGTGCCCCGTGTTCCACGCTTTCAGCATCGCGAGCGCTTCGGCGCCGCGCACCTCGCCGACAATGATGCGGTCTGGACGCAAACGCAGCGCGGTGCGCACGAGGCGCGTCATGTCGACCGTTTCGGTCGTGCGCAGCGCAATGTGGTTGGGCACGCTGCAGCGCAGCTCGCGCGTCTCTTCGATCATCAGGACGCGTTGTGTCGAGCCGATCGCGGTACTCAGCTCGTGGAGCAGCCCGTTGGCCAGCGTTGTCTTGCCGCTCTGCGTGCCGCCCACGACCAAGATGTTCTGGCGCGTGCGGATAGCGTGGCGCAAGACATCCGCGTGGCCGCGCGCCGGAGGACGATCGATGCTCGCAAGCGTCGGTGGCACGACGCCGTCGAGAATGCCGTCACGCACGTATTCGTCGAGACCGTAGACCAGCGCCGCGGCCTTGCGAATGCAAAACGCCGGCGCGAGCACGACCGGCGGAAGCAACCCGCACACGCGGCTGCCATCGAGCGCGAGCTCCCCTTCGAGGACCGGACGTTCCGGCGTAATGACGTAGCCGAGCGTCGCGGCGACGGTGCCGAGGAGGTTCTCGGCTTGTGCGGCGGCGATCTGCGTCCCGGTGTCGCGCATCCCGACGCCAAGTTCGTCGATCCACAAACGCCCGTCGGGATTGAGCATTACTTCGATCACGCGCGGGTCGGCCAGCGCATCGAGCACAGCGGCGCCGAGCTCGCGGCGCAGCTTCTCCTGCAGACGAACGTGCAGTTGATCGTTCAGCGATAATTGCTCAGGCACGGCTCACGTCCGGCGCCGGAATCGATGCACGATGCGTGAACGTGCGATCGCGAAAGTAAAGGGGCTGCACGCCATAAATGGGCGCACGTCCGGATGCGAAGACGAGGAGATTCCCCGCTGTAATGATTTCGCCCGTATCGGCTTTTTGCGGCCCGGGAAGGCGCATGACTTCGTCGGGCGTCAGCAGCGGGCGCTGCGTGTCGTGTTCGGTAGTCATCGTATGCGGCAGCAGCGCACTGAGGCGGCTGCCGGAGTAGTTCCGAACGGTATGCCGGACGGTCATCGTGCCGCACATCTTTGAGAGCAACTCGGCCGTCGCGACGTCGTTCGGCGCCGATGCGACACGGATGGCACAGTTCGCAACGAGCGTCTTGCTTTTGCTGCCCCAGGCTGTTTCGAGCTGGCTGAGATCCTGCGCGATGAGATACAGCTTAAGCCCATATCCCCGCCCAAGCCCCAGCGCGGTCGCCACAATATCGAGTGCACCAATCTCAGCAACTTCTTCCAGCATAATCAGGACGCGTGGCTCGCGGACGTGATCGTGAACGTCCATTAGGGCAAGCATGATCTGCGTGAGCAGCAGCCGCGTCAGGGTACGCAAGCGCTTCTTGTGTACCGGTTGCACGACGAGGTAGAGGCTCAGATGACCATTGCGCAGCTCCGAAATATCGAAGTCGCTGGACGCAATATTCGCCGCGATTACCGGATCACTGTAGACCGTCAAAAAGCTCTGCGCTTCGGCGACGATGTTTGCTTTGACACGCGGTTCCATCGCGAGCATTTGCGCTGCGATCTGCGTGACGAGTGGATGAGTCGCGGTTGGCTCGCCCTCTGCGTCGAGCCACCGGCGCGAATGCGATGGATCGTGGGGGTAATCGCGCAGATGCTCAAAGAACTTGTCGACGTCGTCAAAGCGCGGGTCGGCAAGCGTCGACGCTACACCGGGAAGCGAGTCGTTTCGTGGATCGCCGTCGTGCTTGACGTGAAGACTCAGGCCGAGCAGCAGCCGCTTGGCCATCTCGACCCAAAAGCGGTTGTCTCCCCGTACGGGCTTCTCGCCCTCGTCGGCGATCAACTCGACGATGTTCTGGACGTCCTGGATTTCGTATGGCGTCCCGACGCGGATGCGGTCGAACGGGTTTAGCCGCACGCTCGAACCGTCGGTCGCCGTCGGCTCGAACTTGTAGACGCGCTGGCCGAGCCCGCCTTGCTCCGTGCTGGCAGCGCGCCATCCAGCCGTCTTAGCCCAGATCTCGCCTTTAAGGTCGTGAACTACGGCAGAGCGTTGCCAGGAGAGCAGCGTCGGGATTACCAGGCCGACAGTTTTGCCCGACCCCGTCGGCATGAAGGCGAGGCAGTGGGTCGGGCTCCCGTCGCGCAGGTAGTTCATCCGCTTCGATGCCGGGTCACGCCACGCGCCAACGTAGACGCCGCGATCGCGGCCGATGAGACCGGTAGCTCGAACTTCACCCGGTGACGCCCAATGGGCCGAACCGTGAAGATCGGTGCGGCGTTGGAGCCGCCGAACGCGCCGCGCAGCCATCGCAGCGGCCCCAACCACGCCGAGGGCGTTGCCGAGCAACACGATCTCATACGCACGTACGAACACCTGATGGATCCCGATCCCGAAGCGCGCGGGATGATCAAACTTGATTGCCCATGCGAGCAGCTCGAACGGCGAGTAGATGTGCTCGAAGAGCGGCGGGCCGAGCGAGGGTTGATAACCGAACGTTCGCGCGACGTCTTGCGTCGCGATCCAGCAGGATGCGGCCCCAAGCCAAATCAGCAGGCCGATCGACGGGAAGATGATGCCTATCGGATCCCGCTCACGTCGCGGTAGAGTGTACAGGTATGGATTAGATGACTTCATCAGCTTTCACACAGAAACGCATGAGTACAAAAAGAAAAAGCCCCGAGGACGATCGTGCCCTCAGAGGCTTTTCAGCCGCATTATTATGCGGGTGAAAGTCGTGTGTACGCTTACACGCCAATTATCGCTGCCGCATCGCCGGCCGTCAAGTCGTCCGTTCGACATCGAATCGGTAGGCGGCCCAACCCGGAGCTGCCGCACGGCGCAGGAAACCACCGGCGCAGAGGCTCCGCGTCAACGCCGAGCGCAGCGAGCCGAAGGGAAGCGTTTACACGGAGTGGCGCCGGTGGTAGCCTAGGCGGGGGCGGCGCAGTAAAGGGCCGCGACTCTGAACGAGATACTTCGACCGAGCATCTCATCGAATAGATCGCCGCTGAGTGGGCGGAAAGGCACCACACGTCCCAGGGCTATGACGTGATCCCCCGCTACGCCGATAACTGCGGCTACGACTTCGAGGTCCGGGATTCGTTGCTGCGTGAGCCGCTATGCGTCGAAGTGAAGGGTACTTCGACCGCCGCAGGTTTCATAGGCGAGCTTACGCCGAACGAATTCAAGAAGATGCGTGCAAAGCGTTCGACGTACCGCATTTGCGTCGTTCTCGACACGCTCGCGGCGCCGGACCTTCGGGAATTCTTTTACGAGACTAGCAGCGGGCATTGGATAGACGCAGACACGGCTCAGCGCCTTGTGATAACGGCATGCGTGGCCGCGCGGCTAACCGTTTAGCCGTGTCAGGTCTTGATTGCAACGCGCCGATCACCGACGTAGAACCGCTCGTCCTTCCTCAAATCACGCATGCAGGTCGTACGCGGGGTCTTGCGTTTTTCGGAAGGCGTCGTAAGGTCTGGGTTTGACTTGGACAGGCCTTCCCACAACTCATCGGAGGAAACTTCTGGTTTCTTCTGCTTCTGCATCCACGCATACGCAGCATCGGAGAACTTGCTCAACCTCTAACCTCCATACTGATCGTTGTAGTGGCTGCGAGATGGTCCCGCAGCAATCCGCCGATGGCCGCCTTCCAAGTCTCGCCATCGTCCGTGCGAAGTTTTACGCAACTATCCAGGAAGCCCCTTATTTCGACTGGGCCTAGGCCCCCCGGACGCGCGAAGCCGTCATTGAACAGCGACGCGAACTGGGCGATGGTCATCGGCACGACGGCAACCGGAACACGATCTCCGCCAAGAACGAAAGTGCCGCGGCCAAAAGTTTCGGCGGTGTTCGTGTCAATCTTCGGTGCAAGGAAAAGACCGTACACTGGCTTTAATCCGGCATGCCGGTGAGTCACGTCGGCGACGTGGCGGCGAACTGGCTCTCCTTCGGCCGCCTCCTGCCTAGAGCTTTCGGTGAACGTGACCTCGACGACCAATACCCAATCGTCAAACTCGCAGATCATATCCGGCTTGCGTGAGGAAGCCGGAGAAAGCGGGTTCATCTCCGCATCGATGTTGAACTGCCTAACTTCCCAAGGTTTATTCGACAGACTGTTAATAGCAAGGAATGCACGCCAGACTACCCATTCTAGGTACGCAGGAGCCTCACTCTTATAGGCGGCAGAACGCTCGTTCTTGTTCTGCATGAGCGCGAGGAGTTCGGCGATGCTACCGATATGCTGGCGCTGGGCGTGCGCAAAAGTCTCCTCACGTAAGGTCCGGCGCTCCGATTCCAAGCGCAGCCGAATTTGCTGAAGCTCCGGCACGGCGAAACTGCTTAAGTCTGGGACTTCGGGAGTCAATCCACCGGCTCGGAGTTCGTGTTCCAAATTCTGAATTGCCAGCACGGCTTCACTTGCGACGTCGGTAGGTAGCGCCGCACCGTCCCAGAGCCTTCGAAGGTATGCATCGTCGCCAGGCCACTCATCGGGCTGCTGGAGAATAAGCTCCACCTCGCGTCGCTTTTCCATGGCAGAAACTATGGAAGCCTTAGCCCGAGTTATGAGTCCTGTCGCCCGCAAATAGCGGAAGTTCACGTCCGCATAGTCGTTCAGTGAGCCCATAGTCACGGGATCGCCGTGACCGGAGCGCTCCTGGCGGCGGAAGTTCTCATCGAAAACTCGTTTGTTCGCTGAAGCTTTCCGGGCGCCTCGATACGCCTCAATCTCTGATACTAAACGCGGCACATCTTTCTCGGACTTGCAGAATTGGACGAGCGAAGCCATTTCTTCGAACGAGATGTGGTCGTTGAGTCCCGCGGCTTTCAGATTGCGCATCGTCAGCAGCACAATCCGCAAGGGAGAAAAGGGCGGGCACAGATGCGTTCCTTTCTCGATGGGTGAAGGCACTCGGTAGGCGAGCAGAGAGCGTAGAAAGCATTCTTCCATTTGAATCACAGTGCGTGCGGCCGCGAGACGCCTGCCGTTGGGCGTAACCTCGTACTGGCGGCCGGAAACCCCGGCCATTCCGGCAGCGACCTGTTGGATTCGAATGTCGACCTGGCCAGCCGGTAGACCTCTGACAATTTCCGGTGTAATGAATCCGAGCTGGTACATTGCCGCACGCCATTTGCGTCCGTTCCAGGCCCCGGTGTCGCCCTCGGCGACGCTTCTAAGAAAACCCTCGTCATGCAGTAGCACGCCGAACGCGGCCTCTGTCTCGGGGTCGCACCAGTTGCCGTTATAGCGCGAATTCGCGAGGACGCGAAGCGCGTCAGCGAGACGGAATGGGGAGCGGACCGTGGTATTGCCCAAGTGCCACGGCCGGTCCCTAAATGGCGAGGAAGAGGTACTCCGAGACACGATTGTTTACATTGCCCGTCTTGTGCCCCTGATTTCCGAAGCTATATCGGTGGTTTACCGGGATCACGTCGACGTTTCGCTTAAAGCGCCGCAGTAATGAAAGCATCGTCTCCTTGTCTGGTAGCGAATTAGACGAGTATGACACGACGATCGCGCTGTCGGCGTAGCGCCGGAAGATAGTCTCGAAGGCCCCCTTTGCCCCTTCATAAGTCGAGAATGGTGACCCGTACGTCTTGAACTTGCGCGTCAGCGTGTGTTGCTGAATCTCCACACCAATCCACTCACGCGCTAGCCCTTCGACGAAGTGGTAACGGCGAATATAGTCGTTGTCCGACATCTTGCTATAGTATGGCGGGTCTATATAGATCACGTCGGCTTCGACATCGACTGACAACGCATCAACGTTGAGCGCGCGACTCTGCGCTCCGTTGTCGAATACTGCTGCGTTCAGGACCCGTGCGGCCTCGAAAAAGTGATCGCGTAGAGATATCTGCATATCGCGGCGGCCATCGTCGTAGCGAACGCCAACATAGGTAAAGATCCCGCGCGCGCGCTTTTTCATGCAGGCGCGAGCCAGGGCGGCGCGCGCCAGCGTCTTCTCCATATCGCCGTCGAGCTCGGCTATGCGCGTCCGCACGAGGTCGATAAAACGGTTGTCGTCGTTGTTGAAGTACAGATTATTGAACGTGCGTCGCACGAAGTCATCGGCCGGTTCGCCTGTCGTCAAGAACTTGATCGTGTCAGGCGAGAGCCGCGTCCCCGAGTTCTCGACAAGCGCTCGGGTGAACAGCCACGAAACCGTCATGTAATCGTTCGACGTCACGGCTTTGCCCTGCGCCTTGAACATGTAACTCACGACGCCGCTACCGGAAAAGAGGTCGAGCACGCGTTGGCCTGGGAGGGGCGAGGCGACGCGGCAAATGTCGCCGATCAGCTTCTCCTTGCTCCCCATGAATCGCGTTGATGGATACAAGGCGGCTTGGGGGCTAAGGGCGGCCGGAGCAAGCACGTCGGATGCAGGGGTCGTTCGAGTAGTCGGAGAGGCGAGTGCGACGTGCCGTGGCGGTTCAACGCGAACGATCATGTCTTCGCCGTTGCGCTTATCGCCGTCGCAGTTGATGCTACGCCGCGTAGGCACGACTTCGGAGTCGAACTCGGCATAGAGCCTCCGCGTCAAATGAACGTTGGAATTCGTAAGGACGACATGACAACCGATGCGTTGCAAGCGGCGCACTTCTTCCGCAAGCGCTTCGTGGTCGGCTACACTAAACTGCTCCTTTGTGTAGCGCTTAAAGTCCGCAAATTGGCTGACTGGAACGTACGGAGGATCGAGGAAAATGAAGTCGTGGGGGCGGGCATGTTCGCGCAGCACGTCAAGGTAGTCGCCGCATACGATTCTTGCGTTCGCTAGCGCTCGGCTAGCTGCCCGTAGTGTCGGAGCATCGCCGATTCGCGGGTTCCTATAGCCGCCATACGGCACATTAAATTGACCGCGTCTGTTAACACGGTAAAGGCCATTGAAGCATGTGCGATTGAGATAGTGTAGACGCGCCGCGCGCTCGCTCAGCGATAGCGACAATGGGTCCTTCTTGCGGAGCGCATAGAACGTCCGCTTGTCGGTGCGCCACTGTAATGCCGTTGCAATAACTGCGTCTACATCGTCGCGCAAGGCTTCGTAGAAGGAGATGAGTTCGGGGTTCGAGTCGGCGATAATCGCTGTTTCAGGCAGGGTCGCGAAAAACAGTGCACCCCCACCGAAGAACGGCTCGATGTAGGTGCCATAGCGCGCGGGAACAAGCGGTAACAGGCGATTCAAAAGCTGCGATTTGCCCCCGGCCCATTTCAGGACCGGCGCGATCCCGACGCGATGCTCGGGCTTGGTCAGATGTCGGCGGCCGTCGCCTAATGGAGACGGCAAGCTCAACGGCATCAGCATTAAACGATTCAAACTCCGGGGATGCCGGGGGCCGGGAGCCGGGGATGGCGGAAGCTCTTGGCTAAGCCTCCCGCTTTGGCGAAGAGGTCCGCCAAGCAGGGGCGGGGCTCTTCAGGCATGTCCGCAGGCAATTCGCCAGATATTCACAGTCTATCCTCCGTCGACCCACAAGATTTTGGGCCAAACATACGTTCGCCCACAAGGAAGCGGCTCATCTAAACCGGAAAAAATTCGGCGGAGGACCGGGGAAACGGTCCTCCTTTTACCCCTAATCGGCCCCGGCTGGGCCGGACCCGACTAGCTGCAACAGCCGAGTTCCGACCCCGCCCGGGCGAGTCCTACGGAAGCTAGGAGACCAGCATGGCGCATCTTACGGTGGTAGGCGGCACAATGAAGCCGCCGTTCACCATGAACTCGCACGGGATTGCTCAATATAAACTCGCGAGTCGTTACGCGGCTCGTCGCATCGTCGAAAGCTACGCTTTCCCCGACGAGGGAAAGCCCAAGATCACGATGCCTTCCCCCGCCAAGGAACTCATCTACGAATATCAGCGTAAAGGCCGCCTTGAGGAAACGCTGGCGCGCGCAATAGAAAAATATGCAGAAGCGCGCGACGGCGAATCTGCCTACGACAAGGGCCGGAGGTCGTCCGTGCTGCGCGCCGCCAAGCACCTCAAAGCGTTCGGGCCGAAGTTAGCGTTTCAAGAGGTTCGTCAACGCACCTATTACACTCACATCTCAGGTTTGCGCGTCCGTGTCTCGCTCGACTTTCTGGCTACTCTCCTCGCAAAGGGGGAGCCGCAGAATGTAGGGGTCATCTATAACGTAGCTGCGGACATTTCAGACCACGTAGATAAACTGAAGACACACGCTCAAATCGAGTCGGAGATCGCATTACGCGTGTTGCGCGAGCGAATGCCGAACTTGGCCGCCGTTTGGTATATTGATCTTTTCGGCGAGAAAGTCGTTAAGAAGCAAGAAAAGCTATCTTCTGGCGTGTGGCGTGAAATTGAGACTGTCTGCGACGACATCTTGATCGCGTATCGCACGCTCATCGCGCGTCGCTCACGCGGTAACTTGAAGGCAACTTAAGCCACTGTTAGACAAGCTCGTACAGTGCGGTGAATCGGCGATATCCGAGCCCTTAGGTCACTAAGAGCCTCTCGCAGCTTGGCCACGTGATCGTGGCAATTGCGACCTAG
>Ga0153928_1001241_pt1 | contig 11629 bp, 6 predicted proteins | sample TSNJ012MetaG_FD_106656 | JGI IMG/M metagenome (GOLD analysis project Ga0153928, IMG submission 106656) | Attine ant fungus gardens microbial communities from New Jersey, USA - TSNJ012 MetaG | ecosystem: Host-associated > Fungi > Mycelium > Unclassified | place: USA: New Jersey, Wharton State... | reverse complement strand
GCGTTGCCGGTCTGCACGCCCATCGAGCTGATGCCGTGCGTACGGGCGTAAACGACTTTTCCGCTCGACTTATTGGTGATGCGCACGAGCGGATAGTTCGTTGCGTTTTGGTACTCGTCGCCAAACGATACGCCCTGACCCATGCCGCCGAACTGCGTTCCGCTGACCTGATAGGTCTGTCCGCTCGAGATGCTGGAAGGCGCGGTTGAGATGGTCGGCGCCCAGCTCGATTTCGGCGAGCCGGTCGGGGTGTATAGCACGGCCTGATTGCTGAGCATTAGAATCTGACCGCTCGGCAGGAGCAACGGCGCGCCGCCGTTCTGCACGCCGTTGAGTTGGGTGAACGTCGAGCCGTTCCACTCGTAAAGCGTCCCACTCGAGCCGAAGATGATGACGTTGCCGCTCGGCTCGAGCACGCCGAAGTTGTCGCCCGCGTTGTCGCCGTTGGGGAAGTCGGGGCCCTTCGTCCAAGTCTTCGTGCTCGTGCTGTAGATCGCGGTGTGGCCCGGACCATAGTTGCTCGAGTACGAACCCGTGTAGAAGACCGTGCCGTCCGGACGCAGGATCGCCGGCCCGATTTCGCCCGGCGGATAGTAGCAAAGGCTCGGTCCGTAGAGCAGGCATCCGTACGGCGAGGGCGAGTGCAGATCCACCGGGATCGTGCCTGCGGTCGTCCACTTGTGCGTCTTGGGATTATAGATCTCGGAGTTCGGAGCATTCTTGACATCGGCGGTGAGGATCGTTCCGTCGGGAAGGAGCGTCCAGCCCTCCTCCGCGTTGAAGTCCGACTTGCCCGTATGCTTGACGGTCTTCCACTTCAGCGACTTGGGATTGACGTAGGCGTCATCCTCGGTCAGCTTCTGCCCGACGAGCATTCTCCCGTCGGGAAGGACGGTCGAGGGCGAATCGCCGATCCACCCCCATCCCTTGGGATGGCCGAGCGCCGTCCACTTCTGCGTGGTCGGATCGTAGGTGGCGCCGAGATTCGTCAGTTGAAGATCGTAGCCGTTCCCTGGAGTGTTGTATTCGCCCCCGCTAAGGACGAAGATTCCGGTTGGGAGCACGTCCGCGGCGGCCGCGTCGGGACCATATCCCGACGGCAGCGAGCCGACCTGGCTCCACGTTCCGTTAGCATAGTTGCCCTTGGAGTCGGGGACTAAGCGATAGAAGCTATTCCAGTTATAACCGCTCTGCGCGAGCACCGAGCCGTCGGTCATCAACCACTCGAGCTGCATGTAACCTGGCGGTTGATTCGTCAGCCGCGTAACGCGGCCCGCGCCGTGCGACGCGCGCCACGCGTCGAGCATCTGAGGCGATACTCCCGGCGATACGCCCGGGAGCATCGAGTGGCTGCCGGAGCAGCCGGCGGCGCCGATAGCAATTACGGCGGCACCGGCAACCAGCGCCGATTTCATAGAGAAGCGAAACACGCGAACCTCCAAGGGGGAAGCGGCAGAGAACCGCTACCCTTTTGAGGCCCGACCGGCTTTTCCCGCTAAGCCTGCCCGGCGGATTCCTCGATTCTTCGCGGCGCTTTCTCTAAAAGGCGCTAGGCTCGGAGCGTCAGCGAGGTTATTAAATGAAGTTCACGATCGTCATTGGACATCCAGATCCATCTGAAGCCCGATTGAATCGCGCGCTCGCAAACGCGTACGCGCAGGCAGCGGTCGCCGACGAACACGACGTGCGCGTTATTGACGTCGCCGCGATGGAATTCCCGATCCTTCGCACCGAGCAAGAGTTTTATCGTCTTCTATCCGCTCTGGATTGGCGACGTGCCCGCGTTGTTCAAAGCCTTCATTGAACGGACGTTTCGTCCGGGGTATGCAATGCAAAGAAAAGTCGGCGCGCCTCGTCGTGACCATGGGCATGCCGGCATTTATGTACAAGACGTTCTTCGGCGCACATACCGCCAAGAACTTGGCGTTGAATCTTCGGCGCTGCGGCGTCGGCCCGGTGCGCGAGACGTTCGTCGGCGGCGTCGGAAGCGAATCGGCAGGACGGCGCTGGATCGTTGCTATGGCGCGGCTAGTGCGGCTCGATGCGTTTCTGCGGGCAGGGCGCCGGGTGGGACGCGTTCTGGCCGGCGCCGGGACTCTCGCGATCGGTGCCTATCTCGCCAACGTCGCATTCGGTTGGGCGCGTTTCGGGAAGGCGGCGCACGCGCGTTCGCTGCTCGACGACGTGATGCCCGAGTATGACGTGCGGCTCGATCATCGCGTAACGATTCATGCGCCGGCGAAACTCACATTAGAGACGCTCGCACAAACGCAGCTCGAACGATCGCCGCTGATACAGGCGCTCTTTCGCGCGCGCCGGATTCTGTTGCGCGGCGCCGCGCCGCCTGCCGTGCCCGCGGGCGGGCTATTCGAACAGCTCGAAGCAATTGGATGGCGGATCGTTGCGCAGGAGCACGACCGCGAGCTCGTATTCGGCGCCGTCACGACGCCCTGGAAAGCCGATCCCGAGTTCATCGGACTCGACGCCGAAGAGTTCCGGCGCTTTCGAGCGCCGGGATATGTGAAGATCGCCTTCAGCCTCCGGGTCGAGCCGCGCGGCGAGAATGCCGCGGCGCGCACCCAAACGCGCGCCTTGGCGACGGATCCGGCGAGCCGCCGGCGCTTCCGGCGATATTGGGCTTTTCTCTCGCCCGGAATCGAAATCGTGCGCGTTCTGCTCTTGGCGCAGCTCAAGGGCGAGACGGAAGCGCGGCAGCGGGCTCAATCGCGGCTCCGCGCGGGCTGATTCGAGGGAAGGCCTCGCTTTCGGGGTAAACAGCGCCTATGAGAAGTATCGCCCTCTTTCTTACCATACTTGCGCTCGCGGGCATGCCCGCGGCTACTTTCGCCCAGCAGGTCACCGTAAGCGTGAACGGTCAACCGCTCGCGCTCAATCCGGGACCGATCGAACGGAACGGGCGCGTCTTCGTTCCCCTGCGCGGAATATTCGAGCGGCTCGGCGCGTCCGTCGTATATTCCTCAGGCACGATCAACGCTACCAGGGGAAACACCACGGTATCGCTGCAGATCGGTTCGACGCAAGCAACGGTGGCCGGACAGACGCAGACGCTCGACGTCGCGCCGTTCATTGTCGGCGCAACGACGTACGTACCGTTGCGATTCATCGCGCAATCACTCGGAGCAAACGTCAACTACAGCGATTCGACGCGCTCCGTCGCGATTCAGATGTCCGGCGGCGCGCCGCCGCCGTATCCGCCACCGCGTCCGCCCGGGCCTCCGCCGCCGATGCCGCAGCCCGCGCCGGAGATCCGGCTGCGCGCGCAGCAGCCCGCGCCAAACTCAGAGACGCGCGACCGGTTCATCGTGATCTCGGCCGAGTTCTCGCGCGACGTCGATCCCAACAGCGTGCGCGTTTGGTTGGACGGCAATAACATCACCTATCGCAGCGGCGTATCGCGCGGCAGCTTCTCATACAAGCCGCCGGCGCCGCTCGATTTCGGTTCGCACACCGTGCGCGTTGCCGGACGCGGACCCGGCGGCACGAGTTTCGATCGCTCGTGGTCATTCGCGGTGCGGCGCGGCGCGGCGATATACCTAACGATCTACCAGCCCGCCTCGAACGCGGTCGTCGGGCGTAACTTCACAGTCAGCGGCAACACCGTCGCTAATGCGGGCATCCGCGTGACCGCCGGTGCCTCGCCTTCGGCGACCGGGCTCTTCAGCGGTACGACGACTGCCGGTCCGAAGGGAAACTTCAGCTTGGACGTCGCGCTTCGGCCCCTTATGGGCCAGCAGACGGTCACCGTGCGGATCACCGCGACCGATCCGGCGAGCGGTCAAGTTACCGACACGACGCTGCGGCTGCGCCTCAATATATGAGGTAGATCGCGCGTTCGTTCAGACTTTCTTCACGGCGTGAAGCTACGTTTGAACGCATGCTGAGAAGGTATATGGGCGTCGCCCTGGCGCTGGCAGGGCTCGCCGTCAGCGCCTGCGGCGGGCGCGCGATCACCGGAGGCGCCGCCGGCGAGAGTCAGGTCGTAATGCTCCCGCCGATCGGCCGCGATCTGCTCGTATACGCCGTCACACCCGCATTGGAGAAGGACACGATCGGCGAGGAACGTCCCGACGAGGGGCTTGGAACGATCAAGTCCGGGAAGTGGCAAGCTACACTCGGCGGCTACACGCAGCAACGGTACTCGCAATCGCTCGGATTCAAACCGCATACCAAGATCACGATTGTCAACCTATCGCATAGCATCACGCACACGCTCGACGTCGTGAGCGAGATCAAAGGGCCGCCGGCGCATTTCCCTGCCAATCCGAAGCTCTCGATCCCGGCGAAGGGCCACGGACTCTTTCAGAGCGGTTATGCGAGCGGTCCGATCAAGCCGGGTAAATCGGTGACGGTCACGCTCGTGAAGGCCGGCACCTATCTCATCGGCTGCGCCTTTCACTACCACCAAGGCATGCACGACGTAATCGTCATCGCGCCGCACGCGGCACCCGGACAACAAGCAACGCCGCCGCCGCGTTCGACCGCCACGCCGACTTCGCGCTCCAGCTACGGCCCCTAAGGGATAATAAGCACTTAACAATCGATTGCTAGATTAGGCTTTGATGATCTTCGATGAAGAGAAGATCGAAAGCCTGATTGCACGACGGCGGTTGAACGACGCGAGCGCCGAGTTGGCGCTTGCGCGCGCGGACCGTCGCGCGCAGGCCGGGGCCGCTGCGGTCGCCGGCGACGAGCGCGCGCTGGCGAAACTGATTCCGCCCGGACTCCTCTCGTGCCACAACGCCGCCGAGATTGCCGTCTACTACGCCGCGGCCGGCATCGAGCCGAGCGCGTACGATCATCTGGTTGCCGGCACGGTGCTCGCTTGGTCGAACGATGCGGTCGGCGCGCTCGTTGCGTTGCGCGCCGCCTGCGACCGGGCGATCGCGCAGCAACGGTTTCACGCCGCGGTCGCGGCGCGCGAACGCCTTGCGCACCATGCGCTGCTTTTCGGCGAGGTTGCCGTGGCGCGCGAAGCGATTGCCGCCGCGATCGAGCTGGCAAACGCCCATCGCTTCTCCGCGTGGCAGTTGCGCGCGCTCGCGACGGCGGCGCGGTTGAGCCTCGACGCCGGCGACCTCGACGGGGCCGGGCAGCTCATCGCGCGCGGCACCGCCGCCTCGAAATCGCACGAGGATCGCGCACTCTTCGCGCCGGCGGGCGCACAGCTCGGCGTCGAGTTGGGTGACGATGCGGCGGTGCGAAGCTGGAGCTCGGCTGAGATCGTGGACGTCGCACTCCAGTCGCAGGAAACAGATGCTTCGAATGCTGCAACGATCGCGATACTGATAGCCGCCGGTGGTGCGCACTCGGGTACGCCGGGCACTGTAGCGCTGCGACGCGCGGTTCTTCAAACCGGCGATCCGTCGAGTGCGGTCGAGCTTTTCGCGGTGGCGGCGCGTTACGGGGAACTCGAAGACGCGCGCTTTGCCGGCGATTCGCTTGCCGCGATCTCCGCACCCGATCGCCCCTACCTCCACGCGCACCGGCTTCTCGCGCAGGCGCATCGGCTTGCGCGCTCGGGCGAGCGTTCGGGCTCGATCGACGCCGCCGGTGATGCCGCGCGCGCCTTCAGCGCGATGGGACTTCGCCGCTGGACGAACGAAGCGATGCGGCTGCTCGTCGCGCACGATGCGCCCGGCGAAAAGCGCGCCCGCGGGCGCCCGAGCGGCTCGGTGCTCACCGAGCGAGAAGAGCAGGTTGCCCATTTAATCCGCCGCGGCGCGCGCAATCGCGAAGTCGCGATCGCGCTGCAGATCAGCGAACACACGGTCGAGCGTCACGTTAGCTCGATTCTGGGACGTTTAGGACTTCGCTCGCGCTGGCAAATCGCCGACCCTGCTAAATCTGCTGAAGATTAAGGTTCTGTAAATTTTCTAAAGCTTAAGTAAAGGCGCGTTGCCGAAACCTTAACGATTCGGCCGATTCCGGGATGCAGTGCCGATTTTCATCTTTTAGCATCGTGCATGAAGAGCCGGGTAGATTGCCTGAGTCTCTTCGTTGCTGCTGGGAGTTAGATTTGTTCAAAAGCCTGCTGCGGGCCAAGAAGCGCGTACTGCTGATTGCTTTCTGCTACGTGGCCGTTTCCCAGGCGCGGGTTTTAGCCGAGACGGGTGGTTTAATCACCGGCACGGTAAGCGACGATAAGACGCACGGTGCGGTTGCCGGTGCGGCGGTGGTAGCCAAATCGCCCAGCGGCACGTACCACGCGGTGACCGACGCGCAGGGCCGGTTTCGGTTTTTGAGCGTGCTGCCCGATACGTACTCGATCTCGGTGACGTCTGCGGGGTACTTGCCCTACGCCAACGTGATCGTGGTGCTCAACGGCTCGCAGCAGAAGCTCGACGTCGTGCTCTCCAAGACGCTGAAGGTCATTGCGAGCACGCACGCGCGCAGTGCCGGGAGCGCTTTTCAGCGTGGGATGACCATCGACACCTACACGGTGACGGGTCAGCAGATTCTCACGGTGACGGGCAAGGCGTTCAACGCCAACGAGAACGATTTGCTGCGCAGCATTCCCAGCGTAACGATCGACAAGAGCGGAACGGTCTCGATCCGTGGCGGCTTTGCCTTTGAGGCCGCCTATGAGTTCGAAGGGATCGACTACACGACCCCGACGCCCAACTTGCAGAATACGCTGCAGAACGTCGCCAACTTCAATCTGCTCAACGGCGTGGGAAGCGTGCAGCTCATTCCCGGCGCGGGTGATGCGACGCACGGCGACACCGGCACGGGTCTGGTGCTCTTCACGGCCAAGAACGGCACTTTTCCGACCTACTTTCACGGCGATGCCGAGCTGCAGCAGTTTCCGTTCTACCATCAGCTGGGGCTGGAGTGGGGCTGGGCAACGCCCAACCAAAAGATCTCCAACTACGCCGGCTTTGTGGGCATCCGTCAAGCCTTTCAGTACGGCATACCCGGCACGGCGGCCAACACGCTGGGAACGCTTGGGACCAATGCGGCGACCTTAGGCAGTACGATCGATCCCAACTTAGTCTACTACTCGCCGCAGTTTCTCTCATCCAACGATTTCGTCGACAACTTCATCTGGCGCTTTGGCAAGAACAACGGCCAGCGGCTGCAGGTCTTCGTACAAGATCAGGCCATTCATCAAACGCTCGACTACGGCGGCTTTCAGTACTTGCCGTACATCTCGGGGGGCACGACGTCGGGCAAGTGCGCGCCCTATCCGATCATCGGCCCCAACGGTCCGGTCAACTCATCGCAGCAAGACTACGCGTGCAACTCACTCATTCCACTCTTTCCGGGCCAGCCCAATACCTATGCGTTCGTCTCGCAAGCCGACTCGCGCAGCAGCCCGTTCTTAGCCTACAAGGTTGAGTACGGAGCGAGCGTGGGCGCGAGCACGTACCTGACGACGCGGTTTTGGCGCACCTTTGCCGGCCAGCAGCAGGATATGCCCGCGCAGGGCATCTTTGCCGAGCCCTTTGGCGGGACGCGCACGGCGGGGCAGTTCGACGGCACGACGCAAGTGGGCAGCAAGAATACGTTTAAGTACGGCGGGATCTACGACTGGGTCGTTCCGTACGGCAATCGCTACGACTTCACGTCGTACACGGCGTTCACGACGCCGCCCTACATCATCACGTATGCGATCACGCACCCCAATGCGCCCTTGCCGCTGCCCTATACGTATTCGGGCCTGCTGCCCAACAACAATCCATTCGCGCAAGCGGGCTTGGAACAGGATTTCTTCTCGCCGGCCTTTTGCGCGCAGCTCAAACTCTCGGGCTGCGGCTACTTGAGCGCGTGGTTTCCCGGAGGCGTCCGCTTTCCGTTCGAGCAAGACGTCGAGACCGTCGCGCAGCAGCAGTACGGGGCGTATCTGCAAGATACCATCGAGATGTCCGACCGCTGGAAGGGCGAGGCGGGTATTCGCTTAGACGGCTACAACTTCCAGATACCGACCCAAGCCGGCGCACCGGCGAGCATTCCGGCCGCCGAGCATCAGCGGCTCTACGAACCGCACCTCGACGCGTCGTACCTGCCCGATACGCGCGATACGTTTCGGATCGGCTTTGGCCATACGCTCTCGATGCCGCTGCCCAGTCTGCTGGGCGCCGACGTCAGCCGCGCGCCCTACGCGCCCTTTGCCGCTATTCCGTCGTACGACAACTCCACGGGCAAAGCGGCGCTCTATTGCGGACCGCTAGCCAATCAGCTCTGCACCAGCTACGCCGATCAGCTCTACTGGCTCACGCGCGATTACCGCTTCGGCAGCTCGACGCTGGAGGCGCCGCTGGTCGGCGCGACCTTCACCAACATCGATCTGTCGTGGGCACATCTCTTCCGCGACGGCGCGTCTTTTAAGATCACGCCCTTCTACCGGCGCGGCTACAACGTCGTGGAGCAGACGGCGCAGATCATCGGCTACAACTATCAAACCGGCTCGCCGGTCTACGGCAACGTTCAATACTCCAACTTAGGGATTCAGAAAGCCTACGGCATCGAGACGCTCTATACCAAAGATATCGCGGCGGGGCTTTCGATGAATATCGGCGCGACGTATATCTCGCAGTTCGGCAACGAGCCGCCCGGTGCGTTCTTACAGCCGGCAGCCTTAGCTTTGGGCGAAGTCTATCGCTCGCCCGATCTCTCGCCCTTTCAGCTCAACGCAGCCTTTAACTATCAGACGCCGCGCTGGCGCGTCAATCCGGTGCTCTTCGCCAACTCGGGCTATCCCTACGGCGAGGGCTACTACACGGCGGTCTACTGCAACGGTATTCCGGTGATCGTTCCCAACACGAGCCTGGCGGTCATCTACTCGCAGACGCCGGGCTACATCGATCCGCTCGATCCGGGCAGCTGCACCAAACCCAACATCGCCGCAACGCGCGGCATCGCCGAACGCGGACTGCCCGGCGGCTTTCTCACTACACCGCGCGTGGACGCCAACTTGACCGTCGAGTACAAACCGCCGGTGCACAGCATCGCGCAGTCGACCATCGGCCTCTCGGTCACCAATATTTTCAACAACCTCTACAACGTGCCGGTCGTCAACGGCTGCTACGGCTCACCGGTCACCACCGGCTTGACCAACGGTACCGCACCGTGCACCTATTCGACCGCGCCGTACGCACCGCCCGACGTTGCCTCGCACTCCAGCGCGCCCTATCTGACCTATCCTAATCTGCCGCCGATTTCATTCCGGCTCTACTACCAGGTGACACTATAATGCTTTTAAAAAAGCTCAGCACTTCACGCTTCGCCTCCCCGCTGCCACTACGCGGCGTGGGCCCCCTATTTTTCTTGGCATTGCTGACGGCGTGCGGAAACGGCGGCGCGTCGGAGCCGCCGGTGACGTCGTACGATCCCGCGGCGACGAGTAAACTGCAGTTTGCCGTCGGCATCGCGACGATGTCGTATAACGGCGGTGCCAGCGTCGCCTACGGCCTCAACACCGTCGAGACGCTGCGCCAGAAAGACGGCCTCTCGGGGACGCTCTACAACGTGCCGATGATCATCGGCCCCAGCAGCTTCAACGTGCTCAAGTCGACCCAGACCGGTAACGACGTGCAGTACGCCGGCAACGATTTGGGCACCAATCACATTACCTGGGGCACGCTCAATCAGCTCCATTGGACCGGCCCGCCGCGCGGTCCCAAACAATCGACCACCGGAGCCTTTGGCTACGGCTTCTGTCCGTGCAACTCCGATTCGGGTCCCGGCAACGGTTTCACGCCGCTCTTCCAAGCCTTCAACGCGCCGATCTACGGCAGCAACCTGCAGCTGTGGTACGGCGGTCCGCCGGCCTTTCCGGCTGGCGGCCCATCGCTGGTCGCCCTGGGTTGGGAGGGCTACTCACTGGGCTTTACCGATTTCGCCGTCGCGCCGGTGATCGGCACCTACCATCTCTATGCCGCCGTGCCGCCGGCGTACGACACGCCGCAGAATCCTACGCCCAGTCCCGGTCCCGACGGCACGCCCTCTCCGGCACCGGGGATTCTAGCCGCAGGCGCCCAGCTCACCAGCCTTACCGCGCTGCCGCAGTTTGCAACGCCACGCTTCACACCCGACCGTAAGGGCGGCGGCACCATCGAGCTGACCGTACCGCGGGGTGCGACCGAAACGCTGGCGATCGTGCGCGCAATCGGCAATACCGGCACGCCGGGACCCTGCGTGCAGGCGCACTCGACCGACGCCTATTACACGGTCGTGACCACCAAGCGCGGCGCCCAAGGCCTGGCGCTCGCCGACGATCTGGGCCCGCTCACGCAATCGGGTCAAAAGACCGCGACGATCTGCCCAAAGCAGACCTATGACGTCTACAGCGTCGCAGCCGATTATCCGGTCTACGAAGCATCCTATCCCAAGAATCTGGCGCAGCTGCCGGTCATCAAAGGCGTGCGCGGCCAAGCCGACGTTACCACCTCCGACATCCTCACGGCGGCCTACCCATGAAAAACTTTGGCATCGCGTTGATCATCGCTCTTGCACTCGCCGCTTGCGGCGGAGGTTCGTTGCCGAACGGTTCGGTCGTCAACTCGCCGGGCGGTCCGACGCAGTCGCCGCCGCCGCTGGTCAAGGTGAAGGTCACCGTGACGGTGCCGCCGCGCACCAAAGGCCACGGGATCAATCCCGATTACGTTTCGGTCAACACCGAGTCACTCGTCATTGGGCTCGCCTCGGTCAACGGCCAAGGCGTCAGCGGCGTCAATCCGACGACGATCAATACGCTCGCGCGCTCGCAGGGCTGCAAATCGGGCAGCGGCGGAACGGTCTGCACCGCGACGGCGCAAGGCTCGCCCGGCGAAGATGTCTTCGCCGTCACGACCTACGACGGAACGAACGCAAACGGCGCGGTGCTTTCGGTCGGCACCGCGCAGGCGAAGATCTCCGGCGGGGGCGGTGGAGTGCAGGTCTCAAATACGCTCTCGCTCACGCTCTACGGCGTCATCGCGGGCATCACGCTCGCGGTTGCGCCGAACAACGCCAAGCGCGGTTCGCCGGTCAAGGCGGCGGTCACGCTGACCGCTTACGACGCCAGCGGCGCGCAAATCGTCGGCCCGAGCAAGTTCGCCACGCCGGCCGTTCTCAATATCCAGGGCGACACGCAGAACGCGTTTCTCTTACACGTCGACGGCAAATCGGGGACGTCGTTCTCGATCGTCAAGCCGACTCCGAAGATCGAGCTGAGCTACGACGGCAACGCGCAGGCCTCGTCGGTCACGCTTGCCGCGAGCGTCGACGGCCCCGCATCCAAGAGCGCGAGCGCGAACTTCGAGCTCCACGGCAAACAGCCGCCCCCGCCGGTCGGGACGATCTACGCGCTCAACCTCGGCACCAACGACGGACTGAGCGCGACGGTCACCGAGTACGACGGCAAATCGAGCGGCAACGCCGCACCGAAGCGCACGCTGCAGCTGAGCAGCAAACTCTACGCGCGCAGCATCGCGGTAGATTCGAACGACAATCTCTACGTCGGTTACTTCGATAGTCAGTTCGGGTTCGCGCCTTCGGACGGCAGGCCCGACAAAGGTAACGAGATCGCGATCTACCCGGCGGGCGCGAGCGGCAATCAGCAGCCCAGTGCGATCATCACCGCCGACAAGAGCGCGAGCACCACGATCTTCCCGCTCTACCTGGCGCT
>Ga0153928_1001240_pt1 | contig 11637 bp, 10 predicted proteins | sample TSNJ012MetaG_FD_106656 | JGI IMG/M metagenome (GOLD analysis project Ga0153928, IMG submission 106656) | Attine ant fungus gardens microbial communities from New Jersey, USA - TSNJ012 MetaG | ecosystem: Host-associated > Fungi > Mycelium > Unclassified | place: USA: New Jersey, Wharton State... | reverse complement strand
CCTACAGCCAGGTGGAAAAGGTTCTGCCCCACCTGGATATTATCTACGCCGACATCAAACACATTGACCCGGATAAACACAAAGAGTACTGCGGAATGGATAATGCCGTCATTCTGGACAACATTCGCCGGGTGGACGCCCGGGCCGATGGCATCAAATTCGTTCTCCGTTTTCCAGTGATACCCGGGATCAACGATGACCTGGCCACACTTCACGGCATAGGCGCGTTCTGCGCCGGTCTGAGGAACCTGTCCTGTGTCCAGCTTCTGCCTTACCACCGCTTGGGCTTGGATACATACCGAAAGATGGGCCGCAGCTATTCCCTGGAGGCCATCCGTCCCCCCGGCGAGGAGCACATGGAGGCCTGCCGTGAGATTATCCGGAGCTATGTGGGAAGTGCGTGCTGACGAGGCTATATTATTCCAAATGCCAATAAATTTTCCCTGCCGCTTGCGGCAGGCGGGGTATTAGGCTGCGGAGTGCCTCGAGGGGCAGAGAGTTTCGGAAACGAACACCCCAAGGGGCGGGGAATTAGGCCCAAAGAGATTAAATTATCCCATAATGGGGAGAAAGCTGTAAAGCCTGAACAGCCTTACAGAATAGGGGTAAAATACACCGACAACCGAAAAAATTGAGGAGAAGAGTTAAATTGAAAAGTAACGCAATGAAGGAAAAAGTAAAGATCAGGCCCATAGTTATGTCTGTTACCGTGGCCTTGTTCGTAATTATGCTGGCATTGGTTCTCATTGACGGAGAGGCGTTCTATAATATCCTGAGCAATATGGTAATGGGATTCCTCATGACAAACGTAGGTTGGTTTGTCAGCCTGGTTATGCTGTTTATGGTCATCCTGTGTGTAGTAATCATGGTCACCCCTCTTGGCAAGATAAGGCTGGGAGGCCCCAACGCCAAGCCAAAGTTTAGCTATATGCAATGGTTTGGTATCTCATGGTGAAAAACAATATTATTTGCTACGCGAAACCATTGTTCAATGTAGCTTATACACAAATCGCGATCATTACTTATATGGTAATAATGTAATACAATAAATTTTCCCCGCCGCAAGCGGCTAGGGGGGCTCAAATGCAATAGGAATTCTCCATATAGTGCACGGAACAATGGTTTCGCGTAATTGGCACCAATAATTTGCCTAAATCAACCCTTGATTTGCATTGTAATGTACAATTTATAGAAAAGAGAGGAACCACGATGAATTTAGAAGCTTTTATCAACAGTTTGAACGGTGCCATATGGGCAACTCCGCTGATTGCGCTTGTTTTTGGAGGCTCTGTCCTGTATTGCTTTGTCATCAAGTTCGGCAACGTCACCAAGGCGCGGTTGCAGTGGAAGCTACTGAAATCCGGTGGCGGCTCGGTAGAGGGTATCTCTCCGTTTGAAACTTTCTGCTCTGTGGTGGCGTATCGCGTGGCGGTGGGCAACATCGGCGGCGTTATGGTGGCCATCATGTACGGCGGCCCCGGCGCTGTGTTCTGGATGCTGATTACCGCTCTGGTTACCTCTGCCATCGCGTATGCGGAAAATAGCCTGGGCCAGATTTATAAAGTTCGGCAGGACGGCCAGTACCGCGGCGGCCCGTACTTCTACATGGAACAGGGTATCCCCTGGAAGGGTCTTGGAAAAGTTCTTGCTGTGATTTTTGCACTTTTCACAACCATTGGCGTGCCTCTGCTGGTCACCGGCCCCAGCGCCAACAACATTGCCATGGCCTTTAATAACAGCTTCAACATCAGTCCGGCCATCTCCGGAGCCGTCGTTGCGGTTCTGCTATTCTTGGTCATCTCCGGCGGCGTGCGCCGAATCGCTAAGATTTCCACCATCATCGTGCCTTTCATGACCATTGGATATCTGTTGGTTACCATCGTCGTGCTGATCGGAAACGCAAGCGCAATCCCCTACACCGTTTCCATGATCATTGGCAGTGCATTCAACTCCCACGCGATTTTCGGCGGCATGATAGGCGGCGCGTTCTCTTACGGCGTCAAGCGCGCGGTCAACTCCTCTGGTTCCGGCTTCGGTGAAACGCCACCCTCTGCGGCGGCGGCGGAAACCCCCCATCCCGCCAGCCAGGGTCTTGTTAACGCGTTTTCCGTTTACATTGACGTGATTGTCTGCTTCTGCTCCGGCATTATGGCTTTGGTCACCGATTGCTTCAACGTTCTCGATCCGGACGGCAGCTTTATGCACATCGGTACGGGTTCGGAGCAGATGGCAGTTCAGGCCTCCACCAACACCGCAGGCGTTGTCTGGGTGCAGGAAGCGGCCAACACGGTGCTCCCTGGCATTGGCGGTGCGATAATCGCCATCGCGCTGACCTGCTTTGCCTACTCCACCTGTATCGCCTACTACTACGAGGGTGAGTCCGGTCTGGCCTATCTGTTCAGAAATGCGAAAGATGAAACCCGTAAAAAGCTGATCTGGGTGATCCGTATCACCTTGCCCATCTTCTTCTTCATCTGGGCAAACGTCACGGCGGGCACCGCCTGGGCAGTCAGCGAAATCATGTTCGGACTGATGGCTTGGTTTAATATTGTCACGCTGATCATCCTGATCCCGGTGGTGAAGAAAGTATATGACGACTATATGGCACAGCTCAAGGCCGGCGAGAAAGACCCTTTCTTCAATCCCCAGAAGCTTGGTATCAAAAATTGCGATGTATGGATGGACATCAACAAAGAGCGGATTGAAACGGACTCAATTAAGCAGGAGAGCAAAGCGTAATTATAGCGTTTGAACTTATTATTCGGATGGTTGGCAAACCATACGTTAAAACGTATACAGCAAAGAATCATTTCCAGTTTCCGGGTAATAAATTCAATTGCTGTAAGATGTCCGGGCAGAAGCGGAAGATTAGTTATAAAAATCAAAATAGTATAGGAGAGAACACCATGAATAACGAGAAACGGATGCCTCTTGGAATGCACACCTACACCCTGCATCTCAGCGGATTTGGCGAAAGCTGGGGCTTTGACGGCGTACATGCTTTTGAAAAGGTCAGGGATCTGTTCTGGCTAATGGATCGGGCCGTGGAATGGGGTCTGGACGGCCTACATGTGACCAATGTAGACTTAGAACCTTTGACACCCGAGCACCTGGCCAAGGTCAAGGCTGAGGCCCAGGCCCGCAACCTGTATCTGGAGGTCAATGTTTCTTTCAACGCGCCCTCTGATCCCCGGGTAAACGCCACTGTGGACGGCGCCCTGCGTACAGCCCAGGCCATCGGCGCCGACCTAGTCAAATTCAGCCTGGATATCGAACGGCCCAGGCCCCTGTATGGCACCTGTATGCACCCGGAGGTCGTAGCCCAGCTGAACAGCCGCTATGAGCAGTTCAAGGCCAACATCCCTCTGATGGAGGAGCTGGGGCTTACCATTTCTATTGAGAACCACTGCGACGCCTATGCCGACGAGGTCATCTGGCTGGTGGAGAAGCTAAACCACCCCGACATCGGAGCCTGTATTGATACCATTAACTCCCTGTGCGTGCTGGAGGGGCCGGAAGTGGCGGTGGAGAAGATGCTGCCCTACGCCAACTGCTGCCACCTGTGTGACAACGCGCTGCGCATTGACCACAACGGCACCCATTCCATCGGCGTTCCGGTGGGCACCGGGGATATCGACTGTGCCCGTATTGTACAGCAATTCAAGGAAAAATCTCCTAAAATGAAGCGCATTACTCTGGAAAATGAGTGCGAAGTCGGAAACATGTCGATGGAAGATGCCCGGCAGAAGGAAATTGAGGCATGTATCAAGACCATCAACTATCTCAGGGATGAGTTGGGTTTGGGTTTGAGAAACCGGTAACCGGCACATTGCCGGAAGGCGGACAATCAAATGCATCCCCAAGGTCAGTCCTAGGGCACCTCGCCTTCGGACTGACCTTGGAGTTTTTGGGGTGATAATCATTGACCGACCTCTTAGGGATACAGTCCTCAAGAATCCAGTGTTCTTTAATAGTCACCAATGGAATTCTGAGCAAATTCGATAGTCAGAATAATATATAATACCGGAAGCCGACTGTAAGTTGCGCTGAAAAATCTTGCGTACAATCTATCAAGATACGCATATCTTCGGCGCGCCAAAAAAGTCCCTCTACCCGCATAAGGGGGCAGTGCGCCCTTTTGCGGGTTATGTCCCATAAAATGGGCGAATCAAGGTGATAAAACAAGCCTTGTTCTCCCTATCCTGTGTGACCCAAACGAATTCTGCCGTCAATCCACATTTTCAATGTGCATCCTTAGTTTTTGTTGAGGTTATTAGAGGTGCCCTATAGATACAAACTGCGTAGTATTGATTCATAAATGCAACTGTAACAACTTTAGAAACAATGAAATACCATGAACAACCCCAGGCTGAACAATCAACGGGATTGAACTTTGCACGCAGTTCTGATTTCTTGTTTTTCCGATACCACAAGTCATATTATGAATGCAGTTACTACAAAAAAGGAACAGGGCTATTTCATTTGCCCTGTTCCGCTTTATATGTGTTGCTAAATCAGACTACTTCCGTTCCAGCGCCCCTTCGCTGATGATGATATCCCCCGCGAGCTCGGAGGTAAAGTGCAAATATCCGTTCTTGTCAATCCAGTAGGCGGTATTCTCGATGTGTAACTCCCGCTCCATTGTACTCGCATAATCCATTGCGTAAAGGGTATCACTGTCGGCCTGCCCACCGCAGACAGCGACGGCACGGCTGGATTGTTCGACCAAGTACCGGGTAACATGCAACGGATAATCCTGCCTGCATTCCTCACATAAAACCTTGAGCGCGGTACTTTTGGAAAGCAATTCCCATTCATCCCGGCTGAACCGTTCGCAATGCTTCGGATGGAGTATGACCTCCAGAAATATGTCCGGGTACTCCCCGCGCCGCCCGTTTACCAGACGGGCAAAGAGCATCCCCGCGCCCTCCGTGAAGCCGGTCAAAAACGTCCTGTAACCGCCCTCCAACGCCGCGCCGATCTCGCGCTCCAGTTCCCGCCGCACCTCGTCCAACTTGTCGGCGGGAATTTCCCCATAACCGACAAAACAACAGGTTTTTTCTTACTATGGAGCAGATAAAGGCTTTCGTCGTAGAGGATTGCGACCTGCCGGAAGGGTTTGACGTGGACGGGTATGAATTCTTCCAGGGCATGCCCGCAAAGGTGCTGGAAGATGGAGACATCATTGATATCGGCGGGCGAAGCATTGAGGTGCTACACACTCCCGGGCATTCTCCGGGGCACATGTGCCTTTATGAGAAGGACAGAGAGTATTTATTCACAGGCGACTTGGTATACATAGGCACGTTATTCGCGTATTTTCCCTCCACCGATCCTGTGGCGTATCTGAATTTGCTCATCCGGATTGCAAGCTTACCCGTTAAAAAAGTGTTTCCGGCACATCATGATCTGAATGTGCCGGAAACGATAGTATCCGATATGAAAAATGCTTTTGTTAAGCTGGAATCGGAAGGCAAGCTGCATCACGGAAGCGGCACGCATGCGTTTGGCTATTTTTCCGTATGGCTGTAGTTCACTTGCCTAAGACGCCTTATTTTTATTGTTCCGCGCGCGTGGAGTGGTTTGGCGGCAGCAGTTCGGCAAGCCGGCGAAGGCCGTACTCAAAGTTCACCCCAAAGCGCACATCGTGGGCCTCCTCCTTGCTGCGAAGCAGGCTGCCAACCGTAAAGTCAACGGCGACCTGCGCGGCTTCCCTATCAGATTTTCCTCCCAGCAGAGCGGCGAGCAACGCGCTGCCGAACACATCGCCGATCCCATGGTAGTAGCCCTCGATCCTGTCCGAAAAGGCATAGCCGTATTCCCCGCTCACCCGGTCGTAGGCCGCCGCCCCGAGCTCCTTTTCATTGAAATATACCCCGGTCAGAAAAACCTTTCGCGGTCCGAGCCCGGCCAATCGGCGCAGCAGTCCCTCGATGTAATCCCGGGTATACGGTCCCTCGGCGTATTCCTCACCGAGCATAAACACCGCCTCGGTAATATTGGGGATGATCACATCCGCTTTGGCACACATCCGGGCCATGCCGCCGGCAAACACCTTGTCGAACGCCGGGTACATTACGCCGTTGTCCGCCATAACGGGATCGACATAGATCAGATTGTCCCTGGTCCGGAACATGCCGAAAAGCTCCGTGACGATGTCAATTTGCCCGGCCGAGCCCAGATAGCCGGTATAGATCGCGTAGAGCGTGTTGACATAAAATGATAAACTAAGGAGAACCGGATTGACCTACCCGATATTATAAAAAATTTATGCGCGGTTTGGATAGTCATATCCAGAAATACTCCATCTCCGATCATTGCGTCTTTATCGTTGGTCGGCGTGTAGTCGTTCCCACTTCTCAAGAAGGCAGGCACGCTGGCAGGCATTTTCGGAAGTGATAGCCATATACGGAAAACTCAACCGCTAGTGGGAACACGTCCGATTTTTTGAATAACGACCAGAATAGCAGTTTCCAATACTCCGTCCGGCCTTTGGAGAAAATCCCCAATCTGACGCAGGCTTTCAAGAACGCGATCATATCGCTCACGCCGTAACGTTTAGAACGGTGTTTGCGGGGACGATAGTTTTCGAGAAACACCCGAATCCGGCGATAGTAATTTTCAGGAGAATAGATGGAGTGAACCACATCCCGATACCCTGCCTGAAGCTCATCCATATCCATTTTCGGTTGAAAGTTAATTTCTGTGTTGGTGCCCGAAAAGTCATTTTGCAGCCGCCCCTCATTCTCCATTCGTTCATACAGCTTCGTGCCTTTTGGTGCGTTCAGCATTCCAACCATCGCCGTCACAATTCCGCTTTGCTGTATGAAGGAAATCATGCGCTTGTAGATGGAAAGCTTGTCATTGTCAAAGCCCAAAATAAACCCGCCCTGTACCTGCATACCATGCTGCTGGATTTTTTTAACGCATTCCACCAAATCCCTTTTTGTGTTCTGAACCTTCCTGCATTCGGCCAGGCTGTCCTCATCCACCGTTTCAATACCGATAAACACCGAGTCGAATCCTGCTTCGACCATCAAATCCATCAGTTCTTCGTCGTCCGCGATGTTGATGGACGCTTCGGTAAAAAAAGTGAACGGATAGTTTCTTTCGCGCACCCACCCGATCAATGCCGGTAAAACCTCTTCTTTCAGCTTCTTTTTGTTGCCGATGAAATTGTCGTCCACAAAGAAAATGCCGCCTGTCCAGCCCCGCCGGTGAATTGCTACCAATTCTTCGATTATTTGAGTGGAGGATTTTGTTCTTGGCGTATTGCCAAATAAGGATACCACATTGCAAAAATCGCAGTGGAATGGACAGCCTCTGGAATATTGTATGCTGAGCATCATATATTTTTTTGTGTCGAGCAAATCCCAAGCCGGAATGGGCGTTTCCGTCAAGTCCGGGTACCCTTCCCAGCTATACAGATGTTTAGGAGCCCCTATTGCCAAATCTTTCAGGAATTTTGGCAAAGATACTTCACCTTCATATAGCAGAAGGTGGTCTACATCATCATAATGCTCAAATTCAGTCGTGAAAAGCGGACCGCCTCCAACTGTTTTTTTATTCAGCATTTTGCAGCGCTCTATCACGGAACGTGTGGAGTCCCGCTGTATGTTCATGGCGCTGATGAAAACATAATCCGCCCACTGTATGTCCTTGTCCTTCAAGCGGCCTGTATTCATGTCCACAACTTTTCGGTTCCATCCCTCCGGCAGCATCGAGGCAATTGTCAGAATACCGAGAGGCGGCAAATTAGACTTTTTGCCTACAAATTTCAGGGCGTGTTTGAAGCTCCAGAATGTAGTTGGGTGCTCCGGATAGACCAATAAAATATTCATAGCAATTTCCTTTCGCAATCATCCGGTATCTATTCTTCATTTTCCGCGAGCAGTTTCATAAACTGTTCGCCGGTAATGTTTTCCTTCTCCAGCAGATATTCGGAAATTATGGTCAGGGAATCAAGATTTCTCTCCAATAGTGAGATGGCAGCTTGTTGGCATTCCTCCAGAATCTTGAGGATTTCCTCATCCACAGCAGCATTCGTCTGTTCGGAACAGGTTGGCATATTGCGCCCGTCCAAGTATTGATTTGTTGCGCTTTCCAGCCCCATGGAGCCGAATTTTTTACTCATGCCATACTGTGTCACCATATTGCGAGCCAGTTTGGTTGCCCGCTCAATGTCGTTTGCCGCTCCGGTGGAGCTGGTATCGAATACAACCGTTTCCGCGGCGCGGCCGCCAAGCAGGGCGGTGATCTGACTGAGTAATTCGTCCCTTGTCATCAGGTATCGCTCATCCTCCGGCGCATTCATGGTATAACCCAGAGTGCCCATGGTGCGGGGAACGATGGTGATTTTTTGCACCGGAGTCGCGTTCTTTTGCAGGGCGGAAACCAGTGCGTGGCCGACCTCGTGAAAGGCGACCATACGCTTTTCCCCAGAGCTTAAAATGCGGTCTTTTTTCTCCTTGCCGGCGATAACCACCTCGACGGCCTCCATTAAGTCCTCTTGCAGCACAGTTTCCCGTCCCATCTTCACGGCGCGCAGGGCAGCTTCGTTGACCATGTTGGCGAGGTCGGCGCCGGTAGCGCCGCTGGTGGACAGGGCGATTTCGCGCAGGTTGACGTCTACTCCCAGTGTCACTTTATCCGCATGCAATTGCAGAATAGCCTCCCGTCCGGGAAGATCGGGTTTTTCCACGATGATCCTGCGGTCAAACCGGCCGGGGCGAAGGAGGGCCTTGTCCAGCATCTCGGGGCGGTTGGTGGCGGCCAGAACTACGATGCCTGTGAAGGAATCAAACCCGTCCATCTCGGAGAGAAGCTGGTTGAGGGTCTGTTCCCGCTCGTCGTTGCCGCCCATCTGGCTGCCTCTGCGGCTGCCGATGGCGTCTATCTCATCGATGAAGATGATACAGGGCGCGCTTTTCTTGGCCGTCTGGAACAGGTCGCGGACGCGGCTGGCCCCCACGCCCACAAACATCTCCACGAATTCAGAGCCTGTCAGGTGGTAGAATACCACCCCGGCTTCCCCCGCCACCGCGCGGGCCAGCAATGTTTTCCCCGTGCCGGGCGGCCCCACAAGCAGAGCTCCCTTGGGCTGCTTGGCGCCGATTTTCTGGTATTTTTGGGGATTTTGCAGAAAGTCGATCATCTCCGCGAGGCTTTCCTTAGCCTCATCCTGCCCGGCCACATCATCAAAGGAAATGCCGGTGCTTTTCTCCACATTGTAAACCTTCGCCTTGGATTTCCCAACCCCTCCCATCATGCCGCCCAGCATGCCGCCGGAGGTGCCTTCGCCGCCCGCGCCTCCGCCCATGCGCTTCCTGATAACCCGAAGCACTACATAGTAGAGCAGGATCATGATGAGAAAGGGAAATATCATGCTGAACACCGAGGACAGGATCGATACTGTGGGAGCGGGCAACCCCGAAAAACCAACGCGGCGCCCTCTCAACAATTCCACCAGTCCGGGATCATCGACCCGGTCGGCGTAATATGTCCGACCCTGTACGGCAGGTTCCCGGCCTTCATCTCTTCCATCCGGATACAGGATTCTGTCTACCGCCGCGGTGTTGGCGTCCTCTTTGACCGCAATTTGAATTTGCGCGTCGTTCATCTGTACTTCCGCAACGCTGCCGCTCTCTACCAGATCTAAAAACTGGCTGTAAGTGATGCGGAGCGGTTCCGCCGTTTTGTCGCTGTTCATTGTATTAAAGAAAAGAGTGAGTATCAAAATTATCATAACCATATATAACGGATTGAAAGGTGCATTTATCTTTCCCGGGCCACCGCCCATATTCTCCTTATTCACGCGGAACCCTCCTTTTCGCGGGACTTGCGCACTCAAACAAAGCAACGGCTCATTCAATTATACCTCGGTGCTGCCCGCTTTCCACAATCCATGCAGGTTGCAATAGGCGTAAACGCCGAGAAGCTCCTCCCGTTTTACCGGGAATCCGGCCTTGGGTTCGTCTCCCGGAAAAAGCTTGCGGTAGAGCCCTCCTGTGGCGGTCTGGATATAAATCCACTCAATATAGTGTTCCGGCAGCATGGGATGGGACTGGCTGCCAACCCTGACTGCGAGATGATCCTTTACCGCATCGAAAACGGGGACATGCTTTTCCACTACCGCATCCACAGTATTGGTTTCCAACAGCTCCAGCCCCTCGCAGCGGCACTGGGACGAGGATTCCCCCATATCCAACAGGAATGTCCGGCTGTCCGCGCAATAATAGAATTTTACCTGTTTCATCATCCGCTCCATTTCTCCGCTTTGCGATCGCGTTCTTTTGGTTGTGGGCGCCGCTCCGTCGCGCAAAGCGGGAGGGGTTGCGGGGCGGCGCCGCTGTCCCTGTTCCTCTTGTGTCCGTATGTGAAAAGCCGCTTGACCAACGATACGCCTTTAGCAATTGCCTGGAGCTCTGTGCGCATCCAGGACGGCATCCGGACTTATCGTGGACACGCGGCTTGTTAATCGTACACAGTATTGATGAAATACCGGATTCCGGGTATTATTGTGTCGCAATATTTTGAATAACCTATCGCATGTTGTTATAAAATGTCGGACTGCCACAAACATCACAAAAACGCGCGTCATCAGGAAAGATAAATTTTGTTTTGTGCCAATCACATTCCTAATTTGTGCAAATATTTTGTTTCAGCGTATCATCATTTTGGGCGGCGGGTAACGTCGTTCCGCATTTCAAGCAAAACTCTGATTCAATTCGGTATGACTGCGCCCTGCAATTCGTACATGTTTTCATAGAGGAACCTTCCTTTCACAAATTTTCATTTGGTTTCTTTCAGTATGCGTTAGTCCATGAAACTCTGGCCTTTTGCAGATCCGCTACGGCCCGTTGCATAATCATATTGTTCCTGATGTTTAGGATTACGCATCTTCCCCGAAGATGCGTTCTTGCGCTCTCGCCGCCCTTCATCCATCCACCGGCGGATTGTCTTTACGGGAATGCCGTATTCCTGTGCAATGTCACCGACGTTTTGGCCGTTTTCTATCAACTCCAGCAGCTCCAGTTTGTACTGTGCGTCGTATGACTTGTTATTCATTTTTTGTTACCCCTTTCCCATATTATTAAATGTTCCCTTGTCCGGCAATCAGGGCTTGGCCCTGTAAACTCAAAACATGTGGCAGCCCTGATTTTGTCGCTGCTCTGCTAATTGGCCGCCAATAGGAACTTTTTAAGCAGTAAATCAGTATCTATGTAAGAATTCCTGCCGATTTTGATACCCTCATCGACAGATACCCCCGACCCTATCAGGGAAATTCCCTTTGAGCATATTTCATTGTCTATAAAGACATCCAGCCCAAAATCCGCGCCAATTTCCGCATTCTCGCCTATCCAAGCATTTGCTCCGACAATCGACTTATGTACCTTCGCGTTTTTACCGATAAAGGTACCCGGCATCACAACAGAATCAATTACTTCTGCGCCCTCGCACACGGTTACGGAATCAAACAGCACGGAGTTGCTCACTTTTCCATGCACATGGCATCCCTCGGCGAGTATGTTTCTTTTCGCAGCTGCTTTATCCGGCAGGCAGCAGGGCGCACGATACAGCGTCCGCGTGAATATCTCCCATTTTTCATCATACAGGTCTATCAGGGGAGCGTCCTTG
>Ga0153928_1001239_pt1 | contig 11637 bp, 7 predicted proteins | sample TSNJ012MetaG_FD_106656 | JGI IMG/M metagenome (GOLD analysis project Ga0153928, IMG submission 106656) | Attine ant fungus gardens microbial communities from New Jersey, USA - TSNJ012 MetaG | ecosystem: Host-associated > Fungi > Mycelium > Unclassified | place: USA: New Jersey, Wharton State... | reverse complement strand
GCAGGCTGTCGGAACAGGGGCTGTCTCCCGGAACCGTGCGTAACATCTACGGCGTCCTGCATGCGGCCATGAGAAAAGCAAAGGCATATAATTATATATCTGTGAATTCCTGTGAGGGCGTCCGCCTGCCTAAAATAGAGAAAAAAGAGGCCAGGCTGCTCACCATTTGGGAGCAAAAAGCATTGGAGCAGGTGGCAAAGGGAGACAAAAACGGGTTTGCCATACTGCTTGCCAGCTACACGGGCCTGCGCATAGGGGAGATCTGCGGACTGGCCTGGAGGGATGTGGATTTAGAGAACGGGATGCTCCACGTATCCAGGACCGTCCGGCGGATCCAGTGTCATGAACCGCAGGCCCAGGCCAAAACCGAAGTGGTCATCGGGAGCGCCAAAAGCGACCGTTCCAGGCGCAGCATCCCCCTGCCTTCCAGTATTATCCGACTGTTTGCAGAGCACCGGAAAATATCCGCCGGGGAATACGTGTTTGCTTATCGTGGGAAACCGCTGGAACCGCGCGCCCTTCAGTACCGGTTTAAAGAGCTGCTGAAGAAAGCGGGGCTAGCCGAAATTAATTTTCACGCGCTTCGCCATACCTTTGCCACCAGATGCCTGGAACTGCGCTTTGACATCAAGACCCTGAGCGAGATACTGGGTCATGCCTCAGCCAAAATGACCCTGGACCGGTATGGGCACAGCCAGATGGAGCATAAGCGCCGGGCGATGAGAACCCTGGACGCATTGTTTGAGCGGTCTGCATAAAACCGGTAAAATACAATAATACCCGGATGCGTGAAAAAATGGTTTCACGCTTTTTGCCATACCCGGAAATCGAAAAAAACGGAAGGATCCCTTTGGGAAACCGTTTTTTTTTGTTTCCGGTTTTTTTTGCCTGCTAATCTTCATGCTTCGCCTGATCTTGCTTTTGGATTTTCAAAAATCAAAGAGAATAAGCCGTCAGATTTCTCGTCAAAAAAATAAAAAGCCTTGCGGTGAAGGCAAAAAAGAACGACTGGTCGTCATTTAAAAAATTTGGCGAAAAAGATGGAATGCGTCTTAAATAAGGGTATACCTTTATTTATTATAGCATGGCTTACCTTTAAAGGCTATTGGAAATTGGAGTAAAAAATGTTTGACCAAAAAATGTTCGTGCACATCAGGGAGGGAAACCCCTTAGATACAGGCCGGATAAATAGAATGGAACCTGAAGAATGAAATAAAAATCAGATAGATGGAGGTAAAGAAAGAAGATGCGAGGCAAAAAACAACTTAGGAAATTGAAGCAGCTGCTATGTCTGCTTCTGGCCGTAATCCTTGTGTGCGGCGCCGTTTCGCTGGAGTCTGTCCTTGCCGTGGAAAGCGAGACAACGCAGGAAACGGAAGCGCAGACAGGGGAAACGGTACAAGAACCGGAAGCGCAGACAGAGGAAACGGTACAAGAACCGGAGACGGAGTCTGTCGAAAAGGAGTCAGAAAGTGAGGAGACAGAGCTGGCTGCGGGTGCGGAAACTGAACTCTCAACAAATACGGAACCGGATAAGTATGCCAATCGTATATCCGGTGTCCTTTGGATTGATGCCAACGAGGATGGTACATATGACGCGGGCGAGCAGGCGCTTGCGGATTATCCCGTCTATCTATATCTAGAAGGCGATACGGATAACGCTGTGCAGACGACCACGACGGATGCGGACGGGGAATATTTATTTGAAGATATATCACCGGGGCGGTATGTTGTCGGGATAAAAGCCGAGGAAAACGGCACGGAATATTTGTTGCCGCTTGTCGGCGTACAGAAGGACAACAAGTTCTACTTTACGCCGGATTGGTCGAAGGTCATATCCAATCCGATTGATATAGCTGCTGATACGGTTGTGGAGGATATAAGCGCAGCTATGCGGACAATGCCGCAGATTCAGCCGATGGCGGCGACAATCATTGATATGAGTACGGTCTCTGCTGGCGGTTCAGGATACACATATGCTAGTAATACAGTGACAATCACAACGAACGGCGAGTATGAGATAACCGGCACTACAACAATGAAAAGAGTTGTTGTAGCTAACGGCGTTACGGCAGATATAACGTTGAATGGAGCAAGTATAACCAACTCAACGGTTTCCCCGTTCCAGTTGAATGGTACAGCGATTGTCAATCTAACTTTGAGCGGTACAAATACATTGACATGTTCATATTCAACTACGTCATCAACTGCCGGATATTACGCGGGTCTTTATGGAGGACTAAATTCAACGCTGACTATAAGCGGAACAGGTATATTGAACGCTACAGGCGGTACTTGGAGCGCAGGCATCGGTGGTTCCCGCATCAACAATAGCAATTATACCCAAAGCGCCGCCGGAACCATTATTATCAATAGTGGTACTATAATAGCTACAGGCGGTGACCGAGGTGGTGCGGGTATCGGAGGCGCATACTTAGGCAGTGGCGGCAACATCACCATCAACGGCGGTACGGTTACGGCTGTAGGTGGATACTCTACAGCGGTTATCGCCACATGCGGCGCAGGTATCGGAAGCGGAAATAACAGCGGCGACGGTGGCACGATCACCATTAACGGCGGTACGATCACGGCTATAGGAGGAAGTTCTGCTGCCACCAGCAGCTTAGGCTATGGCGGCGCGGGTATCGGCGGCGGACGGGACGGCTATACCGGTAATATCATAATCAGTGGAGGAAGGGTGACAGCTACGGGCAAGGGCACTGCCATGGATATAGGCCATGGTGGTAACGGTGTTGCCACTACCGACACAATCATATTCACTAGTGGCTCAATCCTTCCTACAAGAGGCAATTCCTATGTAGGCCCCACCCCCACCAACGGCAGCACCTACGGCGCCCCCGATCCGGTTGGAATGGTGACTTTTCCCGGCTATTCGAGCGGGGATGCGTTTTCAATAATGGCGGGCGGTACGGTGAGCAGCTATCTTTATGAAGCTAATGCCCATCCTGATGGGAATGTATACGCATGGTTGGCCTATCCGGGCATTATTACAGACCCGGCGACCAATGTGACAGCTAACAGCGCAACTCTGAATGGCACTTACTATATGAACGGTACTACGATCTCAAGTGCGTACTTTGAATATGGAACGTCCACGAACTATGGCAGCACTAAGACGCTTACTACCCCAACCAACGTAACTTCGGGTAACATTGAATCTGTATTGGATAATCTAACAGGGCTATCATCGAACACAACGTACCATTACCGTTTTGTCATAACCGTGGGTTCAATCACGGTTCCCGGTAATGACATGACGTTTACCACCCTACCCGTAGTTGACACATTGACCGCTGCGCCGACAGGCGCAAGCACGGCCACAATATCAGGCACGATAGTTGAGGGCAATGCAAGCATAAGCGATGTGGTTATCACCTATGCCACCGACGCCGGATTTACCGCAAACGTCGTGACATTCGACGGCAGCAGCGGGGTGACGTTCACGGATACTACCTATACGGCCAACATCACGGGGCTTACATCCGGGCAGACCTATTACGTCAAGGTCGAGGCTGTCGGACTGGGCGGAACCTCGGATGCGAAAACAACCAGCTTTTTGGCTGGCGGTTATCCCGTGACGGAAAAATTCGTGGATTTGAGTGGCAATCCTGTTGACTCCACTGGATTAACGAACAACACGGTGATTGTGACGGGCGGCTATACCGCTTCGGGAATCCCCACAAGCCATACGGTGGCAGGCGGCGATACCTACACCTACATTGGCTACAAGCTGGACAGCTACACCACCGGCGACACGCTTACCAGCGGTACGCCATCGTCGGTGACGATCACGGGCAACCGGGATGTGTATTATGTCTACGCCATAGAGGAGGGCTCCATTACCATTGAGAAATATGCGGATAACGGGACAACGCCGCTGCCGGATGCAGGATTTAAACTGGAACTTCTGACCGGGCCGGGTGGGACAGTGGACACTTCCCTTACCCCATTAACCGGAACAACCCCTGCGAATGGAGAATATGCCTTCACAGGTCTAAAAAAGGGTGTTTACCGAATTACGGAGACAAATGCGCCAACGGGATATTCCCTGCTGAAAGAGCCATTTGAAGTAGAGCTGCCTTATGATATCACGCTCCCGGCCGGCCAGACGCCGTCTGATACGAATTACTTGTATGCAACGACAACGGGGAGCAATGTCACCTATCACTATTACAACTTAACCTACAAGGTCAGTGACCAGGCTGAGCTCGGCATGCCGGCTGCCGGCAATAGCGGCTTCTTAAGTCAATACTATCTATGGATCGGAATTGGGCTCATTATAGCCGCAGGTGTTACCGGCCGCTATCGCCAGAGACGCCGCAGGCTTTATCAAAATCAAGGCTGAACGGGCAGCCGTATTAAAAATAAACAGAATAGGGAAGGAGAGCTTTTTCATTGAAAAGAGGGTATCGGGAAAAAATGAAAGCAGGAACCGAATCCTGCAGCCTGTTTCCAAGACCGCCCACATCCGGGCATGGAAATTATGAGCTAACAGTGATCACACTGCCGTTTAAATCGTGAAAATGGCAACATTAAATCAGCTTATATAAACATATAAGCAGATGAAAATAAAATAGAAGAGGAGCAATAACTATGAAGAAAGCAACTTCAAAAGTAACAGCATGGGTACTCGCACTGTTAATGGTCGTCGGTACATTCTTCGCATCGGCGTCAACCGCATTCGCAGCAAACGAGGGAACACTGAACATCCACAAATTAAGCAGCGTGGGTGTCTCCACGCAGGAGTCTGGAAAATCATACTGGCAGAAGCCAAGTGACAGTCTCTATTATGAATATCTTGCAGGAGCGACTTACAGCGTCTATAAGATCGGTGACTTTACGCAAACCACTGCCGGCGGCACGGTAAGCACGAACTATACGGCAGTCAGCGGTCTGGTGGATACTTCCGGCGCGCCCATAACGCTGACCTCATCCACGACGGGATCCAGTATTGATGTCACCGCATCAGGGCTGACAGTGGCTGCTACGGCCACCAGTACAAGCACAGGCCCCGTTTCCATAACGACCGGTCTGAATACAAACAGCGTGTATCTGGTTAAGGAAACTTCACTGCCATCAGGCGTGTCAGCCGGAAATGATTTTATCATCACCGTTCCCATGTATGTGAACAATGCATGGACCAATACGGTAGATGCATTCCCGAAGAATGCGGCCACTGACGGTGCGCTGGCAAAAACGATTGCCGCCATTGACGGAGCCCCGGCAACTTCTGCCGGCAATATGTTTTATGCCAATATCGGCAGCACGATCGGTTACGCAGTGTCCGTTACGGTTCCGACCAATTACGGTGCCGATTACACAAAATTTAATATCGTCGATACTTCCAGCCAATACCTTGGTCTTCAGTATACGACAAATCCGCAGGATGGCGTTACCGTATCCGGATCAATCAGCGGAACCTATAGCGCGGTTACTGATTATACCGCTGTATATGTACAGTCAGCAGGCAGCGACAGCGTGCTCACCATCACCTTTACGGCGGCAGGCCTTGCCAGGATTCAGGCAGGCGAGACGCTGAGCGTATCCTATAACGCCAAAGTACTGACAGGCGCAGACACGGTTACCTCCGGCATCTCCAATAATGCCCGGATCGACTTCACAAAGAACGGCTCCGACGGCGAGATTACGCCTGATCCAAAAGATCCCGCAGATCCGGACACGAAAGACCCGGTCATCAGGATCTACAGCTATGGCGTGAAGAAAGTAAACGAGACCGGAGTCACTCCCCTTGCAGGCGCGGCTTTTGTCCTGACAACCAAGGATGCCGGCGGCAACTATCAGTATCTGGCATACAATACGACAACAGATACATGGGATGTGGCAGCCAGTGAAGCGGCAGCGGATCATTTCCTGACCTCAACAACCGGTACCGGTATTGCGGCGGAGGCCATCCTGCAGTTTAAAAACCTGGATCCGGCCAAAACCTATTATCTGGTGGAAACGGCGGCACCCACGGGTTATGCCAAGCTGCCGGGAGATGTTGCGATTACAGCTACGTCAGCAACAACAGACAGTGTTTATAACACCTACGATACTGCAGGTACATATGTCGCCGACACAGGCTATACCGTCAAGATCCGGAACATGACCGACAGCAGCCTTGTTGGCGGCTTACCGTCCACGGGCGGTAACGGCATCTACCTGTATCTGATCGCAGGGCTGTTGCTGATCGGCGGTGCGGTTGTCCTGTATGTCAGGTCAAGAAAAAAATATAACGCCGTACCGTAACGCATCCGGCAGAGCGGCAGGTAACATGCAGGGAGTGGCGAGCGTCGTTCGCCCTCCCTGTAAATGTATGGACTCGTGGTGAAAAACGTGAAGAGAAGAAAAACGACAAAAAAAGCCCCCTCCCTCGCCGCAGTGTTTCTTATATTTATAGCCGGAATAGGTGTCATGCTCTATCCCTTTGCCGGCAACCGCTACAATCAGTGGTTACAGGACCGGCTGATAGAAGAATATGACCATTCCGTGGCGGCCATCAGCCCGGAAGTGCTGGAGACGGAAAGAGAAGCCTGCATGCGGTATAATGAAGGGCTTTTAGGAAATGTGGTGCTGACGGATCCCTTTGACGTGGAAGCCATGAACCAGGCCTCCGAAGTGTACGGGGAAAGGCTGAACCTGAATGGCGATGGCGTCATGGGATATCTGGAGATACCGAAGATCAATGTAAAGCTTGCCATTTACCATGGCACGGACAGCAAAACCCTGGAGAAAGGCGTGGGCCATCTGGAGAACACGTCCCTGCCCATCGGGGGAAAAAGCACCCATGCGGTGCTCTCGGCTCATACGGCCCATGCAAATGCCACCCTGTTCAATCATCTGACCGACCTGGAAGAAGGGGACACGTTCTTCCTGACGGTGCTGGATGATATACTGGCTTATCAGGTGGACCGGATCAAAGTCGTGGTGCCTGAGGATACCGGCGGTCTGATGATTGACCGGGATGAAGATTACGTCACCCTTGTGACCTGTACACCTTATGGTGTCAATTCCCACCGTCTTCTGGTACGGGGGACAAGAATTCCTTATGTGGAGGAGGCGGCCGTGATACGGGCTGAAAACGGACAGCCGTATCAATCCGTGATTCTGCCCATCAGCCTGTTTGCCTTGTTACTGGTCATTTTTATCATTGTAACAAAACGCAGACGCAGGAGAAAAGAGGTTAAAAATGAAAAAGAAAAATAGAAGATATGCCGGCTGGAAACTGCTCCTGCTTGTATTGGCTGTCCTGTTTCCGGCAGCCGCGCCGGCAGTGACTGCCGGGGCGTCGGCAAGGCCGGCCTCGGGTAGCCTGACAATTCATAATTATGTACTTGAAGATATGGATGCCGCAGGGATTCCAAATGACGGAAACGAGACAACCGGCATCCCGGCAGACGCAAAGCCCCTGGCAGATGCGGAATTCACCATATGGCAGGTAGACCCTGCCGTGGTGTCGGCCGTATCCTCGCTATCGGCTTCGGAGGCATGGTCTGCCATCCTGCCGGCAACAGCGCAGTCAGGTGTAACGAATGCATCCGGCACGGTGTCCTTTCACTTAGACAGCGGTCTGTACTATGTCGCTGAGACGGGGAATTACGGAGAGGAGAAGGTGGTGTTTTGTGAGCCGTTCCTGGTATCCGTGCCCATGGCCGATCCGGGCGGAAGCGGATGGATCACCGATGTCCATGTCTACCCCAAGAACCAGTCGGCTGCCATTGACAAGTTTGTGGCAGACACCGGGACAACGGATTACGATCAGGTCAATAAGCATTTGCCGGTCGCCGCCGGGGAACGCTTTAACTGGTACATCCGGTCACCGCTCCCGATCCATATCGGCACGGCATATAATGAATCCTATGTAATTACCGATGCCCTGAACAGTTGCTTTGACTATCAGCCGGGAACCGTCAAAGTCTATATCATGCCGGCCGGTGACTCAAATTTAAAGAACAGCACGGTTTTAGGAACCGGCGATTACAATGTCCGCTTTAACACGGCTTCCAATACGCTGACGGTGGAGCTGACCGCCTCAGGACTCACGGCGGTGAAGAACCTGGCTGCAGCCGGCAACCGGTATTCCGTCGTTGAATACAGCTGTGCAGTAAACGACACGGCACCGCAGGGCATCGCCCTGTACAGCGGGGCAAAACTGGAATATATGGCGGATACAACAGCTGCCGGGGCGGCATCTTACGGCAGCGGAGGAATTGAGACCACCAACCTTCCGGCAGTAACGGACAGCCTGCGGACAGTCTCAATGAGTGGAAGCACAGGAAGCACCAATACCTTGACGGCCGAAGTCGCCATGCAGCCGGAAGTGCATGTCGGGGAAATCGAAATCACCAAGCTGGCAGACGGCACAAAAAAGCTGCTGTCAGGCGCCCGGTTCGGACTTGCTGAAACCAAAGCCGACGCCCGGGCCGGAAACTTCCTTGCCACGGACACGACAGACGCAGAGGGAAGACTGACATTTCGCGGGCTGAAATACGGGCAGCCTGGTGATAAACCCGGCGAGAACACTGGAAACACGACCTATTGGCTGATGGAAACCAGAGCACCCGCCGGTTACCGGTTAGTGAAAGACCCGGTAGAGGTGGTCTTCAATTATCAGCAGGACAAAGAGACCGGGGAATACTATTTTGCGAAGGTGAATGTCTATAACGTATTAAATAAGACACCGGCAGCGAAAGACAATATAGGAGACAATGTGAATCCGGTCATAAAAACGGCATCCGTAATCAAGACCGGAGATACCGGCGGTCTGTATCTGTTGACGGCATCGATGCTGCTGTCACTGGCTGCCATTGCAGCAGTGATTGTTTATCGGAATAAGAAAAAGGTTTCCGGTGAGAAAAAATGAAAGGACAGAAGGACTGAGGGCGGCATGAAAAGAAACGTGACCAATGTGCTGATCCTCCTGCTGGTACTCGCCGGCGTTGTCATTCTGGCATATCCATACGCCGGCTTCTTAATTTCAGGGCGCAATCAGTCCTATGTGGTCCAGCAGTATGACGACAGCCTGGCTAAATTGACAAAAGAGCAGTTAATGGCAGAATGGGAGCGGGCAAAAGCGTATAATGACGCCCTTTCCCCCAATGCCTTATATGACCCGTTTACTTCTGGCCGGTCCGATATGAGCCGGGAATACCTTTCCCTGCTGAATCCGGCTGGGAACGGGGTCATGGGCTCGATTGAGATTCCTAAAATCAAGGCAGAGCTGCCCATCTTTCATGGAACTGCTGCAGAGACTCTGAAGAGCGGTGCGGGACACATGGAGGGCTCTGCCCTGCCGGTGGGCGGCGAAGGGATGCATGCGGTATTAACCGGGCATACCGGTCTGAACACGGCGAAGCTGTTTACGGATCTTAAGGAACTTACGGTCGGGGATGAGTTCTATATCCATACCCTGGATCAGGTGCTGGCCTACCGGGTTGACCGGATCATCGTGGTGGAGCCAACGGATGTGGAGGCGCTGCTGCCTGCTGCCGGAAAGGATTACGTAACCCTTGTCACCTGCACCCCTTACGGAGTCAACAGCCACCGGCTGCTGGTGCGGGGAGAACGCACGGAATATACCCCGGAGGAAATCAAACAACGGATTACAGACACGGAGACCGTAACATCAAAAGAAACCTGGCTGCTGTACTTAAGCCTTGCCTTAATCATCTTACTCATCCTTGTTGTACAGGCCGTTAAATGGCAAAAGATAAGGACATGATACCGCCATAGTTAAAAGGGGGAAAAGAACATGAAGATAACTCAGGAATCAGAATATGCCATCCGAATCGTGGATTATCTGGCTCGTTTGGGCAGGTTGTCGGGAGCGGCTGAAATCTCGGAAGTTACCGCCGCACCTTTACGATTTTCAAAGAATATCCTGCAGAAGCTGGCCCGTGCAGGAATTGTAAACTCCTACAAAGGGGTCTATGGCGGCTATGAACTTGGCAGGCGGCCGGAAGAGATCAGCCTGTACGATGTGATGGAGGCAACGGACGAACCCATCCGGCTGAACCGCTGCCTGGCGGGGGAACATGAATGTACCTATGCAGCAGATAAACAACAGTGTCCCTACCGTGATATGTTCCGGGAGTTGTCCAATGACATGGAACGTAAGATGCGCAAGTTCCGGTTTTCTTCCGTAGTCCATGACCGGCGGATAGGGACTTTTCCCTGTCAGCCAGGTCAGCAGGCGATTGAAAAAACAGGCGTAGCAAAACAGACAGCTGCCGGATGACGCCGGCCGACATGAATGACAGTTATTATTTTTGATGATAAATTAACGTATATTCAGTTGTTAGACAGGATGATTCCTGATATGATTAAGTAGCAAAGGCTGCTTATTGAAACAGAATCAGGAGGTCACTTACATGCAGACAGGTGAAGTTATACGAGAATATAGAAAAAGAAAAAACATCACTCAGGAGGAAATGGCAAATCGTCTTGGTGTGACAGCTCCGGCGGTTAATAAGTGGGAAAATGGAAATTCACAGCCGGATATTAAGCTATTGGCTCCCATTGCCAGATTGCTTAACATTACTCTGGATACCCTGTTGTCTTTTCAAGAAGAGCTTACAACAGAAGAGATACACAGTATTGTTCATGAGATTGATGCCAAATTAACAAACGAATCCTATGAAGAGGCGTTTCAGTGGGCAAAAGGGAAAATCGAGCAATATCCCAATTGTGAACAGTTGATTTGGCAAATGGCATTGATATTAGATGCATGGCGTTTGGCAAAAAACATTCCGGATGCGGAGAAATATGAAGGTTATATCAATAATTGTTATGTACGTGCATTGGATAGTGAGGATGAGGAGATTAGGAATAGAGCAGCCGACTCGTTATTTGGATTTTATACAAGAAAGGAACAATACGAAAAAGCAGAGGAATATCTGAATAATTTCTCCAGTCAGAATCCGGAGAGAAAGAGAAAACAGGCATTTATTTACAGCAAGACAAATCGGGTGAATGAGGCATATAAGGCATATGAAGAATTATTGTTTTCCGGCTATCAAATGATGAGCATGGTATTTCAAAGTATATATATGTTGACAATGCAGGATAAAGACAGGGAAAAAGCTCATCTGCTTGTTGAAAAACAAAGGAAATTAGCGAACATATTTGAAATGGGTGAATACAATGAAGCTTCATGCGGTCTTGATTTAGCGACACAGGAGAAAGATGTGGAAGCAACGATAGAAACGATGGAGAAAATGCTTGCCAGTATTGGTAAACTATGCGATTTTACGAAGTCGGCTCTATATGAGCATATGGAATTTAAAGAAATAAATGAGGAATTTTTTATAAGGCAGCAGGAAAACTTGCTGGCTTGTTTTAGAGATGAAGAAACATTTGGCTATATGAAAAAAAGTAAACGCTGGGAGGAATTGGTAAGCAGTAATTGAAATTCTTTAACCGGGCTACGTTCCTCTATTCTGTCACAATAGGTGTTTTGAGTTTATATTAGAGGTTTTGGAAGAGGGACGCCAGGAATCCCTGCCAACTATCTTATGCGAACCGGACTCCTTCGGCGGTCGTTCGGAGCCCCTTAAACCAGTCATCACTCGGGAATGCCCTCGTGACTCCTTGGGTCTCCTCTCTCCCTTACGCTGC
>Ga0153928_1001235_pt1 | contig 11654 bp, 7 predicted proteins | sample TSNJ012MetaG_FD_106656 | JGI IMG/M metagenome (GOLD analysis project Ga0153928, IMG submission 106656) | Attine ant fungus gardens microbial communities from New Jersey, USA - TSNJ012 MetaG | ecosystem: Host-associated > Fungi > Mycelium > Unclassified | place: USA: New Jersey, Wharton State... | reverse complement strand
TAGATAATCTCGGAATCCCGGCGCTCGTCGAGCGCGCGATCCTCTGGGGGCGCAACGACCGAATCTTTCAAGCGGCGCTGGCCGCGGCCGGCGCCATTCTCGCGCAACGGAAGGATTAGGGCTCGATGCATACTCGCGGCGAGATTCAAGTCTATCGCGACCCGGCCGCGCTCGCGCGCGCGCTGGCGAACCTCTTCGTTTCGACGGGGCGCATGGCCATTGCCGAACGAGGCTCCTTCCACGTCGCACTCTCGGGCGGAAACACGCCACGCGCCGCCTTCGAGCTGCTCGCCGCAGAACCGTTACGCGACGAGCTTTCCTGGAGCGAGGTCTTCATTTACTTCGGGGACGAGCGGTGCGTGCCGCCCGACGACGAGCAATCGAATTACCTCATGGCACGCAAGACGTTCATGGACGCGGTGCGCATTCCGCCGGGAAATATTCATCGCATTCGAGGCGAGATCGATCCCGGGCAAGCCGCCAACGAATACGCGACGATCCTTCGCACCGATCTCGGAAACGCGCCGCAATTTGACCTCGTCATGCTCGGTTTGGGTCCGGACGGGCACACGGCCTCGCTCTTTCCCGGGACGCCTCCCGAGACCGACGAGGAGGCGCTCGTGCGCGGCGTTTATGCGCGCTCGCAAATGATGTGGCGCGTGACGATTACGCCGAAGGTCATAAACCTCGCTCGCAGCGTCGTCTTCGCAGTCGAGGGTGCCGATAAGGCGCAAATTCTCTTCACCGTCTGCGAAGGGCCGCTCGACCCCACCCAGTATCCCGCGCAGATCGTCAATCCGGCCTCTGGGCGGCTCGTCTGGCTCGTCGACGAACTCGCCGCAGGAATGCTCAAAGAGCGCGCGCGTTAGCGACGCCGAAGCACGACAATCCCGTCGCCGTCGAAGACCTTCGCGTAGGTGCCGCTGCGGACTAGCTGAGTTACTTTCGCCGCATCGCTGTTTCGCCAATACTCCGGATCGTTAAAAGCGTCGAATACCAGATAATCTTGATCGCTCATCGCGATTGTCGAATGGGGATTCATCCCAAGGTGCGCAATGATGAATCCACCCGTGCCGATGCTTGCACTCCGCGGAAGCGATTGGAGTTCACGATCGCGAGCGCGATCCGATTCGATCGGCTGCCGGTAGAGCGCGAAGCGCGGATTGATCGGGCTAAAATAGGCTGACGTCCAAACCGATGCGACGAACGCGGCCACCAGTGCCAAGCCGGCCAAATCTCTCGACCGGCGGTAAACGTTGGAGGCGCCGTCGACAAAGGCAGCCAGCAGGTAGCCGCTCCAGGTATCGGTATAGTGCGCACCTACTAATATCGTGATGGCTTCATGCGAAGACAACACCTCAACGAGCCCGGGAACCGCAAAAAGAACGTAGCGCGATCCCAAGGGAAGGAACGCCAGCGGCAATAGAATCGCAAAGAGATACTCTGCGCGCAGGGGCGATGAGAGATCGGCAAAGCCGGCGGGCGTCGACAGCACGCGCCCCCACTGGTAGAAATGCAACGAGAAATAGGGGAAGTGAGGATCGATTGCCGGGCGGAGTATACCGAAGTAAAAGATCGCCGCACCGAACGCGATCGCCGCTATCCATAACCCGCACGAACGCATCGGCCGTTCCTTGCGGCCAATTATCGCGGTTACCACCCCGATGAAAGCTAAGCTGACGAATTGATCTTCCTTTACGGTCGCCAGCACCGCGGCAGCAAGAATCGCTATTCGCCAAGCCTTGCGGTCAATCGCCCAAACGAGCGTGGCCGCCAGCGCCGGCGCGAATGCGAGCTCGTGAAAGTCCCCGACCGCCTCGGAGCTCAAAGGCGGGTACGTTGCGGCAACCAGAGTCGTTGCGAAAGCGAGCCACCTCGGCAGGCGCGCCGCAGCGATTCCCCACAACGGAATAATCGTCGCAGCGATGAGCAGCGACTGCAAGACGATGAGACCGGGGGCGCCCTTGAAAACATCGACGAAGGGCCACGCCGTGACCAAGATCGGCGAGAAGTGAACGAGCAGGTGATTGACGTTGCCTTCCAAACTCGCTCGGAATCCGCTTAGCGCGCTATCAACGACTTGGGTGAATATGGAGTCGTCGACGCCCGCTCGAAAGATCGCGTACCGCCACGTACCGAGATAGATGTAAACGCCTGCCAGGCTTACATACAGCACCGCAACCGCCAGCCACCAGCGTATGCGATCTCGCCGCAAGGCAGGTTCAGGCGCTAGCATATTCTTCGAAGCATTCTGCCTTGACGTTACGGTGTCATTGCCGGCTTTGGCAGGCTCTCGAAAAGACCTCGCGAAAACGCCCGCGTCAGTCGTTTCGGCTGCCGTGGAAATTATCAAAGACATCGTCGAGTAATTGAAACGCGTTATTATCAGCGCTGACGATTTCGGCGCGGCGCCTGAAGTCAACGAGGCGGTCGAGCGTGCGCATCGAGAGGGCGTCTTGCGCGCAGCGAGCCTTATGGTTGGAGCGCCCGCGGCGCACGACGCAATCGAACGCGCGCGGCGAATGCCTAGCCTTGCCGTCGGTCTGCACGTCGTGCTGGTGCATGGGCGCCCAGTCCTGAGGCCCGATCGAGTTCCGGCGCTGGTTGACGCAGACGGGGCATTCCTGACCGATCTCGTGCGTGCCGGTCTTCGCTTCTTCTTCCGCCCCGGAGTTCGCGCCCAGCTCGCCGCCGAGATCCGCGCGCAGTTCGAGCGCTTCGCCGCAACCGGCCTCGCGCTCGATCATGCCGACGCGCAATCGCACATGCACGTTCATCCAACGCTCTTCCGGTTGATCCTAAAAATCGGGCGCGAGTTCGGTTTGCGCGGGATCCGCATTCCGCGCGAGCCGTTCGGGGGAACTCGCACGATCGAGCCTTGGCTTGCGATGATGCGGTTGCGAGCCCGGCGCGCCGGAGTCGCCTACAACGACTATGCGCTCGGAGTCAATGAGGCCGGCGCGCTGACCGAGTCGCGGGTCGTCGAAATGCTCAATCGCTTACCCGACGGCGTCACGGAGATCTTTTTCCACCCGGCGACGGCTGCATTCGAGGGAGCCGACCGCGGCACGGAGCGTTTTCAATGGTCCGGCGAGCTCGAGGCACTCACAAGCCCACGCGTACGCGTCGCGCTCGCTCGCAACCACATCAGGAGCACCACCTACGGTGAACTAGCTTTGCGGCAAGCGTCACCGTAGCGAAGTAAGCGCTGCGAACGAAGTCGAAGGACGACCAGTCATATGACTTTGAGCTGGGCGCTTCTTATCGTCGCCATCGCCGGCGCAGGTTATCTTGCGCTTGCGAACCTGCAGATGCTCTTCTTCGCGCGGCGTCCGCTCGAACTTGCTGCGGAGTTTCTTCCTACGATTACCGTTCTCAAGCCGATTTTAGGCGACGAGCCCAAACTTTATGAGAATCTACGATCCTTCTGCGACCAGGATTACGGCGCGCCGTTCGACGTTGTCTTCGCCATTCATCGGCCTGACGATTCGGCTAGAGCGACCCTCGAGCGGCTCGTTGGCGAGTTTCCTGAAAATACACGGCTCGCAGTCGGCGAGAATCCCGAACTCCTCAATCCCAAGATCGCCAATCTCGCCAAGCCGGAAGCAGAGGCGCGCGGTGAGATCGTGGTCTTCGCCGACAGCGACATTCGCGTCGGCCGCGATTATCTGCGCGCAATCGCCGCATCTTTTGCAAGCGATCGGATCGGCGCGACGACCTGTCTCTATGCGGGGGTGCCGAACGAAAGCCTCGTCTCGCGTCTGGGCGCAATGCAGATCGAGGAGATGTTCATTCCTTCAGTCCTCGTCGCGCTCACGCTCGGAAAGTTGCGTTTCTGTATGGGAGCTACGATGGCGGTGCGCCGGCGACTGCTCGAGGAGTTCGGCGGACTCGCGGCTATAGGCAGCGTGCTCGCCGACGACCACCGGCTCGGCGAGCTCGTCACCGAATGCGGCCGCGACGTCGAGCTTTCGCGCTACGTGGTCGGAACGACGGTGCCGGAACGAACGTTCGGCACGCTATGGGCGCACGAGCTGCGCTGGGCACGCACGAACCTAGCCCTCGCGCCGGCCGGATATGTGTTCTCGTTCTTGATGTACGCGCTGCCGTTCGCCTTACTCTATCTTGGAGTTGCGCGGAATCTCGCGGCGTTGCTGCTTCTTGCGCTCGTGATTGCGCTACGGGTGGGCCTCCACTATGTTTCTCGGGCCGGGTTGGCCGTCAACCATCGCGACGACGTCGCTTTGATTCCGGTGCGCGATTTTCTGAGTCTCGCCGTATGGTTCGCGAGCTTCTTTGGGCGGCGGGTGCTCTGGCGGGGTCACACATACTTTTCGAAAATAGCTGACTGATTAGGCTCTTTCACCTCTCGATTAAGGATTTGTGCAGCGACCTAATTGAAACCGCCGACTGGCCGGAACCCCGGGTAAACGGGTGGCGAATAGCTGGTACGGGCCTCCTGAACCATGGCTCCGGGCGGCACTGCGACGTCGATGGTCAGGAGTGCTGCTAAGTGGAGTCGCTGCAGACCGCGTATGCTGTTAGTGAAGCACTGTAGCTGATGGTTGTAGCGCCTTCCCAACTTGAGTCATCAGTGCCAAACTCACTTGCGGTCTCGTCCACGCTTCCAGAGAAAGGAGCCTTAAAGCCGCCACCAACGACGTTGGGATAATCTTGGGGACAGTTTGCTTTCGCAGCCCCTCCGGGAGCATAGACGTTTTGAGTGATAGAAACGTATTGGTAATCTGCGGTATCTGATGCGCAAACCGCGTAGGTGGTGACGCTATAGGACGAATATATCAAGTGGTGAAGCCAAACATTAGTCCACCAGCGATCATGACTAGATCCGTAGAAAGTGCCGACAATGAGTATATCATTGGTTAGGGCTGGCTTTTCATACCCCCCGCTTATGACGGTCGAACCGCTGGGGCAGATGGCGTCAACTTGGTAGTTACCTGCGGTGGTAAAAATTTCCGTGTTAGAAACATAGGTAAGCATTCTGCTCGTGGTTGTTGCACCGCATATGGCGTACGAATAAAGCGGGGGAGCATTAGTAGCAAATGCTCTAAATTTCGTCAACCACGCCCCGTGGCTGCTCCCAAATTCTGATGCGTAAATAAACCCGTCGCCCAAGGCGTTGGTGCCCGGATCGTATCCGCCTCCAAAGACTTGCTCGCTAGCAGGGCAAGAGGCCTTCACCGTCGTTTCTCCCATACCGCTTCGTCGGCCTGATTGAACGATGTAAGAAAAGGCTGACGGGAGATGGTACTGTCGATCATTCTCCCGCTGTTGCGGCCGAACCTGAGCAAGCGAAGGCCCCGACGGCGCGCTCGATGGCACGTCGGGTGGGGCCGCGGTGCAGCCGACAACTGCGCCGGTTGCAAGGACGGCAGTGACGTATCGATGCCAAAAACGCTTCACCAGGGTATCTCCTGTAGGCGGATGCAGACTATTCAAGACTAGCTCATTTGGCTAGTAGGCCCTGACAACCTGCAGCGGGTAAAGACGAGCCCTTGGGGCCGCAGTTGCTCCAAGACCTGTTCATAGGGATCGGTAGACGTGGTCGCGTCTCGAAGCGTACCCAGTTCCCGTGCTGGCTGACTTGGCATCTCGCCTTCCAAGCGGACCCCATCATGTAAGCCGCCGCGGCCCACGAAGCGCTCAAACGCTCGAAGAAACCTTGCTCTCCACTATCGCACGCAGGTTCAAGCGGGATCCCCCCGCTCGGGCGAAACCTTTAGCAACTCGTAACGGAACGACTGTCGGGAACGGGCGGTAGCGATCGGAAATCCGAGTCATGAAAAGGCCGAACGACATAATAAAAGTGATTCAGCCTTCAGCGAGACTCCTCACCGCCCCCTAATAGTCGTTCTCACTTATTTCGCCGTACCTCGTGAAAGGAACTCTTGCGAGCTTCTTGCCGGCGTATTGCGGTGCTGGCTTACGCTACGCTATCCTGCTTGTGGCGAGCGGCCGCTTAGCGACTACGTCGGGTTGGCTCCTGTTTTCCACGATCTTCTTAGCTAGCGGCGTGTGCGACCCTACGGACGGTACGTGTTCCGGCGCAGAAGACGTATCGGACGAATCATCATCGACAGGATCGGGGTGACGATGGACATCGTCAGTCCTTCGACGGCGGCGTGGAGCGCCGTAGTTTATCCTGAGCGAGCGAAGCGGGACGAAGGATTAGGATGACGCTGGATGGGGTGTCGCGAGAGCCTTGGAGCCAAGGGTTTGGACTCTGACGTTGTTGTCGGTGAGGATCGTTCCCTCGACGCGCTGAAGCTCAACGACGGCTTTGTTGAGATCGGTTTGCGCCTGCAGCTCCTCGCCGCGGGCCTGCTCGAGCTCCACTTGACGCTGTAAGACTAAGAACGTCGTCGAGGCGCCGCGGTGAAACTGGCGCACTTCGCTCGCGTAGACGGCTTCGGCGGCCGTTCGTGCATGGCTCGCTGACGAGAGCCGCGAGAGCGCCGATTGATAGGTCTGGAGGGCGTTGCGCGCTTCGGATTCGATGCGCTGATCGAGTGCTTGGCGCTGGAGAGCCGCTTGGTCTTCTTCTTGATCGGCCGTCGCCTTGAGACCGCGCGCCGTGTTGTTCTCGAGCGGAATGTTGAAGTTCACGGCGATGTTGAAAGTCGGATACGCTCCCGTCCACAGGTTGTGGAAGGCTTGGGTCATATTGCCCTGCGTCTGCGGCGGCGGGGTCGGACAGCTGAGGGTGGGAAGATTGCAGCCCTGCGCTTCAAAATTCGGAACCGGCTGAAGCTGACCGGCGAAACCGTTGCTCATGTATTGCACGATTAAGTCTGCCTGTGGCAGCGATTGATCTCTAGCAAAAGCTCGGTCCACGTCCGCTTGCCGGCGCCGATCATCTATTTGCCGCACCTCGGGGCGGTTCTGCTCGGCCAAACCGACGACAGCCGAGAGGTCGTTTGCGCTCGGAAGTTCTTGCACCGGTGCCGACGGAACCAGGTTCGAAAGCCAAATCGGATCTTTCGGATCGGTGACGATTAAGCTTTTGAGCTCGTTCTGAAGCTGGGAGACGCGCTGCAGTGCGGTAAAGACCTGCGCTTGGAAGTTCGCAACCTGCGTTTCGGATTCGACGGCGCCGAGCGGGGGCGCGACACCGCGCTGCGCGAGGCGCACGGTGCTGCGCTGCTGCTGGGCCGCCTGCTGCAAGGCCTCTTCTTGAATGGCGACGTTACGCCAAGCTGCCGCCAGATCCCAATAGGCGTCCTCGACCTGCGCGATGGTATTCGAGGCGTCGACGAGCGCTTGCGCCTCACTCGAGTCGGCATCTATGAAGGCTAGGTTGAGCTGGCGCTTCACGGCGTTCATGCGAGAGTTTCGAAGCAGCGGCTGCGTCAGCGAAAGATTCAGCGACGCAAGATAGTAAGGGTTGAACGAGTTGATGATGGTGTTATTGTACGTCCGCTGCTGCGTAATGCTCGCCGCCCACTGCGTTCCGTTCTTTCCTTGACCCGACACACCAGACTGAAATGTATATTGATGCTGGATGATGTACCCCGGGCCCGTCGTCGAGCATGGAAACGTTCCGGTAAAACCGTTAAAGCACGTATAGCCGTAACCGCCAACGCCTGGACCTGCAAAGAAAATGTTCTCCGGAGGTTGGACATAGAAGCTAGACGAGGGCTCGACTTGCAAATGCACGTCAAAGTTTGCCTTGGCTTGCACGATGCGATAGTGCGCGATGCGAACGTCCGATGCGGAGACGGCCAGATCGTGGTTCCTGAGCAATGCCATTGCAACCGCATCCTGCAGACCAATTTGAACAAATGGCTGTTCCGTTACCCCGATCACGTCGCTGGCGCTCGGCTCGACCGCGGGTGCTCGGTAACCGGGTGCAACGCTCGGAACCGGCGCGAGACGCGGCGAGGGAATCTCTGTGGGAAGGATCGCCTTGCGCGGAAGCGGATCATTGGCCTGGGCGAAAGTACGCTGCGAAGGAAGCGTGGCGACCGCAAGCGCGACGACGGTAAGGACTGCCGAAAGCGTCCGACTTTTCATCGCTGCTAGCGCCCCAGCGCCCGGCTACCAAGAGTCTGAAGATTGACGCCGTTTGCGCTCAAGATCGTACCGTCAACGCGCTGCAGCTCGACGATCGACTGATTGAGTTGCGTCTGGGCTTGCAGCTCGAGGCCGCGCGCCTGCTGCACCTGAACCTGACGTTGCAGAACGAGATATGTGGTCGACAAGCCGGCATTAAACCGCCGGCGTTCGCTCGCATAGGCGCTCTCCGCGGCGGCGCGGGAGCGTTGCGCCGCGTGAAGCTTCGAAAGCGCAGTTGTATAGCTTTGAAGCGCGTTGCGCGCTTCGACACCGATTCGTTCTCGCACACCCTCCATGAGCAGCGCGGCTTGGCGCTCCTCCTCGCGGGCTACCCCGCGCATTCCGCGCGCGAGATTTCCCTGAATCGGGTAACCGAGAATCAACGCGAAATTGAACGCCGGAAAATAGCCGGCCCACATGTTGTGATACGCGTAGGCCATATTGCCTTGAGTGTTGGGAGGCGGCGTCGGACAACTCACGAGCTGGTTGATCTGCAGACATTCGTTGGACACGAACGCAGGGACCGGTGCTAGAATGCCGGCAAAACCGTTGCTCAAATATTGGACCTGCACGTCGGCCTGCGGCAGCGACTGATTCTGCGCGAACATCAGGTCGACGTCGGCTTGAAGCTTCTTGTCCTGCGCCTGCCGGACTTCCGGCCGGCTCAGCTCGGCTCGCGCTTCGATGGTTGCTAGATCGGCGACACTTGGCGACGCCTCGACCGACGTCGACGGCACGAGATTCGCAGTCCAGATTGGATCGCCGGGATCGGCGACGAGCAGGCTCTTTAGTTGGATCTGGAGCTGCGACACGGTTTGCAGCGCCGAATAGACGTTGTTCTGAAAGTTCGAAACTTGAGTCTGCGACTCGACGGCGTCAATCGTTGCACCCTGCCCACGTTTCGCAAGGCGAACGTTGCTCTGCTGCTGTGCGATCGCTTCCTCTAATGCCGCTTCCTGGATCGCGACATTGCGCCACGCGGCTACGAGGTTCCAATAGCTATCTTCGACTTGAGAGATCGTATTCGATGCGTCTATCAATGCTTGGGCCGCGCGCGTATCTTCCGAAACGAACGCCAGCTTCAACTGACGCTTGCTTGCGTTCATGCCGGCATTTTTCAACAGCGGCTGCGTGACCGCGGCGTTAAGTGTCGCCAAATAATACGGGTTGTACGTGTTGAAAATTATATTGTTGTAGGTCCGGCTCTGCTGAATGCCGGCCTGATACGTCATGCCGTTCTCGGTCTGTCCTCCGAGGCCGTATTGAAGGACGTCTTGATGCTGGACGACGTAGCCTGGGCCGGTCGTGACGATTGGGTTCGGCGTAAAACCCGGCAACGGCGTATAGCGTCCGATCGTGCCGGGGCCGGCCTCGAGAAAGTTTTGCGGCGGCTGGACGTAGTAGTTGGACTGCGGCTCGAGGTGAAGCTGCACGTCGTAAGCGCCTTTGGCTTCGACGATCGTATAGCGGGCGATTCGGACGTTCGAAGCCGAGACCGCTAGGTTCGGGTTTTTCAACAGGGCCATCGCGATCGCGTCCTGCAGGGCGATGCCGACGAACGGCTGTTGCGTCACCCCGACAATCTGCGCCGCGCTCGGCGCAACCTCGGGCGCGCGATAGCCGGGCGCGACGCTCGGCACGGCCGGCAACATCAGCGTCGGAATCGAGGTCGGCAGCGTCACGCGGGCGGGCATCGAGCCGCTCGGCTGCGCCAAAGTGCGCTGCGAAGGAAGCGCGGCGAGCGCGACCGCGACAATGGCCAACAAAGCGGTAATATTGCGAACTCTCATGCGATGCCGAAATCTAACGCGCGAGCGCCTGGCTTCCGAGCGTCTGAACGTTGACGCCGTTGTTGGTTAGGATCGAACCCTCCACGCGCTGGATTTCGACGATGGCTTGATTCAGCTGCGTCTGCGCCTGAAGCTCGCTTCCACGGGCCTGCTCGAGTTCGAGCTGCCGTTGGAGCACAAGGTACGTCCTAGACTCGCCGCTGTGAAACTTACGCAGCTCGCTTGCATAAACCGATTCCGCCGATTCGCGCGCCCGCCGCGTCGCATCGAGTTTCGAAAGCGCCGACTGATAGCTCTGGAGCGCGTTGCGCGCTTCGGCGCCGATTCGCTCCTGAACGCCCTGAATGAGCAGCTTCGCCTGCGTCGTCTCTTCGCTCGCCGCTCCCCGCAGGCCGCGCGCGAGGTGACCCTGGAGCGGATAGCCGACGATCACCGCGACGTTGAACGTCGGAAAGTACCCGGCCCACATCCCATGATAAGCGAATGCCATCTTCCCTTGTGTCGATGGAGGCGGGGTTGGACAGACCGGAATTCCAACCGTACCCTCACAGTAACTGGTCAGTAGCAGCGGCGTTGGCGCGAGGATGCCCGCGAAGCCATTGCTCTGATAGAGCATCTGAACGTCGGTCTGCGGCAGCGATTGATTCTTCGCAAAGGCGCGATCGAGGTCGGCCGCGAGACGCCGGTCCTCGGCTTGTCGCACTTCCGGGCGGCTCTGCTGCGCGGCCGCGATAACCGTTGCAAGATCGTGCGCTTGCGGAAGCTGCTGCACCGAGGTCGCCGGCACGAGGTTGGCTTCCCAGATCGGGTCGCGCGCGTTGGAAGCGACGAGGTTCTTGAGCTGGTTCTGCAGCTCCGAGACTCGTTGAAACGCGGTAAAGACCGCCGTCTGGAAATTCGCAACTTGCGCCTGTGATTGGACTGCATCGATCGGCGCACCCTCGCCGCGCTGCGCGAGCCGCACGTCGCTGGCCTGCTGAGTCGTCGCTTCGCTTAGCGCGGCCTCTTCGATCACCACGTTGCGCCAAGCCGCAACGAGATCCCAGTATGTGTCCTCGACTTGCGAGATCGCGTTCGACGCGTCGATCAGCGTTTGCGCGTTATCCGCATCCGCATTGATGAACGAAAGCTTCAACTGACGCTTGGTCGCATTGATGCCGAAGTTCTTGAGCAGCGGCTGCGTGACGCCTAGGTTGAGCGTCGCGAGATAGTACGGATTGAACGCATCGAAGATCGTGTTGTTATAGGTGCGGCTCTGTTGGATGAAGGCGTTATAGGTCGTGCCGCTTTCGGTCTGCCCGTTCGCGCCGTATTCAAAGGCCGATTGATGCTGGACGACGTTGCCTGGTCCGGTCGTTGGTGGGGCTCCGGGGTAGTTGCCCTCCTCGCCCGGGCCGGCCGCGAACGGATTGAGCGGCGGCGCAACGTAATAATTCGACTGCGGCTGCAAATGAAGCTGGATATCGTACGCGCCCCTATTCTGAACGATCGCATACTGCGCAACGCGGAAGTTCGAAGCCGAGACCGCGAGATTCGGGTTCTTGACCAAGGCCATCGCGATCGCGTCCTGCAGCGAGATGTCCACGAACGGCTGCTGCGTTACGCCGATGATCCGGGTCCCGCTCGGCTGCACTTGCGGCGCACGATAGCCGGGCGCGATGCTTGGCACGGCCGGCAAAAGCAGGCTCGGAATGGCGGTCGGGATGACGACCCGGTTCGGCAGCCCGTCGTCGGGATCGGCCCACCCGCGTTGGAGCGAGAGCGTCACGAGAGCGAGAAGCGCGACCAGTG
>Ga0153928_1001234_pt1 | contig 11658 bp, 9 predicted proteins | sample TSNJ012MetaG_FD_106656 | JGI IMG/M metagenome (GOLD analysis project Ga0153928, IMG submission 106656) | Attine ant fungus gardens microbial communities from New Jersey, USA - TSNJ012 MetaG | ecosystem: Host-associated > Fungi > Mycelium > Unclassified | place: USA: New Jersey, Wharton State... | reverse complement strand
TGCTTCAGGGCAATTGGGGATGGACATTAGAAGGCCCTCTTCCCCGGCCTCCACCCGAGCCACTTCGGGATCTATTTCCTTAATTCTGGCTGAGACTGATTTCATCTGTTCAATCAGGCCATCCGCCGGCTGTTTGGCCTTTTTCAGGGCTGTTATTTCTTCATTGACCCTGTTGCGTTGAGCTTTGAGACCTTCTACTTCGCTCAAAAGTTCCCGGCGTTTTTTATCCAGCTCGCTGAAAGCCGTCAGTAAGGCGCCGGCTGTTTCCGTGGCCATATTCCGGTTTTTGAGCATGGCGGCTACTTCAGCCAGATTTTCCCGCACATATCTGAGATCCAGCACGTTTTTCCTCCAGTTTATAATCAACGACGATTCGGCCGGCGATCTTCAAGGTCGCCGCCTGATTGGCGAGAGGTCCCCGGCGCGGCTTGGCGCTGAGCACTTTTAGCCCCGGATGACCGGACTTGGCCGGCATCAGTTGTTTTGCCCCGGCTGGAGCTGGCTGGCCGAACCTGACTCGGGGCGGCCTTGCTTCGGTTGACGCCGGACGGCCGAACCTGACTCGGGGCGGCCTTGCTTCGGTTGGCGCCGGACGGCCGAACCTGACTCGGGGCGGCCTTGCTTCGGTTGGCGCCCGAAGAACGTATCTGACCGGGAGTTGGCCTACCGCTTTCAGTACGGGGTGGCCGCGCCTGTCCCGGTCTGGAACCATCACCTCTGGGACGGTCCGGTCGATAATCGGGCCGGCTAGACCAATCCGGCCGTTTATGGTCGGTCCGATCTGACCCATAGCCCGGCCGGTTGGGCCGGTCCGGCTTTTCATTTGGTCTGGCAGGCCGGTCTGGTCGATAATCAGGCCTGGCCGGTTTACGATTATTATTATAATAATGGTTATTATAATACCGATGGGTTGAATAATAGTCACGATCGTAGCCGTAATCATAACCGTAACCGTAATTATAAAGCCCGCGGTGGTGTCCCCCATAACGGCCATCATAATAACAGCCGCCGGCCAGGATCAGACTTAACCCCAAGGGACAGGCCAAAAATAAAGACAGTATTGAGCGATTCATACGCTGGCTCCTTTCTGTGAGAAATCACAGAGGTGCGGCCCGCCTTCCGGGGGGGGCAAAAGGCCAATGGAATTAATCAGCCTCGGAGACAGGGCGCGATTAGCGGTAATTCCTAATTCAGACCGCTCGCCAAAATTTAAACCGGCCAGGGGCCAAGACCTTCACGCAGCACCACAGGCTCATCATCTATCAGTGAAATGATGGTTGAGGGACGCCCGGCCACCGGTCCGCCGTCAATCACGACATCAACCTGATTTTTAAACAAATCGGCGAATTCATCGGCGGATGTGGGAACGGGTTGACCTTCCAGGGCGGCGGAGGTGTTGATTATGGGGCGACCCAAGGCAGATACCAACCCTAAGGCAATGGGATGATTGGGTACCCTGATGCCGCACTCGTGACGTTTACTAAGCATGAGTTGGGGCACAAGTTTGGTGCCGTTCAATATAAACGTGTAAGGCCCGGGGAACAGCCGCCGCATGGTTCGGTAAGCGAAATTGGAAACTTTGGCGTATTCGGCGATATGAGTCAGGTCGGAACAGACAAAACTGAAAGGGCTCTTAGGGTTTCGCTGTTTAATGCGATAAACCTTTTCAATGGCTTTTTTGTTGGTCAAGTCACAGCCCAGACCATATTGGGTATCGGTGGGATAAACAACCAGCCCCCCTTCGGCCAGTACCTCCGCCACCCGGTTTATAAGCCGTCCCTGAGGGTTATCCGGATTTATATTAATAATCATGGATCTTCCATTTCAATTGGTGTCGTTGGTTGACCTGATGACTGATTTAGTCACGAGCTTACATTTCATTTTATATTGTATCAAAATCAGAGACCAGTGACCAGAAGATTGGCGGGCTGTCAACGCAAAATAGAAATGTGCGGTTAAGCGGTAGAAGCGTAACCCCAAAGGGCGAGTGTGTCTCCGAACTGCCGCTACTTCCGAGTTGTGGATGGCGGAAAGACCTCCACCATAAATATGCGTCGCTCACCATTGACTATAGGCTTAAAATGGCGGCGAAACCGAGCCAGACCTTCGGCCGCGGCCAGATTAACCCGGTAAGTGTTGGCCCCCACAGTGGTATGATAAAGCCAGATATTGGGCGGTTCGGGTATGATGACCCCGACATGGTAATAGGAAACCCCGGCTGGGAAACGCCCGTCAGGCTTCGACAGGGTAAAAAAACAAAACTTGCCGGGCTGAAGCTCTGCTAACAGATCCTCAAATTCCGGGCTGTGAAGGCTGACCCCCCAGCCCAGGGACCGGCGCGGTTTCATGGGAATCAAGGGGGGCGGTTCCCTGTTCTCCGGTTCAGGCAAAAACCGGTGAGGATAGTTTTCAGCCAGATTGAGAATAAGATCCAGACCGAAATCCCAATCCTCTCCCAAATCCGCGCCCGGTCCGGAATCTCCCCGCCTGTCGCGGCTGGCCTCAGTGAGGTTGAAATCAAAACCCAAAAGTTCTCTGGCCGCGGCCACAGTGAAGCCGCTGCAATTGAAGCCGGGCTTTTCAGAAACCAAATCGGGGTTGTTGAAGGTCACCCATTGGCCCGCTTCGCTCAAGGCGCCGTCTTCCCGAAAGGGAAGCCCCAGAAAGCGTTCCAGAGACCGGGTCAGAGCGGCGCCCTCCCCGGCGGCGGAAGCGGGCGCGGTATTTTCAGCCAGAGCCGGGCAGTTTCCAACGGCCGCCGCCAGATAGAAGATCAAAAAAATTATTTGAAGGCGGAACACGGTGGAGACGCCTCATCAATTTTAAAATCAGGATGATCCTGCCAATAGATGATACGATTGCAGTTCGGGCAGATCAAAATTTTTTCATTTCGTTGTAAATCATTAAAGATCTGGGGCGGGAAACCCAGTTGGCAGGCCTGACAGAGCCCCTTGGTCGCTGCCGCCACAGCCCGGCCGGCCCGGACCCTGGCAATGTCCTCATAGCGCTTAAACTGATCAGCCGGCAAGCTTTCAATCAGACAAGCGCGGCGGCGGGCGAGTTCAGCCAGGCGCGATTGGCTGTCGGCCTGGGCTTTTTTGATCTCAGCGGCGCTTTGAGCATAAATGGCCGCCTCTTCACTTACCGACGTCTCCAGATCGCTGATTTCCGCTTCATCTTTTTCCATTCGGTCCAGAAGATCAAGAGTTTCGTCTTCTAATTCTCCGATCCGGTTGGCCAAAAATTCGGCCTCTTTTATCAAAGCCGCGTATTCATTTGCGTTTTTGATTGAAGATTGTCGATTTTCATTATTTTTTTTCTTCACCGACAGGTCAGCCACCTCCGCTTCCAAAGACCTATGCCTTTTCCGCATGGTTTCCAAACCGGTTTTGGCGGAGATCAACCTGTTTTCACATAATTTTAGCCCGGCCCCAGCCCCGGCCAATCTGGCGGCCCCCTCATCCAAGACCCTCTGGCTCTGGCGGGTCAGGTCATCGACCTCCTGAAGGTTTTTCAAATCAACCAGAATCGTATTCATAGCCGCTCCCTGGCCCCGAGCTGATAATGCCAGACCGGGGACTGTTCAAGCACCAAACATTCCATCTTCAAATCCCTATGGGAAAATTCCTGCTTCAATAAGCGCTCCAGCCGAATTACGCCCGGCCACTCTGTTTCATAGTGGCCCAGATCGACCAAGGTCAGGCCCAGGTCGGCGGCCTCCAGGGCTTGATGATAGGCCACATCGCCGGTAATCAGAACCTGGGCGCCCTGTTGATGGGCCAACCGGCTGAAATCACCGCCAGAACCTGGCAAGAGAGCCACCCGGCTGATCAAACCGGGCCGGCGGCCGGCCCATTTAAAAGCTGGAAATTCAAGACGCCCTTCGAGTTCAGCCACGAGATCCCGGGGGGGATCCCATTGACCCAATAAACCCGAGCCCTGGTTCGGGCCATAATTCTTAACAGGCTGTAACTCAAAGGCCGGTTCCTGATAAGGGTGGCGCTGCCTAACCGCTTGAACCGCCGCTTCAGCCAGGGCGGGGGGCAGAATAACCTCCAGACGGCTTTCCCTGGTTCTGGCTTCCATGCCGGGCCGACCCAGGAAGGGGCTGGCCTCGGTTGGAACCCTGAACCCACCCTCACCTGAAGAGGCAAACCAGCAGCGGTCATATTCACCAATCTTTCCCACCCCGACTTCGAACAGAGCCTGCCGAATTCGGTTTTCATAACCGGCGGGAACGAAAACCACCAGCTTGTAAAAATCCCGGGCGGCGGGCGCCAAAGGCCGGCTCTGACTTAATTCCAGAAGTTCGGCCAGAGCGGAGGCCACCCCCAGGGTGGCGCTGTCCCAGTTGGTGTGAGCTGAAAAAACAGCCAGGTCGCCTGCCAAAGCCGCTTTCACCACCGCAGCCGGGCCCTAGTCGGTAATCATGTTTTTCAAGGGATGAAAAATGAGCGGATGGTGGGTCAATAAAAGATCACAGCCGTTGGCGCGGGCCGAAGCCACAGTTTCAACGGTGGCGTCCAGACAAAGGCCAACGCGCCGGACCTCTCCCTTCAGGGAACCAACCTGAAGTCCGGGATTATCCCATTCCGCGGCCAAGTCGGGCGGAGCAAGTTGGTGAATGATTTTGATAAAATCTTTGATCAGCATTTTCAACCGACCTTTCCCCGCCCGGCCTGTCGGGTTATCTATTAAAAACGCCCCAAGAGGGGCGTTTGAAAGTGGTGGGCCCACCAGGACTCGAACCTGGAACCGACCGGTTATGAGCCGGGGGCTCTAACCATTGAGCTATGGGCCCGGCGGCGCTGAAATGTTCATGTTCAGCCTCTCCCGCGAATAAGGGAGCCGGCGACATTCTTCAAGATCGCGCGACACAGAGTAATATACAATGTTCCGGATCAATCCGCAAGTTTTATGAGCAATTATAATTATGTCTTGGCGCGCGGCGACTTGCCGTTGATGACCACCAGTTCCGGGGTTTTAATCAGCACCTTGGTGCCGGGCGGTATGCTGTCGGTGAGCCAGACATTACCACCGACCACCGAGCCGGCTCCAATGACCGTACCGCCTCCCAAAATAGTGGCTCCGGCATAAACCGTGACGCCGTCTTCCAAGGTGGGGTGACGTTTTTTGCCCCTCAGCCTCGCACCGGCATCTTTTGGCAGCGACAAAGCGCCTAAAGTGACCCCCTGATAAAGGCGAACCCCCTTGCCGATGGTGGTGGTTTCGCCAATGACCACTCCGGTGCCGTGGTCAATGAAAAAGCTGGCGCCGATCTCCGCTCCGGGGTGGATGTCAATGCCGGTTTTGGCGTGGGCGTATTCAGTAAAAATGCGGGGCAGAAAGGGCACCTGGCGAATATAAAGCTCATGAGCCAGTCGCTGGACCATGGTGGCGTAGAGACCGGGATAACAAAAAATAATTTGGTCGAAATGTTCACCGGCGGCCGGGTCGCCTTCCTGAGCGGCCACCACATCAGTGGCCAGCACTTCCCTTAAGGTCGGCATCAACCTGGTCACTTCCAGAGCGATTACCTGACCACGCTCCTGGCAGTCGGTGCAGTCGCGGTTGTAGCGACGGCAGTCATGACGAATGGCGGTAGCTACTTCCCTGCTCAATTTTTCATAAAAATCATATAAAATCTGCCCGGTATGATATTCAACGTTGGGCTCGGACACTGGGCGGGGGGAGAAAAAGCCGGGAAAAAGTAATTGCTGAGCCAGAACTATCAGCTCTTTAGCCGCGTGGAAAGATGGCCCGGGCACCTGACTGACATGCTCAAAAGCGCTCAATTCCTTCCGCTGCCGCATTAGTTGCCTGACAACCACGCTCAATTCGGGGCTTGGGCAGGGATTTGACTCAAAATCCGGAGTCTGGCGGCAAATGGGTATTTTTTTGTCTTTCATGGCGGAATCTCCAAAAAGAATCAAAACAGTTCAAAGAAGTCTCAAGGTTATCCGTCCACTAAAATCTTGGGGAGAGACCATCCCGACTGACGAAATTAATTTGATTTTACTGTATGGCAATTATAATACCACAAACCCCGGAAAAATACATCTCTAAATTCAAATAGAAGGCGGCAGCGGATACCTCCCGGCGGCTGGGGGAGGTCTTCCAAGGCGGCCCCTTTCAAGGGGGTTGGCAGAGGAAGTTACCGTGAGTTGCTGTATGCTGTAAATAGCTGAATTAAAGTCATCAAACATGGTATAATGTGGCCGTAAAGAAAGAAGATGAAGCAAAAGGCATTAGGGCGCGTTTTACCACCACTGGCCAATTGAGGTATAATTATATGTATAGTGATATAGTTTGTCAGATGGCCTGTAGACATCTCATCACCTTACGGGTTTGACGCGATGATCAATTTGGAACCAGGCAAAATTGTATTTATTGATGCCGAAATTGAATCAAGCGGCAAAAAAATCTTGGATATCGGGGCCGTCAAAGGGAACGGATGGACGTTTCATTCCAGTTCATCGGCGGCATTCTCGGACTTTTTGCGCGGCAGCGAAGCTGTTGGCGGCCACAACATCCTAAAGCATGATCTGAAGTATCTTAAGAAGGAAATTGCCGCCTGCGACGCGAAATACCTGGTCGACACACTGTATTTATCGCCGCTGCTTTTCCCGAGAAAGCCTTACCACCATTTAGTTAAAGATGATAAGCTGGTTTCCGACGAACTGAACAATCCCCTCAACGACGCCCAGAAAGCGCAAGATTTGTTCTATAGCGAAATAGACGCGTTTGGCGCGCTGCCCCGGCAACTGCAAGAAATTTATGTGGGGCTATTGAGCGGTCAAGCCGAGTTTGAAGGTTTCTTCGGCCTGATCGGACCCATGGTTCCCCCAAATGATATTACCGCACTCATCCGCGCAACCTTTGCGGGTAAGATATGCGCCCATGCCGATGTCCAAAATTTAGTCGGGAAAAGCCCTGTTGAACTGGCCTACGCGCTGTCGTTAATCAGCGTGATTAAATACGACAGCCAGGTGCCGCCATGGGTGCTTAAAAATTATCCGCGGGTGGAAAATGTCCTGAATTTTTTGCGGAGCCACAAGTGCCCGTCTTGTGCTTATTGCAATTAATCACTGGACGAAAATAAAGCTTTGAAGCGTTTTTTCCATTACAATGAATTCAGAAGCTACGATAGCGTGCCGCTGCAAAAAAACGCGGTCAAGGCAGCGGTGGCCGGCCAGTCGATTCTGGCTGTTTTCCCCACCGGCGGCGGCAAATCTATCACTTTTCAGTTGCCCGCGCTGATGGCCGGGGAAAATGAAAAAGGCCTGACAGTGGTCATTTCGCCATTGCAATCCCTGATGAAGGATCAAACCGACAACCTCGAGCAGCAGCATCATATAACCGAAGCGGTCACCATCAACGGCTCACTTAACCCGCTTGACCGCGCCAAAGCCTTCGAAAGGGTGGCCGACGGTTCCGCCAGTCTTCTGTACATCTCGCCGGAATCGCTACGCTCCCAATCCATTGAAAGGCTGCTATTGGGCCGCAATGTCGTTCGATTCGTCATTGACGAAGCTCACTGTTTTTCCTCCTGGGGGCAGGATTTTCGTGTTGACTATTTGTATATCGGTGATTTTATTCGCGGCTTGCAAGAGAAAAAAGACAGGTCTTACAATATCCCGGTTTCGTGCTTCACGGCCACCGCCAAGCAGCAGGTAATCGAGGATATTCAAAGTTATTTTAAACAAAAACTGTCGCTTGAACTGGACGTCTTTCGGGCTGGCACCGCGCGCGTCAATCTAAATTATCACATTTTTACGGAGGACAGCCCGGAGAAGAAAGATCTGAAGCTCAGGCAGCTCTTGCGCGATCGCGATTGCCCGAGCATTGTCTACGTTTCGCGAACCAGGCGGGCTGAGCAAATCGCGGAACAATTGACTGAAAATGGGTTGCCGGCCAAAGCGTATCACGGGAAGATGGAAAAGCAAACCCGCGCCTCGAACCAGGAAGACTTCATGCGCGGGGAAGTGAAGATTATCGTGGCGACGACTGCCTTCGGCATGGGCGTTGACAAAAAAGACGTCGGCATGGTCATCCATTACGATATTTCCGATTCGCTTGAAAATTATGTGCAGGAAGCGGGGCGCGCGGGGCGTGACGAAAAGGTGCAGGCCGACTGCTATGTGCTGTATACCGATGAAGACCTCAATAAGCATTTTCTTCTGCTGAACCAGACTAAGCTTTCGGGAACAGAGATAGGGCAGATTTGGAAAGCTTTGAGAACGCTGACCAAATACAGAGCATCGGTCTCGCAATCCGCGCTGGAAATCGCCAGGGCAGCCGGTTGGGACGACTCCGTACCCGATATGGAAACGCGGGTGAAAACCGCTATCAACGCCTTGGAGCAGTCAGGCTTTGTAAAACGCGGGCAGAATATGCCGCGAATTTTTGCCGACAGCATAATGGTTCACAAGATGGAAGAGGCGCGCAAAAAAATAGACAGCTCCGCCAGATTTGACGATGCCTCGCGTACCCAGGCAGTGCGCATCATGAGCAGTCTCTTCTCCGCCAAAAGCAAGGCCAGAGGAAAAGATAAGGAAGGCGAAGCCCGCGTTGATTACCTGTCTGACCGACTGGGAATCGTCAAAGAGGATGTTGTTCGGGTCATCGGGCTTTTACGGCAGGAGCGAATTCTCGCCGATGCCAAAGACCTGGTGGCCTATATCAAAAAAGGAGAGCGAAAGAGGCACGCGCAAAAAATCCTGACCACTTCCAGGCAGATCGAAGCCTTTTTGTTCGAATATCTTGACGATCAAGAAAAGACTTACAATCTCAAGGAAATGAACGAGGCCTTAGGGCTTTTATGCGCGGATTCATCAATCCGGCAGTTGACGACAAGTTTGAATTATTTGGCCATCAAGCGCTTGATAAAAAAAAGGCCGGAAAGCAACAAGAATTATGTGACCTTAAAGCCGTATAGCCCGTTGGCCGAATTGCGGGCCCAGAGCGCCAAACGCTGCGAAAATGCCGACATGATCCTTGATTCGCTATACACAAAAGCGCTGGCGCAAAACGGGCCGGAGACAGCCGGTGACCAGGAGGCGGCGGTTGAATTTTCGGTAATGGAGCTGAAAGAAGAGCTGAACCGCAACCTGATCCGCGAAAAAGCCGAAGTCGAAGAAATTGAAGACGCGCTGTATTATTTGCTTAAAATCGGGGCGTTAAAAATCGAGGGCGGTTTTCTGGTGATATACAACGCTATGCGCATTGAGCGCCTGGAAGCGGGCCTCCGGACACAATACCGGAAGGAGCATTACGCCAAGCTTGAAGAATATTACCGGAACAAGCAAGAACAAATTCATATTGTGGGCGAATACGCCAAGCGGCTGATTAACGATGATCGCGAAGCCCTGGCCTTTGTGGAAGACTACTTCGTCATGGACTACCACCAGTTTTTGAGCAAATATTTCAAAGGCCGGCGGGAAGAAATCAGCCTGAACATGACGCCGAAGAAATTCGGGCAATTATTTGGAGAACTCTCGTCCGCCCAGCTTAAAATCATCAAAGACCGGGACTCGAACTGCATAGTCGTTGCGGCTGGGCCTGGCAGCGGCAAGACTAAACTTTTAGCTCACAAGCTGGCCTCCCTGTACATGATGGAGGACATCAAGCACGAGCAAATGCTCATGCTCACTTTCTCGCGCGCGTCAGCCACCGAGTTTAAGCTGCGCCTTCGGCGCCTAATCGGGAACGCCGCGAATTTTATACAGATTATGACCTTCCATTCCTATTGCTTCGACCTCCTCGGGAAGGTAGGAAACCTGGAAAAGTCTGATCAAATCGTATGGCAGACCATTGAGCGGGTCAAGGCCGGTGAAGTTGACCTGATGCGTCTGACCAAGACCGTTCTAGTCATTGATGAGGCCCAGGACATGAGCCAGGCGGAATACGCCCTGGTCAAGATGCTGATGGAGCAAAACAATGATCTGCGCGTTATCGCGGTTGGCGACGACGACCAAAATATCTATGAATTCAGAGGTTCGAGTTCAAGATACTTCGAATCGCTGGCGGATGAAGCAAAGGCAGCCAAATACGAATTGGTCGAAAATTACCGCAGCCAAGCCAACTTGGTGAACTTTGCCAACAAATTCGCGGAAATGATTTCAAACAGGTTCAAAATCAATCCTATCGTGCCGGTAAAAAAGGAAAACGGTATCATCAGCGTCTGCAAACTGGCCTCCGATGAAATTGAAATCCCGCTGGTCAACGCGATTATGAAAATCAAACCCCAAGGCCGAACCTGTATCGTCACCAGGACCAATGAGGAAGCGCTGAATATCGTCGGCCTGTTGCAGCAAGAAGGTCTCACCGCCCGGCAAATACAATCGAATAACGATTTCAATTTATACAACCTGGCGGAATTGAGGGATTTTGTAGACGAGATCGACGCGGCCGACAGCTATACCATAAGCGATGAAGTTTGGCAAAAGACACTGGCCGGCTTACAGAGAAAATACGCCGGAAGCGCCAATCTGCAAGGTGTTCTGAAGCTCTTGGACGATTTCGCGCAGTCTAACAACAAAACAAAATACAAGACAGACCTGAGACAATTTATACGCGAATCCAAGCTTGAGGATTTTGTTTCGTCATCGGTTGGGACGATGTTTGTTTCTACGATTCATCAAACCAAAGGCCGAGAATTCGATCACGTATTTTTAGCCTTGAGCCGCTTTCCAAAGATGGATGACGAAACCAGGCGGTCCATCTATGTCGCCGTTACCCGGGCCAGGCAAAGTCTGCGCATTTTTTATAATGGTAGTTATTTTGACGGCATCAATGTGGAAAATATCAGCCGGTCTATTGATGAAGTGATATATCCTGAACCGTCACGCATCTGTTTACAGTTATCTTACAAAGACGTGTATTTAGATCATTTTTCCTGTCGCCAAAGAGAGATCAACTCCCTGATTAGCGGGCAAACGCTTTCAGTTCGAGACACGGGCTGCTTTTGGGGCGACAAAGCAATTGTCAAATTTTCTGCCAACTTTTATACACGGATTAGCGAATTGAAAGCAAAAGGCTATACTCTTGAAAGAGCTTATATCAGGTATGTAATTTTTTGGAAGGGCAAAAATCAGGAAAAGGAGATAAAGATTGTTTTGCCTGCTATTGAACTTTCAAAAAGGAAATGATGACAGATAAATTGTCGATCCTTAAAAAGTCTCCGCGCAAACGGTTGATTGTGACGCTTTTATTGGCGACCGCCAAAAGCCTTCGATCCGCTCAAAAACATCAAACTGCAGCCAGTACCTTTACTGACAGGTAAAGGCTCCTGAATGATGATTATCTCGCGAGCTTGGCGGCGGACAATCGCCTGATCTGGATGGCGTTACTATATCCGCAGGCCACCCCGAAAGCCCAACTGTTTGGACAAAAGCTTAGTCGCTTCCAGCAGCCTTAAGGGGATATTCTTGAGGTTTTTCATGCGTCTGACCGGACCGGAAAGGCTCATGGCGTAGACAGGGTAGCTGTTGAAGTCAAAAATGGGGGTGACCTCCCCCCCTAAATCGAATCCATGTAAAATAATAGACATGGATATAGTTATGAGGAGGGAAAGATGCCAAAGAAGCATTTTAGCACCGAACAGGTGATAATGAAATTGCGTGAGATAGAAGTGCTGACGGGTCAAGGCGAGACTGT
>Ga0153928_1001233_pt1 | contig 11666 bp, 9 predicted proteins | sample TSNJ012MetaG_FD_106656 | JGI IMG/M metagenome (GOLD analysis project Ga0153928, IMG submission 106656) | Attine ant fungus gardens microbial communities from New Jersey, USA - TSNJ012 MetaG | ecosystem: Host-associated > Fungi > Mycelium > Unclassified | place: USA: New Jersey, Wharton State... | reverse complement strand
CGGCGTTGTTGCTTTCCGCAGAAGCGTGCGCGCTCAGCTCGACAGCCTTTGTGATGAGCTTGACGGTCGATTGGGAATTGACAGCCCAGTTTGAGACCAGGAGTGAGCGGGCCCCGGCATGGAAAAAGGCCCGCGCGAGGCCGGACAGGGCCTCGGCGCCTTCGGTCTCTCCGGCCGCCGTGTTGCAAGCCGAGAGGATCGCCCAATCGGCATCGAGTTTGAGTTTGGCGATTTCGGAAGCAGTGAGATAGCCGTCGTCGAAATCACTTGCCTTGTCCGGAGGAGTCATAATCAGGCCAGGCTCTGCATCAGCGGAAAGCCTGCCGGCCAAGACACCATGTGTCGCGAAATGAACGATCTTGTACTTGGACAATGTCCCGTCGGCCGAAAGCCGCTTGACCATGGACTCCGTCGCATCAGGGCCAATATGGACTTGGCTGGCAGGTTCGCCGAGCTCTTGCGCAACTCGGCAAAGCTCATCCGCCGTCTCCGGCAACGGCATCGAATGACGTATTTTGACGACATCCGCGAGGCCGTTGTCTTTCAAGGCAAACACGCCGAGGCGACTGCTCGACGGGTTCGATGATGAAGCCGTTGGCTCGGGCCTCGGCGAACAATGTGCTTCGCGTGCTTCCTTTGCGGCTTTTGCATCGTCCGGGTACCGAGATGGATCGCCATCAAGCAGCGGGTTGCCAAAGCCGATGTAAGCGCCCGCGACGCGGCTCGATCCGGCGACTTCGCGCAATGACTTCAGCGACGCCACCGAGGGCAGGACCGAGACGGCATGTTGGCGCGCCAGCCAAGCAATGTCCCGATAGGCCGCGAAGGTTTTCGGCAAGGCGGTCGGCGGCGCCTCGGTGACCAGAACCTGAAGAGGCAGCTGCGTCAGCGGTCCCGACGACACGATCAACAGCTGCTTGCCCTTGATCACGTCCTCGAACTGATCGAACAGCGCCCGGTAGAGCCGATACGCGCGCGAAAGATCGAACGGGAGCGGCTGCCCCTTTGTCCGATCGAAAGTGGTGTTGAGAAGCGCGCTACAACGAGAACTCGGCGTCCGCCACGCCTCCTCATCGTAGTCGAGGCCGCAGCGCAGTGCCGTGATTTCACGAGCCAGTCGAGCCGTCCCCAGATCCGCCCGCACCCAGCGAACGCCGGCTTTCGTAACAACCCAAATGAATGTTTCGTCATCCCAGCCGTTGGAGTCGAGAAAAAACACGAACGCCTCGTTTCCGCCGATCAGCGCCTGTACCTCGACGACCGACAGAGGTTTCGGATTGGCGAACGCCGCATATTCGGGAAGGGCCGTCCGTATTTGAGTGTCGATGGCGAGAGCGCGTGCCTCGATCGACGCAAGGCGGCTGGCATTTTGCGACACGGCCTCGCGATCCGGCTTTTCCGCGACTTGGCCGATGGCCAGATTGCGCATCCGATCGCGCCACTGCCATTCCGCCTCCAGATCCTGCTTCTCCCGCAGAAGTGCGGCAATCCGCGCATCGTGTGCAGCGGCGCGAGCAGCCATTTGAGCGAGCGATTGAGCCGCAGGCGACGCGAATATCCATTGCGCGACCGGGAACATCTCTCGCGCCGCCGCCTCGTCGACGTGTCCCGCTTGCGCGGCTTGTCGATACGAAGCCTTGACCAGGCCTTGGAACATGTAACTCAATTGCTGTATCTCACTTTCCGATTTTCCAGTCGGTGGTTGGCCAAAGCTTTGCCCGCCGACATCGGCGCGACGGACGATCAATTCAGTTACACGGCGCCAGAAATCGGCCGCCGACTTCCAGTCGCCTTTGGCCGCCGACAGCATTGCGAGGTTATGAAGTATATTGATGAACAGGGGCGCATCGGGAACGAGCGTCTGTTGGTAAATAGTCAGCGCGCGCCGATAGAATCGTTCAGCCTCGCCGAGGTGACCCTGCGTGTGGTACAGCAGACCAAGGTTCATAAGCACACTTGCGTGCTCAAAAGCCAACTCGGGGTGCTCGGCAGCGACCGCCTCATGAATCTCCAAGCTGCGCTTATAGAGATTGTCGGCGTCGGCAAAGCGCCCATAATAATAATAGTGAAGGGCGAGATTATTAAGCGCCCGACCGACTGGGATGCTGCGCGGGCCGAAGGCTTTCTCGCGGATTGCAAGGCTTCGTTTGAGAAAAAGCTCGGCCTCCGCACGACGTCGCAAGCGCCCCGGCTCGAACGAGTATAGCGCGGCCAGTCGATCGGCCACATCGGCGACAGCCGGGTCGTCCGGGCGGGTCTTTTCGTAAATTGCCAAGCTGCGCTTCAATAGCGATTCGGCCTCCTCGTTGCGCGCTTGTTGTGTGTAAAACGCGCCCAGTTTACTCAGCGCGCCAGCGGTGTTGGGGTGATCCCGGCCGAATGATCTCTCATTTATCTCCAGGCTGCGCCGGTAGAGGGGTTCGGCCTTGGCATAACGGCCCAATGCGAAATAGACATCCGCAAGACCGTCCAGTACGCGAGCAAGATCGGGATTGTTCGGCCCGAGCCGCTGCTCATCGATACTCAAGCTGCGGATGAAGAATGGCTCGGCCTCGGACAAGCGGCCTTGGCGGGCGTAAAGCATTGCCAGGTTGTACAAAGTGGTGGCGACGCCGGACTGATCGGCTCCAGGGGCCCTTTCATTTATTTTCAGAACGCGCTTGAAGAGCGCCTCGGCGTCGCCGAAGCGCCCGTGGTGACTGTAAAGCGTCGCCAGGTTATTGAGCGTGGGAGCGACGTTGGGATGATCCCGACCAAACAGTCCTTCTTTTATCTCGATGCTGCGTTTGTAAAGCGGCTCAGCCTGGTCGTAGCGGCTCTGGTCGTCATAAAGCGATGCAAGATTGTCGAGCGTATTGGCGACATAGACGTTCGAACGGCCAATGAGTTTCTCGTAAATCGCGATTGCGCGCTTATAGAGCGGCTCGGCCTCGCGGTAACGGTTTTGCAGACGGTACAGCCACGCGAGTTGATTGAGCATTGCTCCGACTTGAAGACTGTCATGGCCGAACTGACGTTCGAGAGCAGCCAAAGCCGCCAGTCCGGCATCGGTCGCTTCGGGATATTTCTGATCACTATAAAGGCGCTCGAAGTGTTGCAGCAGATCAACTGCGTTTTCGGTGGCGCACGAGGGAACGATCATCGATCCGAGAACCGGCGCGGACAACGCTAAGACAATTGCAAGCGGCACGGCAAAGCGACAAGGGCGTATGATCATTTCGACTATCTTCATTTGCTCTGTGGTAATTGACTCTATTTATCGTTGTATTTACGCCGCCTGTCAACTCGCGTCCGGGAAGGGCTTGGCGAAAGCGGCCCGGAGTAATCGGCCGGCAGGTTCACGAACTGCCGGTGCGGTCGTATTCCCAGCCGTGATAGCCGCACACGATGTAGCCGTTGCCGCACGAGCCCCTTGGACAGCTTGGCGGTGCGGTGACAGCGGCGGTCGGCGAGCGCCGCCGGGTTGCCCGCCTCATCGGCAAACAGGGCGACGTTCTCTCCCAGCAAGGTGAACGGCTTCGGGTGAAAATCCCCTCGGCTGCGAGATCGAGTGTCTTTTTTTCGATATGGGACTTGCCGTTGCGGACTTTCAACCATTTCCGGCTCACCGGATTCTCGAAATCGTACGACCGTTTGTCGTGCTCGGCTCGAACAAAGTGGCCGGACGGAAAACCGGGATCCCGTAAGGTCCGTTAATTCACGGTTCCATATTGGATTTAAAAACTTCAACTTGCAAATATGCCGTTCTCGGCGCTATGACCGACCGCTACACATCAGCGACAGTACGGTTTTTGACTGCCGGTAATGATTAAGAGGAGGCCGAATTGCGATGAAGCGGCTTGTGACCTTTATCTTCTTTGTCTACATCTTCACAAATAGCAACTTCAGTTCTACGAACGCACAGCCGCTCGATGAAATTGCCACGCTCAACAAACAAGTCGAGACGCTCTCGCGCCAGAAACGCTACAATGATGCGCTTCCGATTGCGCAACAGGCAGTCGCATTAGCTGAACAGGCGGACCCCGATGGGTCAGTTTTCGCAACGGCACTTTTCAATCTTGCTGAGGTTCACCGAGATCAAGGACAAAACGATCAAGCCGAAACACTGCATAGGCGCGCTCTCGAGATTCGCCTGAAAATACTCCGCCCCGACCAACCCGATTTGATTCGTAGCATTGTTACGCTTGCAGATCTCTATCGCGCGCAACGACGTCGTGACAATGTTCAGATGCTGTACGAGCGCTCGCTCTCCGTGCTCGAGCAAAGGTTCGGCGCGGATCGCGCGGCGCTGGGACGGAAGCTTAACGATGTCGGCAAGTGGCTACATCTGTGGAACCATGATGTCGACGCGGAATTCTACTATCGCCGCGCTCTTCCTATCAATGAAAGCGAATCCGGCCGCAATAGTCCGGAGGTTGCCAGTACCATTCAGGGCTTAGCCTGGGTTTCAAGGTTCCATGGCCTTCATGACGACGCGGAGCGATACTTTAAACAATTGCTTTTCTTGAAGGTAACCCTCTGGGGCGAAGGCGACGTCAAGGTCGGCGATACACGGATCGAGCTTGCCGGCCTGTACGTCGAGCAACGGAGGTTTGACGAGGCGGAAACTCTCTACAAGAGCGCGCTCCGGAGTCAGCGCAAAGTGCAGTCAACCCAAAGGTTGGTTGGTACGCTGTCCAGTTTGGCCGATTTGTACACGAAGCAAGGACGCCATTCGGAAGCCGAGCGGTATCTTAGGGAAGTCGTCTCAATCATAGCGCGGAATGCGCAAAGACCAGATTTGGTACTTGATAATGCCTTAGCAGCGCTTGCGGAATGTTACCGCAACCAACGGCGCTTCGATGAAGCGGAACGCTTATTAAAGCAAGTAGTCTCAAGCGAAGAAAAGGCAAGGAAGGGCGGCGCAATTCTTGCGCGCCTTTACACGAGCTTGGCGGAGCTTTACCGCGACCAACGCCGCTTCGTTGAGGCTGAACAGCTTTTCATGAGAGCCTTGTCTGCGGCTGAAGAAGAGCTTGGGCCGAATAATGCCAGCGTCGGCGTGTATGTCAGTAACCTAGGAAAGTTCTACCGCTATGTCGGGTTCTATCTCGGACGAGACTACTTTGCGAAAGCCGAGCCGCTGTTGAAGCGCTCTTTGGAGATTTTCGAAAAGTGGTATGAGCCGGATAACCCTGTTGTGGCGTACCACAACTATGAGCTTGTTAAGCTTTATTCCATGGAACAGAATTGGCCTGCTGCGCTTGCCTTTTTGAGGAGCATTAGGGACACGACCGTGAGAAGGGAGAGATACGCGAACCAGGAACTCGGCAAGGCCCCACTCTCGCAGACCGCCACTCAGTCGTTCATCGATAACTTCCTTATCCAGGTTGCCTACCGACTGTACGACGGAAGGACAGCGGCACGTCAGCTTCAAGACGAGATGTTCATTGCGGCACAGTGGGCGCAACGGAGTCAGACAGCGACCTAGCTGGCGCAAATGTCCGTCCGCGAACAAGTCAGCGGCGATCTCGCGAAGGTCGTGCGCGAACGCCAGGATCTCTCGAATGAATGGCTTGCCCTGGAAAAGTCGCTACTTTACTCCTCGGAACCTCCGGATAAACGCGATGCCGCGGTCGATCAGGCGCGCCGCGTGCGAATGACTGCAATAGATCAGCAGCTATCCGTGCTCGACGCCCGGCTTGAGCACGAATTTCCGCAATATGCGGCGTATGCAAACCCGGAGCCGGTCTCCATTGAAATGGCGCAAAAATTGTTGCGCGACGACGAGGCTTTGATCCTTTTTCATGGAGCGCCGGCGCACGACAACATTCCCCAAGAGACCTTTGGCTGGGCGATAACCAAGACTAAGTCTCGGTGGTTTCGCGCGACACTGGGACCCAATGCGATTGCCGAACACGTCCGGGCGCTTCGCTGCGGGCTGGATTACGAAGGGGCCTGGACCGTGCTGCGCTCGCCATGTCCGCAACTGCTGGGAGTGGAGTACACGCGTGCGGATAAGCGGGCGCACAAGCCGCTGCCGTTCGATCTTACTCGCGCCTATGCCCTTTACACGGGACTATTCGGCCCGATTGGAGACCTGATTCAAGGCAAGCAGCTTTTGCTGGTTTTGTCCGGACCGCTCACGCAGCTGCCGTTTCACGTGCTCGTCACCGCGCCGCCGAAAATTGCATTGCCGTCCTTCGCCGCCGGCTATCGCACTGCAGCGTGGCTCGCGCGCAGGCATGCCGTTGTGGTGTTGCCGGCGGTTTCATCGCTCAAGGCATTGCGCCCGCCCCGTGAGACGCACGCCAGCCGAGCCTTCGTAGGCTTTGGCGACCCCCTGCTTGACGGCGATCCGGAGAAATATGAGGAGGATGCGGACCGAGCAAGGCTGGCGCGCGAAGCGCGCTGCCCCACGACAGATCATCAATTGACGGCCCTGTTGTCGGATCGGCGCGGCCGCGATCAAGCCGTCATGCGGACAACCGATGGCCTGGCCGACCTTTCCGATATCCGCAAATGGCCGCCGTTGCCCGAAACGGCGAACGAATTGTGTGAAGTCGCGCAGGATTTTGGGGTTGATCTCGCAAGCGATCTACATATGGGCGCGGCGGCAACCGAGTCTGAAATCAAGCGATTATCCAACAGCGGCGAACTGGCAAAGTACAAGGTTGTTCACTTCGCCACGCATGCCGCAATATCAGGCGAGGTCGAAGGGATATCCGAGCCGGGCTTGATCTTGACCCCGCCGGACAAGCCGAGTCGGAACGATGATGGTTTTTTGGCCGCGTCCGAAATCGCGACGCTCAAGCTCGACGCCGATTGGGTCATCTTGTCGGCTTGTAATACGGCGGCGGGCGAGACCAGAGGCGCCGAAGCGCTGTCGGGTCTGGCGCGTGCGTTTCTGTACGCCGGGGCGCGCTCCCTGTTGGTATCGCATTGGGAGGTGGCCTCCGAGCCAACCGTCAAGCTCATCACTGCAACCGCGCGCGAGTTGAAAGCCGATCCCAAGATCAGCCGCGCCCAAGCATTGCGTCTTTCCATGCTGGCGATGATCGACAAAGGCCGGGATTTCGAAGCGCATCCCGCCTTTTGGGCCCCCTTCGTTCTCGTTGGCGGAGCCGGCCCGTAGTCCAATCCAGGAAGCCGGTCACGCTTGCGGTCGTCGGCCGCGCGTTCTGCCGATACGCGCGGGAACGGACATCGATTCCGGCGAACGGCCTCGACGTTCGAATATCCTAGTTTGATTCGATCGGACCGAAACCTTTGCGCGTCCGCCCGGCGGGAGTTCGAATTTCATATCGTTCGGCACGCACCTGCGGCCCTTGATCTCAGCAACGTGCGGCTCCAAAATGCGCTTGCCCGTTTAGGCGGAACATCCACAGCAGCGATGAAGCTGCTTCGCCTGCTTCGCTGGGCAGATTTTTATTGACGTTCGACAGTGACTTGCAACAAATTTGAATACTAATGATAAAAACTGACAATTTGCCACCAGTTCACCGTTAACCAGCATTTTTCGCGCAACGCCGATGCATACGTGGCTCGACCAATGTCCGCTTTGGCTCTTCGCGGATCTCCATGGATCAAAATAGCGGAGGTCCACTTCACCTCCTCCCAAGCGCTCGTGCTGTTCTGGGACGGCTGTGCTGGCCGACGCGGCCCGGCCGATCACTTGTTTCATTCGATTGACGCGAACCGACGTAGTCGTTGAGGGCGCACAGCATGGGTTGGCGGCCTCAGCCGTCCGTTTCCGTGGAGGGGATCGCAACACCGGGTGCGCTGCGCGCGCTTTCTTCGGCCCAAGGAACGAGCGGTGAATTTTCCGCTTGACGGGGTGGGGCGATTCAGTCCGGATGCACGTTGCCCGTTCCGCGCGCCGGCGACGCACAGCGTCGGTGCGCCATGAGCGTGGGCTAGAACCCGACAATGCGCGCAAATGCGGGCGGGTGCAAAAGGCGAAGTCTTGGCACGCCGTGGGGGCGCGCGCCGATCGAGCGGGCGCCGGCCCTCCCCTGACCAGTCCTTTCCCCGGCCGATCCGAATGCGGGGCGATGGCGGATCGCCGAATCAGTTGCGTGTGATTCGCCTAACCAGCGTCTCGTCCGTGGGGAAGACGGGCCACCAGGCTGTGGACAAGCTCATTATTCGTGTTTGCCGAGCTTTGCCCGGGTCTACCCAGGTTTGCTGTCCTTTACTCCCCTGAAAGAGAGACTTTCCAAACTCGCGGATTTGTTGTTGATGAGCATTGCCTTAGTCCGATGGGAGCTGGTGACGTTGGCGGTTCTCCCTTCCCCTGACCGAGCTTAAACCGTTTCCGGGCGCATGCGCGGGCGGGTACATGAGGGAGCTGTTGCCATGGTGAAGGCCGCCAGCCTTTTGCTCGCGCGCCTATATCCGCCGACTGTGGATAATTCCTCATTCGTTGTCACTGGCCATCATTCTTCGTCACTCGACAAAAAAATAGACTTTTCTCAACGCGATACTTGTGCTTTTCGCGTGGTTGACCGGTCTGTCGCGTTTTGGGGCTGGCAGTTTGGGTTTACGTGTCTGCTCTGTCGATGAGTGTTTGTTCGATGTTATCAGAGGTTAACCGTGGCTATTTGTGGTTAGTTGCTCGCGAGAGAGGCTTTTCATCTCGTGCGGTTTGGTGTTCGCGAAGCTTGGGGTCCTGGTCCGCCGGGGGGGCTGACGTTCTCCCTCGCCCATGACCAGGACCTCCTAGAACCCGCTCGGCTCGGGGCGGGCAATGGTTGAATGCAGGGAGGAGCCATGCAAGGCCGCAGCCTAATCGGTGATCCGCTACTATTCCAAGCGCTCATCGAGCAATACTTCGAGCAGCACAAAGACCTCGTTCCGCCACTTCGTGCGACATGCGAGGACGCGACCAGCGGCCTTTGGTACGTGCTTTGCCTCATACCTGGCCGCGAAAGCGCGGTGATCGACCGCGTCGCCAATGTGTTAGCCTTGCCGTGCTACTTACCACTGCGCCGCCATCAGTATCGCGGCCGCCGCGGTATTTGGCACAATCAATGGCGAGCCTTGTTCAAGGGGTACGCCTTCGCCCAGGCGCGCGACATCAGGCTCTATTGGGAACGGTTGCGTTCGTTGGGCGTGCTCGCCCTTCTCCATGAAGGGGGAAGGCCGGAGGTTCCGAAGGTCATCCCCCCACGGGTTATCGATCTGGTGCGCGAAGTGGAGAGCAAAGTCCGCCCGATAGGACGCCGCGGCTTTTAGGTGCCGGGTCCATTCAGCAACCGGTCATCGTGGCTTACCGGTTTTGAGGCTGGAAAATGGTCAGGGCGGCTGACCATTTTCCGGCCGGCCAATCCTATCTCGGCTTGCCGCGTTTGGTGACCTGTACCGGCGGCAAGTAGCCGCGCTCGCGCAAGTAATCGGCGAGCGCCTTCTCAATCAGGGAGGAAAGGGACCGGTGATCGTCCGCGGCCGCTTTCTCGGCTGCCGCCTTGATGGCCGCGGGCAGGCGAAAGGAGACTGGCAGGGGTGCTTCAACCATGGTAGTCCATTGTAGTCGATAGTAGTCGAATGTAGCTTGACTTGGCTTCCCGACTACGTTTACCTTCAGCCTAACTACAGCGCAAGTATGGTTAAGGGAACGTAAACGTGTTCGCGCCCCGCACTTCTGACCAGGGTGGCCCTGCGAAATACGGGCCGGGCGGCGCCGGCCTGGTGTCCGGCGCCGCTAGCGTTTTCAACGATGGCCGCTCCGCCGCGTGGGCCGGTGTGACGCTGGCCGGCTGCCCCTCCAGCGATCCGTTGCTTGCTAGCGCCTGGGCCTGCGGCTGGCGCGCCGGCCAAGCAGAACGGGGAGCGCGCCATGGCTGACACCGCCCACCAGGATGCGGCGGGGGCAGTGCACGACTCGCTCAGCGACGAAATCGAGATTGCGCGCGGCGCCCAGCAGCTCGCGGCAAATCTGACCGACCGGGTGACAATGGAGGCCCTGGCTCCCGCGCGGCGGCAGACCGGAGGCTCCAGTATCGACGTGGACGACTTGCTGCCGCTACAGGTCATTCTAAGCCGTCATGTCGCCAGCTTGGAGGAAATACTAGAGGCGCTCAACGCGCTCTGAGGATCGGCCTATGGGTGCACACAAAATCGAGGCCTCGCCCAACCAGCGGGGCCTTTTTGTTTGCAAGGGGCATGGGACGCGGGAAATGCACGTTTCGGCAGCGAGATTTGATCGCGGCGCTGAAAGCAGCGCGCGCCGCCGGCCTGCATGTTGTCCGATACGAGATTGGCGCAGACGGCAAAATCGCGATTGTGATCGCCGATATGGAAGCCGCGGAGTCGGTGCCAGTTCAACCGACTCAGATAATTCTATGAGGTATGAGTGATGCCGAAACCTCGGCCGCCTCATCTACACCACGAGCAAACCCGCCATGGGACGCTTGTTTGGTATGTGCGCCGCGGCCACGGGCCCCGCGTTCGGATCAAATCCGAATACGGTTCGGAGGATTTCTGGTCGCAGTACCGCGCGGCGCTTGAGGGAGCGCCGCCGCCGTCGAAGACAAGGCGGCCTCACACGCTGGCATGGGCGCTCGATCAACACCGGCAAAGCTCAACGTGGGCCAGATTGTCCAACGCCACGCGCAGACAACGCGAGAATATCTACCGTAACGTCATTGCTACTGCCGGTGACGTTCCGTTGCGCAGCATCACGGATGAAACGATCCGCGCCGGCCGCGAACGGCGCGCGGCCACGCCGCATGCGGCGAATAATTTCCTCAAGGCCATGCGCGGCTTTTTCGCCTGGTGCGTCGAGGCAAAGCTTGAGACCCTCGATCCGACCAAAGGCGTCAAGAAACTCAAGGGCGACAATGAGGCCGAGGGCTTCCACACCTGGACCGAGGAGGAGTTGGACCGTTATGAGGCGCGCTGGCCAATCGGCACGCGACAACGCCTCGCCTATGATCTGTTGCTTTATACCGGCCTGCGCCGCGGCGACGCGGTTCGAGTTGGCCGCCAGCACGTGCGGGACGGGGTTATCACGATCCGCACGGAAAAGACCGGCGAGGTCGTCTCGGTTCCGATCCTTTCGCCCCTCGCCACCTCTATCGCCGCGACTGAAACGGGCGATCTCACGTTCTTGGTCACGGAAACGAGCCAGCCGTGGGTGAAGGAAAGTTTCGGCAATTGGTTCCGGGACGCCTCTCGTGTGGCCGGCTGCGCTGGCTCTGCCCATGGCCTGCGCAAGGCCGGCGCAAGGCGTGCGGCTGAGCGTGGCGCGACCGAGCGGCAACTGATGGCGATCTTCGGATGGTCCAGCGCCAAGATGGCGCAGCACTACACGCGTGCAGCCGATCGCGCACGCCTCGCGCAAGCCGCGGCCGAATTGCTGTTGCCACCGGTACAGTCCGCGAACGAAAAAGTCCCGCACCTTGGGTTCGGTGCGGGCGCCAGCGCGAATATCGGCGCAAAATCAAACAGATAAAAATTGAGTGGCGGTCCCGACAGGACTCGAACCTGTGACCTTCGGTTTAGGAATGATGCTGCGCTAGCTGATTTTATTTGTTTTTTTCTTGAGCACCTGTTTTTCGACCGATGCCCTGCACAAATCCACTCGCCTATTGCCCGCCACGATGTCCGCTCTTGAGGGCATCTCGGACCAGATATGCTCACTTTGAGTTTTTCCGAGATTGACCCATGTGAGACATCGGCGCCTT
>Ga0153928_1001232_pt1 | contig 11682 bp, 12 predicted proteins | sample TSNJ012MetaG_FD_106656 | JGI IMG/M metagenome (GOLD analysis project Ga0153928, IMG submission 106656) | Attine ant fungus gardens microbial communities from New Jersey, USA - TSNJ012 MetaG | ecosystem: Host-associated > Fungi > Mycelium > Unclassified | place: USA: New Jersey, Wharton State... | reverse complement strand
TTTCATCGCATCTCGGTCTATACTATCGAACTACCGCCGCTGCGCCAGCGGCCGGAAGACATTCCGCCCCTGGCCATGGTGCTGTCTTCTCAGGCGGCGGCCCGCATGCATCTGCCGGATCTTATATACCGAAAATCGGTTATGAACGCCCTGACCGAGTATTACTGGCCCGGTAACACCCGGGAACTGAACAACCTGGCCACCCGGCTGGTCATCGCTCAGAGTGTGCATGGAGATTTGAAACCATCGTTAATTAAGGAAATTATTGATCAGTCGGAGAGCTATTTTTTGGCTGAATCAAAGTCGCCAGATCTGAACAGGCCGGTCGACGGAAGCCGGCGTTCCGAAATCCCGGGTCAGCCGGAGCGCCTGGAGACGCTGGCCGAAATAGAACGCCGCCACATACAAAGAACGCTGGAACATACCGGAGGAATCATTGCCGGCCCCAGAGGGGCGGCCAAAATTCTGGGTCTGCCGCGCTCAACCCTGATTCATCGGATGCGCAAGCTGGGAATCAACGGCGAATGAGGGTTCGTCTACATTAATTAATATATAACATTTTGGGATGGTAAAATGTTTTTTGACGCGGTAAGTAAAACCCCAATAATAAAGCTTAGATGCATGGCAACCCGGGATTCGGGCGCTCAGGTTATGGCTAAAGCCGAGTTTCTAAACCCCAGCGGCTCAATCAAGGACCGGCCGGCCAGGGCCATGATCAGGGAGGGGATTCGCTCCGGGTCACTGACTATGCAAAAAACGCTTCTGGACGCCACCAGCGGCAACATGGGCATTGCCTACACCATGATCTGCGCGGCCCTGGGCCACCATGTGGCCCTGTGCATGCCCCGTAACGCCAACCAGGAACGCAAACGAATCCTGAAGGCTCTGGGGGCGGAAATCATAGAGACTGATCCCCTTTTAGGTCATGCGGGCGCGGTCGACGCGTCCCGGGAAATATACGCCAGAAACCCCGAATTATATTTTAACCCCGATCATAACAACAACCCGGAAAACTGGCTGTCACATTACAACAGCACCGGAGGGGAAATCTGGGAGCAAACCCGGGGGCGGGTCACCCATTTCGTCACCGGATTGGGCACGGCGGGCACTTTTGTGGGGGTGGCCAAACGTCTCAAAGGTTTCAACCCCGATGTCCAGACTCTGATCATGCAGCCCAACAGCCCTCTGCACGGCCTGGAAGGCATCCGCTTTATCCAGGGCTCCACTTCTCCCTCAAGTTTTTATGATGACTCGCTCAATGACGGACGAGTCATCGTCTCCACTGAAGAGGCCCGAAAAACAACGCTGATGCTGGCCCGCCGCGAGGGACTCTTTGTCGGCCCTAGTTCCGGGGCCAATGTAGCCGCCGCCATCAAGCTGGCCAGGGATCTGCCGCCCGAAAATTGCGTGGTAACCATTCTCTTCGACACCGGCTTCCGCTACCTCAGCGACCGGCTCTGGGATACCCCAAGGGAAGCGTGATCGGCCGGGCGGAGCGGGCCAAATAAGAATTGCCGGCCAAAGGCCAGGAATTGAGCGGGCCGCTTCATCCGCCGTTTACCTTAATGATTTCATCAAGCTCATTGTTGAGGCTGCCGGTGCGATAGCCAGCCAGATCCAGGGCGACGAAACTGAAGCCCAGATTCATAAGCTCCCGGTGAACCTGATTCATCAACTGAAGGTCAAAAAACAGGGGTCTTTCCTCCGCGCCAACCTCCAGACGAGCCATTCGGCCGTGGCAGCGGGCCCGAACCTCCCGAAAACCCAGACCCAAAAGAAAATCCTCGGCCTTTTCCACTCGGGCCAGGTCCTCCGGGGTCAGAGGCTGACCATAGGGGATTCGTGAAGCCAGGCAGGCGAAAGCCGGTTTGTTCCAGGTCGGCAAACCCAGTTCAGCCGAAAAGGCCCTCACTTCGGCCTTGGAGAGGCCAACTGTCTTTAGCGGACTGACCACCCCCAATTCCCTGACGGCCCGAAGGCCGGGGCGATAGTCGCTTAAGTCGTCTAAATTGCCGCCGTCGGCCACCTGCTCAAAACCCCGGGACCGGGCCTCGGCTATAATGGCCTCCATGAGGGTTCGTTTACAGAAATAGCAGCGGTCCGGCGGATTGGCCGCGATTTCATTAATCGCCAAAAGATCAATATCCATCATAACCTGGGGAACATTCAGGCTTTGAGCCAGTTCAGCGGCTTGGGTGGTTTCCCACCTGGGGAAGAAAGGCGACCTGGCAGTCAGGGCCAAAAGGTTGCCCTGGGGCAGAACCTCCCGGGCAACCCTAAGTAAAAAAACGCTGTCCACCCCGCCGGAAAAAGCCACGGCCAGACGCCCGGTTTTTGCCAGAATTTGCCGGAGGCGCTCTAATTTGCTATACTCGTTTGACATGACACTGCCACTATTACCCTAAAGAGACGTGACGTTTTTTTGGCGCCAGATCGCGGTCTCTGATGAAAAATGAGAGAAAATTATGTCAGAAAATATTTTTATTGATGATGTTCAGGTTGCTTTTGATCTCGAGGCCCTTGGCCGCAAGCTCAAGGTGCGTGCCCGTTCCTCCGCCAAAATGGATAAACTCTTAAGTGATATGGCCGATGAGGCTCAGGCCATCGCCCGCCCCCGGGCCGCGGCCAGGCTGAGTGCCCTGACCCCGGGGGAGGAAGAAGATCAGGTGCGATTGGGCCAAACCCTTCTGACCAGCCCGCTTTTGAAGGAAAAACTGAGCGGGTTGGGCCGGGCCTTCCCTTACCTGGCCACCGAAGGCGAGGAACTGGCCAGCTGGGGCCGGGCCTATGAAGGCATAGAGCGCGTTTTGGCCAATGCCCTACAGAACGCGGCCATGGCCATGGCCCGCCAGCGTCTGGAAGAAGCCATCTTGGCAAAATATGGGCTGGACCAAATTTCGGCCATGAACCCTGGTTCCCTTCGAGTCTGGCCCATAACCGAGCAGGAGCCTCTGTTCCAACTTCTGGCCCCTCTGCCCGAGCAACTTGGGGTGGCGCTCCTGCCCACCTTTATGATGAAGCCGGAACAGACAGTTTCCGGCATCTTCTTCCAGACTGATACCAAATTCCACAATTGCCAGCTCTGCCCTCAAAAGGACTGCCCCAGCCGTCAGGCCCCTTACACCGCCGCCGGGTAAAAAGCGGCGGCCGGCGCCTTTGGCGCTGCCATTACAGACTATTTCGCGCCTGACGGCCTATGGGGCTTTCAATATCTCCCCCTGACTCAAACAATCAGACACAACTGGTTATAGGGAACATGGGTAAAACCCAGGCTTTGATACAAGATGACGGCCGTGTTATCGGGGGTCACTTCCAGGCGGAAACCCACTACCTGGTCCTTTGCTTTAAGTTCTTCAAGCACGGCTTCAAAAACTTTGCGGCCCAGCCCCCGGCCTCTGGTCTCCGGGCGCAGATACAGTTCCTCCAGCCAGGCGATTCGGCCGCCGAATTCATTGGACCAAGTCAGGGAGGCCAAGAGATAACCGGCCGCCGGGTCTTCAGGGTTTTCCCGTATCATCCAGCCCCGGGCCAAAGCCGAACCACTAACGGTTTCATCAAAAGAGCGCTGAAAATGTATATCCGGCACCGAGTGATCGGTGGCGTCGCTGGCGTAAAATTCACGGCTGAGAGTCAAATAGTCGTCAAAATCGTCGGGGACGAAGGGTTTCATTATCATTCGAAGTCAATCTCCAGTAACCCCGGTCGATGAGACCGGGCGCATATTTAAGGGCGGCTCCACGTGGCGCCGCCCTTAGTTGAAATGTTAAGCCTCAGAACCACTTTGCCGCCCCGGTAAAAAAACCTTCCCGGTCGTCAAACGACCGCTTGGGGGAGGTGATCAGGCTTAGCCATAAATCGTAGCTCTGACTGCGTTTTTAACATAACATCTCTAACGCGGTTTGTCAAAGACAGGTTTTTTATGAAAAAGTCTTCTTGACATTCCCAATTAAATGGCTAAATTTAGGTATGGAAAGAATCGGCTTTTAAAGGCCGTGATTATAAGGAGAAAACCATGCCGATCTATGAATATCAATGTAGCCAGTGCGGTACAACCACAGAGGTTTTGCAGAATTTTTCCGATGGTCCGCTGGAAACGTGCTCCGCTTGCGGAGGTCGGATGGCAAAACTTATGAGCATGAACAGCTTTCAGTTGAAAGGCAGCGGCTGGTATGTGACCGATTACGCCGGTAAAAGTGGCCAGACTAAAGCTGATTCCGGCAAAACGCCGACGACCGGTAAGGAATCTTCAGCCGACAAAAAAACTGAAGCCCCCAAAGAGGCGGCGCCCAAGGCGAAAGAACCGGCCGCGGTTAAGGCTTAAGTTTCAGGTATCTGATAAAAGCGGCCGTTCCATAACGCCGGCAGAATAATAAAGCCTTTTGATCAGGATTTGTCTCTGATCTGAGGTCTAACCTTCCCGGAACAATCCGGGAAGGTTTTTTATTAAAAGGGCCGCTCAGTTCAGATTGGTTTCGGCTTTAAAAATCAGGACGCTGCCGCCCTTTTTCACGTAAAGCCGATCACCGTTCATCGATAGGGCCGCCCCGCTCTCCAGCATCTGAAAAAAACTGGTTTCCAATTGGTTGAGGTTTGGATCGCCGCATAGCATTCTGGTCGTGGCCAGGGTCTTGACTGTCAATACACTGTCAACTAATTCCCCACCACCACGGAAAGTGTTGCAGATTCGGCCGCTAACCAAAAAATCATTGTCAAATTCCAGGGTTGGGGCCGGAATTGCCTGATCGGAACCCGAGGTGTAGGCAGCTCCATCAATCTGAACCAGAACAAATCTCTGATTCATCAGGAACTCTTTGGTCAGCCCTGACGATTCTCCAGCCGCGTCTGGCGACTCATCCTGGCCGGAGTTGTCAGAGCCGTAATTTGAAGCCGGGCTTTCAGCCGGAGGAACAGCCGCTTCCGTAGCCTGATCATTATTTGTAGTAGCCGCGTTAGGGGCCGAATCCGCGGCGGTTGGGCGGTCAGGTTCAGACTGACAGCCAGCCAGACACATCATAATCACGGTCAGGGTTAAAAACCAGAGACTGGGTTTCATAACCTCTCCTTTTATGGACAGCGGCCTTCAAACTTTTGGTTTGAAGGCCGCCCGAAAAAATAAAACAGGCAGGTGGAAATCAAATTAGTTGGTTTTGGCCGGGTCGCCTTCAGGGGCTTTTTCAGCCGGAGGCGCAGTCGGGGTGGCGTCATCACCGGAAAATTTTTCTTCAACCTTGGTCGCGGCGTCTTTCAGGGCGTCGCCGGCCCATTCGGCCGCGTCTTTAGCCCCTTCAGCGACATCTTTCGCTACTTCCTTGACATCTTGGGCGGCCTCGCTGGCGGTCTCTTTGACTTTGGTCGCGGCGTCTTGCGCGGCGTCTTTCAGTCTCTCGGCAGTGCTCTCGGTTTCACCTTCGACCTTGGCCGCGCCGTCCTCAATCGCCTCGACCGCCTCATCGGTGGCCGAGTCGCGATCCGGTTCACCGGCCGTCGGCGCCTTGTCCGCCGGCGGTTGGGCGGCGTCATCAGAGCAACCGGCGATCAAAAAGGTAGACAGAGCCAAGCTCAAACCAAGGATCAAAATCCATTTCTTCATAATCATTTCCTCTCTTTTCATTCACGAAACAGGATGGTCAAATTACCCGGCGATTGCCAGAAGCTTCAGCAACTATCTTCATCAATCAGGACCTTTTTTTCTGCCGGGGTTAATGATGATGGCGCGGTCTATTGTGGCCGTCATCCAAAAAATATAAAACTCTGCTTTTACACCCTTCCGCGGGTCAGCCTCGCTACCATTAAAACCGTCATTGAACATGGCCCGGCGGTAAAGTAACCGCAAACAAACAGGGAACCTCAAAGATAGCCATTACAAAAAACAGCGGGGAAAACTCTATTTCGCAAAAATTTAAAAAATTATTAGTAAACTTTTACTTTTGAGTTTTTTTAGATCCGCCATCATCACCGGCGAGTTTCAGAGGTTCCCGTCAATATTATTTCCATAATCATGAAATCAGGTTTTGGCTCAGCAAAAAACACCATTATATTGTAAACAATTTGCCTGAAAAGTCCAGCGAAATTCCATATCGACCCAAAGTAGAAAAGTCCGCTGAAGCGTTAGAAGGCCAGATCCCGGGTCGACATTGTCTCTGAGTTGCTCATTTGTTACCTCTGGCAAAATCAGCAAATCTCAAAAATATACCAAATGTTCACCCCAAAAACGCGCCTTGATTTTTCCGTCCAACCTTTCTGCGCTCATCACCTTGCCACTGCGCAGGCCACCTGATACACTTGGAGGGTCAATCTGATAACGATGCCCATTTGAGGCTAAAACTTCAATCGTTAGCCACCGCTTCATAAGGTCATAAAAGTAACTCTTGATTAAGTTAAAAATAAATGGATAATAAATATTAATTAATAGTCAATAATGGCAAACCGCTATTCTTTTAAATCGCGGCGGCACGCCGCGCAAAGGGCTTAAAAATAATCTTTAAGGAGAAAAAAATGACTGATAATGAGGCAAAAAAAATTTCTGTCCGCGAATTCGAGCGCAAAGTAAGGGCTCTCGAAGAAATTTCAATCGTTATACATGCGCCGGCATCGACGCTTGTGCCCGATTATGACTACTCGCGACAAAGCGCCGCAACCGCATCATTAACACAGTGGCAGAATTCGAGAATAAGACCCCTTTTAGGTGCCCTTGAATACTCGCTTATAAACTCAAATTACGCTCCGGAAACCCCTAATGGAAGGACAAAAATGGAGACAATTAGAGCGAGCTATGAAAGATAATATATCTATTTCCAACCAGGAGCCTGTCGGGGAATATATTTTGCAAAAGGAAACATATTTAAAAAACAATATAAATTTTATTGATATCCATTTTTTATTTAATAATTTCGATATGTTATCTCACATTCCCGGTCAGGTTCCTAGAGCGCCTGGAGTTAGACAGAGATAAACGACCCAGCGGGAAATTGCAATTTCCCAAGCTGGCCTAACCTCCGACCCCCTTAAAGACGAACGGTGGATGACGAAATTATGCTTTTAACTCATATAAAACTAATGAATTGGAAAAACTTTTCTTCTGCGGATGTTGACTGCGGCAAAAGGGTATTTATTATTGGCCCGAATGCATCAGGCAAATCTAATTTTCTTGACGCATTGCGTTTTTTGCGGGATGTAGCCAAAGATGGGTTGGAAAAAGCCGTCACGGCTCGTGGCGGGTTGAAGTCTATACGATACATTCAGGCCCGCCAAAATCCTGATATAAATATCAGCGTTACTATTGATGATATTTGGCGGTATTCTTTAACATTTGGATCAGAACGCCGACGGTCTTCTCCATTGGTGATTGAAGAAATTGTAGAGAAATATACTAACAATGGCCAATGGAAAAAAATTATACAACGTCCTGACAAAAATGATGAAGGCGACCCTGTTCGCCTTCAACAGTCTGCCTTACAGCAGGTTAACGCCAACAAAGATTTTAGGGAAATAGCGGATTTTTTTGCTTCAATTCAATATCGACACATCCTCCCACAATTGGTGCGAGAGCCAAAGTCATTCTTGCCTGGTCCGGTCAGCAATGACCCCTTCGGGCGAGACCTCGTTTTCAATATTTGGAAAACATCTGAAAAAACTAGACAGGCCAGACTAAAAAGGATAAATAAAGGGCTTCAAGCCGCAGTGCCAAATTTTAAGGGTTTGACTGTTGAGCAGGATACTAACGGCATTCCCCATTTTAGAGTGAAGTATGAACATTGGCGCCAGCACGGGGCTTATCAAAGCGAAGCTTCATTTTCTGATGGTACTTTAAGGCTGGTTGCTTTGCTCTGGTCTCTGCTTGATACCACTGGGCCGCTTTTGCTGGAAGAACCAGAACTATCTTTGCATGAAGAAATTATTTCCAAGATACCGACTTTACTTAATATAGCTGAAAAAGATAAAAAAACGGCCGGACGGCAAGCTTTTATTACTACCCATTCAGAGGCGCTGTTAAGCGATCCGGGCATTGGAGTTGAAGAAGTCTTACGCCTTGAACCGAGTAATAGCGGCGTATTGGTGCAAACGGCAACAGATGAGGATAAGAAACTTATGGAGGACGGCGCGCTGACTGTGGCTGATATTTTATTGCCAAAAACCAGGCCGGCTAATATCAATCAACTGAGGTCATTTTGAAGATGATCATCCATTTGATCTTGGAAGGATATCTGGAAGAGCCTGTTGCCGACAAGTTGCTGGAAATTAGCGGCCATCAGAAGGGCACCGTTTACGGTCGGCAAGGTTTTGGATATATATCAACCAAAGCTCACGCATTTGAAGCGTTAACTCGAAGTGGGTGTGGAGTGTTGGTGTTAACTGATTTTAGGGATTCTGGAGCCGAATGTCCTCCGATGGCGGTTAAAAAATATTTGCTGTGCCATAAACCAAATCCTTCGCCGTCATTTCTTTTGCGTTTTGCGGAAGCGGAACTTGAAAGTTGGTTATTAGCCGACCGCGAAGCTATGGCTTGCTTTCTTGGGGTTCCCTTAAAAAAAGTTCCTTGTGAGCCGGATAAAGAAAGTCATCCAAAAAGAGCGCTTGTTAATATAGCTCGAAAATCAAGAAAGGCGAGAATAAAAAATGGTTTGATCCCGCCGAAGAATAGCTGTAGAGCATTTGGCCCCGCTTATTTATCATTAATGACAGGGTTTATCAATGACTTTTGGCGGCCTTTGGAAGCTGCGAAATCATCTTCAAGCTTAAATAGTTGCATAGCCCGGCTACAAGGGTTAGAAAAAAAGATTGATGATGGTACAACATCCTGATGATACACAATATTTGACAATAACCTGAAGCCGCCCTTCAATCGACGCAGAGTTCCACCGGGCTGAAAGAAGTCACGTCAAAAAGACCCTCCGCGGTCAACTTCAATTCCGGAATGACCGGCAGGGCCAGAAAAATCAGGTTGACCAGAGGATGGAAGGTGTCCGGCAGTTTCAATTCACCATGAGCGGCGGCGATGATTTTTTCCAGTCCCTGAGCCACTTCTCCGGCCGGCCGGTCGCTCATAAGGCCGGCCACCGGCAAGGCCAAGGCCGCCACCACCTGGCCCCGGGCCACAATACAGTAGCCGCCGCCGAGCCTTTCCACCTCCCGAACGGCCGACAGCATGTCCCGGTCATTATCGCCGGCCACTATCAGGTTATGGGAATCGTGGGAAACTGAGGCGGCGACAGCCCCGCCCTGCAGACCATAGCCGGCCAGCACACCCAGGCCCAGTAACCCACTTGCGCGATGACGCTCAATCACCGCCAGCTTGGTTAGCCCCGGGTTCAATCGGGGGTCAAAACAGCCTTCGGCGTCGCGGACCACTTCCACCACCCGGCTCTTGGTCAACAGGCTATTAGGTATGATCTCCATGGCCCGAACTTTGGCGGTCCGGAGGGGCAGCCGGAAAGATTTTTCATCCAAAAGCGGCAGATGAACGGTATTGAGCACAGTCTCCGGCACATGGTCTTCTATCTCCACGGTCAGGCGTCCGTCGCGGGCCACTTCCCGTCCGGCGACGAAAACCCGCTGAACTTCAAAATCCTTCAGATCGGAAACAATGACCAGATCGGCGTCCCAGCCGGGGGCCAAAGCGCCCTTGCCTTTCAGCCCGAAACATTCGGCCGCGTTGACAGTGGCCAGGCTCACGGCCAGGAGAGGCTCCAGCCCCACGGCCACCGCTTGACGCAATAGTTTGTTGATGTGCCCGCCGGCCATAATATCAGCCGCCTCCCGGTCGTCGGTGCAGAAGACGCAGCGGCGGGCGTTGGCCGGAGTAACACCGGCGGCCAAATTTTTAAGGTCGTTGGCGCTGGAGCCCAGACGCATCAGCGCGTACTGGCCCAAACTAATCCTTTCCAGCATTTCATCAACTCTGACACACTCGTGATCAGTATGAATGCCGGCGGCGGCGTAGGCCATCAAATCCCGCCCGGTCACACCGGGGCTGTGACCGTCGATAACCAGACAGTGCTTCCGGGCCATCATAATTTTCTTCACCACTCCTTCGGCGTGGCTGATGACTCCGGGATAATCCATAACCTCACCGAGACCCCAGACGCCCGGTTCGCCGATGAGAGTTTCCAGATCCTCAGCGGTCAGAACCGCCCCGGCCTTCTCCAGGGGTGTGGCCGGGACGCATGACGGCAGCATTATCCGCACGTCCAGCGGCAGTCCTCTGGACGCCTCTAACATATAGCGGATGCCGCCGAGGCCCAGCACATTGGCTATTTCATGAGGATCAGCGATTATGGTGGTGGTGCCGAAAGGTAAAATCAAACGGGCGAACTGGGCCGGGGTTAGAGACGACGACTCAATATGCACATGCCCGTCGATAAGACCCGGCATGACAATGCCGCCCTGGGCATCCAGGGTTTTCCGGGCCTGATAATCAGGGCCCCAACCGACAATTTTGCCTGCGCCCAAGGCCAGAGGGCCGTTGAAAAGCCGCTGGTTGAAGACATCCACCAAGCGGCAATTGGTAATCAAAAAATCAGCCTGGATTCGGCCGGCGGCCATATCTATCATTAGTTCCAGATTTTTACGATTCATGAAAGTTCCTCCCGGGCTGCCGTTCAAGTCCAGCTTGTTAATTATAACACATTGTTTTATTATGAAAAGGCAGGCAAGACCAGTATAAAGCGAACTTCTAAAGATGGCGGCTAATTTTCAGGTTCACCCTGAAATCATTTTCGCGGGAGGAAGAACATGAAAAAGACCATAGTCTTAATGTTTCTGGCCGTTCTGGCCGTCGCGGCCCCAGCGCCAGCCCAGTTTTATCCCGACCCGGTGGAACTGGATATTAAAAACGAACAACAACAGATTGAACAGTGGTATTGGCCGGCCCTGATCCGGCAGATTTTGCTGAAACAGACCTCCCAGTCGCCAACCCAGTGCCAGATAGTGAACATGGCCGCCCCAGAAGCCGGGCCGGATTTGGACTGTTGCCTGAACCCGGCCCCGGAGGGCTGCGACCGGCCGCTTGACCACCGGCAGACCCTGGCGATTCTGGAGCGATCAGGAATTCGGGCTCAGGCGGCGCCCTGCCCGAAAACCGCTGATCAGGTCTATGAACATCTGGTCAACGGGCAGGCCCTCCTTATTGGCTTCTTTATCTCTCAAAGCAAGAGACATGCCTATCTGGTGCGGGGCATTTCCTGGACTGAAGACGGTCAACCCATGCTATTGATTAATGACCCGAACGTGACCGAGCCTTTCCAGGCCCCCTTTTCCGGGGAATACCCAGGCTGGCAGACCGCCATCACCATTCAGTTGCCTTAAAAGCTGCTTCTAAGGGTTAGTCTCAGAAAAAATCTCCCTTAAATTTTTATTGACAAAAGTTTTAAGGATATTTTTCCCCGGCGGGAAGGGAGCGCTGGCCGGCCGGCTCACTTTTTCGGCAATTCGCAGGAGGCTTCCGATGTGCCCCTGAGATCGGCCAGCACCAGACCGGCCAAAGTCTTAGCCACCTCTTGTTCTTCAAAAGCGATGGCTGAAACCCCCAGGCTGCACAACAAACCCTTGTCGTTTAAAAATCGGGCCCGTACCAACACCCGCAGGTCGGGGTTTAACTCACGGGCGGCGGCCACGGTGGCCGCGGTCTGAGCGACATCGGGGATGGTCACCACCAGATAGCGGGCTTTTTCCACCCCGGCGGCA
>Ga0153928_1001231_pt1 | contig 11683 bp, 10 predicted proteins | sample TSNJ012MetaG_FD_106656 | JGI IMG/M metagenome (GOLD analysis project Ga0153928, IMG submission 106656) | Attine ant fungus gardens microbial communities from New Jersey, USA - TSNJ012 MetaG | ecosystem: Host-associated > Fungi > Mycelium > Unclassified | place: USA: New Jersey, Wharton State... | reverse complement strand
GAGCACCTGTTTGAGCTTAACCAGATCACGTTTATCCGCGGCACGGCGGTGATTCGCCGGGAGAAGACCGTGGAAGTGAGAAAGGAAGACGGCGTGGATTATTTGCGGGGCAGAAACATCATCATTGCCACCGGTGCAAAGCCGATCATGCCGGATATTCCGGGGATGGATTTACCGGGAGTGATTAACAGTGACCGACTGCTGGCGGCCAAAAACTGGAGCTTTGACCGGATCGTGATTATTGGCGGCGGAGTGATTGGAGTGGAGTTTGCCACCATTTTCCAGGCCCTTTGTTCGAAGGTCACGATTGTGGAAAAAGGACCGCATCTGCTGGGGCCAATGGATCCGGAAGTGGCGATGGAGCTGGAGGCGCAGCTGCGGGCTAAGGGAATTGTGATTTATTGCAATGCTGCGGTGGAAGAGATTTCGAAAGATGAGGGTTTGAGCTGTGTGATAGAAGATAATAAAAGCGGTGAGAAGATCCGGATCAAGGCCAGTCAGGTAATCGTGGCAGTGGGCCGGAAGCCATGTACGGAGAAGCTGTTTGGGGAAGATATTGCTCTGGAATATCAGGATGGACGGTTGGCGGTTGATCGTGATTTTATGACCAGTGAGCCGGGGATTTATGCCATTGGTGATGTGGTTGCCCGGACGCAGCTGGCCCATGTGGCGGCAGCGCAGGGAACTTATGTGGTGGAGAAGATTGCCGGTGTTCCCCATGGCATTATGCTGGAGGTGGTACCGAAGGGAATGTACGTATCTTTGCCGATCGTACCAAATTGTATTTATACCGAGCCGGAGATTGCGACGGTAGGTATCAGCGAACAGACGGCTAATAAACTGGGATTGAAGGTGCGGTGTGGCGTTTGCTCGATGGATGGCAACGGCAAGTCGATTATTACCAGGGAAGAGGGCGGTTTTATCCGGCTGATTTTTGAGGCTTATTCCAATACCATTGTCGGGGCCCAGATGGTATGTCCACGGGCCACGGATATGATTGGTGAGATGGCCACGGCGATTGCCAACGGACTTACGGCGCAGCAGTTAAATAAAGCCATGCGGGCACACCCGACTTATAGTGAGGGGATTGCGGTGGCGATTGAGGACGCATTAGAAAAAGGAGAAATTACTTATGAATAAAAGTATAAAGGAACGAATCAGCCAGTTACGGAAATTAATGGAAGAGCAGGGGATCGATGGGTATCTGGTGCCGACTTCGGATTATCATGAAACAGAATATGTGGGGGCACATTTTACCTGCCGGGAGTATATTACCGGCTTTACCGGTTCGGCCGGAACGGCGCTGATTACCAGGGACTGGGCGGGGCTTTGGACGGATGGACGTTATTTTGTTCAGGCAGCGGCGCAGCTTGCGGGCAGCGATGTGGAGCTGATGAAGACGGGGCAGCCGGGCGTTCCTGCTTTGGTTGAATATCTGGCGGAGCATTTGCCGGCGGGTGGTGTACTGGGATTTGACGGACGTGTGATCAACGGGCAGATGGCAGCAGGGATGGAAGAGGCACTGTTGGAAAAAAAGATTTCCTTTGCTTGCGCTGGGGATTTGATTGGGGATATCTGGGAGGGGCGTCCGGCCCTTTCGGCTGAACCGATCTGGTTACTGGAAGAGAAATATACGGGAAAACCGGCGGCGGAGAAGATTGCTGATGTGCGCAGGGAGATGGAAAAGCAGCATGCCACGGTGCATATTCTGACCACCTTGGATGATATTGTGTGGCTGCTGAATATCCGGGGCAATGATATTCCTTGCAATCCGGTGGTCATGTCTTATCTGGCAATGACCCGGGATCAGGTGATTCTATATGTAAATCCGATTGTGGCAGGGGAGAAGGAGAATGAATATCTGGCTTCTCTGGGTGTGACGGTTCGGCCATATGAGGAAATCTATTCCTATGTTTGTGATTTGCGCGGGGAAAAGGTATTGCTGGAAAAAAGCCGCGTTAATTATGCAATTATCCAAAGTATTGACAGTTCTAACCGGATCATTGACCGGATGAATCCGACGGTGCCTGCGAAAGCTAAGAAAAATCCGGTGGAGATTGAGAATCTGAAGCAGGCCCATGTGAAGGATGGGGTGGCAATGACGAAATTCATCTACTGGTTGAAGCACAACATTGGTAAGATGCCGATGACGGAAACCAGTGTGTCGGATTATCTGGAAACCTTGCGGCAGGATCAGGGATGTCTGGAGCTTAGCTTTACGACCATTTCGGCTTATGGGGCCAATGCGGCGATGTGTCATTATCATGCTGATCGGGAGAAATGTGCAGTGCTGGAGCCGAAGGGGCTTTATCTGGTGGATTCAGGCGGCCAGTATCTGGAGGGAACGACGGATATTACCCGAACCATGGCACTGGGACCGGTGACAGCAGAGGAAAAAGAGCATTATACGCTGGTGTTGATGAGCATGCTGCGGTTGGCGAATGTGAAATTCCTGGCGGGCTGCAGTGGCCTGAGCCTGGATTATGTAGCCAGGGAATTATTGTGGCAGCGCGGCCTGGATTACAATCATGGTACCGGGCATGGAATCGGATATCTGCTGAATGTTCATGAGCGGCCGGTAGGGATTCGCTATCGCGTGACGCCGGAGCGTCAGGAGGGATATCCGTTTGAGCCGGGGATGGTATGTTCGGATGAACCGGGGCTGTATATTGAGGGCAGTCATGGGATACGGACGGAGAATTTGGTTTATTGTAAGGAAGATGAGATGACGCCTTATGGGCAGTTTTTGAAATTAGAATATCTGACCTTTGTGCCGATTGATTTAGAGCCGGTGGCGGTGTCTTTGATGGAAGATCGGGATATTGCATATCTGAATGAATATCATGCCCAGGTGTATGAGAAGATTGCGCCGCATTTGACAGCAGAAGAAGCGGTGTGGCTGAAAGATGTGACGGCGCCGGTTGGACGGTAGCCTGGACCTGCGGTGGTGAAGATTATTCTTCCCACGGCAGGTCAACTAATAGATAGGGGTGTTCCACATAAGGGAGAAACTTCTCCAGAAAGTCGCTGGTGCGGATCTTCAGGCTGGAAGTATTGATACAGGGATGGCAGCCGATGTATTTGTGCTGCTCAATGACGGATTTATCAATCAGCAGCCGCACCCGCTTATTAGTATCGTTCATCAGGCCCAGGACGCTGACAGAGCCGGGCGTGATATCCAGGAATTTCTGCATGAATTCGGGTCCGGCAAAAGACAGTCTGGCGCTGCCGATTTGTTTCGATAGCACGGCGGTGCGGAATTTCTTTGTTCCGGGCATCATCAGCAGATAGAAGTCGGTTTTCTGGGCATTGCACAGGAACAGATTCTTGCAGATGTCGATGCCTAACCGCTTGTCTACATCGTGACAGTCATTGATGCTGGCGGTTGGCGAATGATCCAGGCGCTGATAGGAAATGTCCAGCTGATCTAACAGGTCATAGGTACGGATCTCCTGGGGGATGCGGTTCATGGTATTATCCGGGCGGCCGGTGTAAAGGGTCGGGTCCAGGTAGAAGGTGTCTATGGCTGGGGCTGTGGAATGATTCATAATGTAATACCTCCGGTTTGAATTTACGGTTAATTATAATGCATTTTTAAGGAGAGAGCAATGGCAGAAAAAAAGAAATCTTTATGTCCGGTATTTAAACAGTGTGGCGGATGCCAGTATCTGGACATGCCATATGAGGAGCAACTAAAGAAAAAACAGGCCCAGATGCAGAAGTTGTTGGGGAAATATTGTAAGGTGCATCCGATTGTGGGGATGGAGCATCCGTTTCATTACCGGAACAAGGTCCATGCGGTGTTTGGACATCGGAAAGGGGAAGTGGTGTCCGGCGTTTATAAGGCGGGGACCCATAACCTGGTGCCGGTGGAGCGGTGTATGATCGAGGATGAGAAGGCTGATGAGATTATCGGGACGATCCGGGGGATGCTGAAATCATTTAAGATCCGGACGTATGATGAGGATAGTGGCTATGGATTACTGCGGCATGTGCTGGTGCGGCGGGGATTTCAGACGGGGCAGATTATGGTGGTGCTGGTGACGGCTTCGCCGGTATTTCCTTCGAAGAATAATTTTGTGAAGGCGTTGCGGCAGAAACATCCGGAGATTACTACGGTTGTGCAGAATGTGAATGACCGTGTGACCAGCATGGTGCTGGGGGATAAGGAGCATGTGCTGTATGGGAAGGGATTTATTGAGGATGTGCTTTGTGGATGCCGGTTCCGGATTTCTTCCAAGTCGTTTTATCAGGTGAATCCGGTGCAGACGGAACGGTTGTATGGGAAGGCGATAGAGCTGGCCGGATTGACGGGGAAAGAGACGGTGGTCGATGCGTACTGCGGGATTGGAACCATTGGGATTATTGCCAGTGAGAAGGCGAAGCAGGTGATCAGTGTGGAGCTGAATCAGGAGGCGGTGAAGGATGCGATTCAGAATGCGAAGTGTAATGGGGTGAAGAATGTCCGGTTCTTCTGTAATGACGCCGGGAAGTTTATGGAACAGATGGCGGCGGAAGGTGATACCGTGGATGTGGTGTTTATGGATCCGCCAAGGAGTGGCAGCACGCCGAAGTTTATGCGGGCGGTGGCGGCGGTGAAGCCGTCGAAGGTGGTGTATATTTCTTGCGGGCCGGAGACGTTGGCGCGGGATTTGGCGGGGTTTGGGAAGTTGGGGTATGAGGCGAGAGGGGCGTATTTGTTTGATTTGTTTTGTCATACAATGCATACGGAGAGTATAATTCTGATGACGAGATGTGGTTTGGAGGCGAAAAAGTAGGGTTGGACCACAAGATGTAGTAGTTTGTGGGCGGAAAATGAGATAGAAAAATAGATGACATTGGTTATTTCGGATGATGACAGATGAAAAAAAGAAAACAGAAATAGAACTGCCTAAGAGATGTATAAAATACAACTCGTAGTTAAATCAGAATTTAAGACGGATCATGAAACATAAAGGTGCAGTTAAAATCGAAGTTGAAAAGCTTATAATAAAACTTATTGAAAAAATAAGTTTATGGGAGGAATTGATAATATGAGTAAATCTGCTACAGCGTTAGGGCAGGAGTACGGATTAACAGCCCGAGAAATGAACTTCGTTTTAAGAGAAGAGGGGTTTTTGGGTGGAGAACCTGGAAATTACACAGTTACCGAAAAAGGTGAAAATTTGCAGAGGAACAAGATTATCATCGTGGTACGGATGGATATGCTTACTATAATCGTTATTGGACTACCAGAACTTGGGATAATGGGATAACAGAAAAGTTGGATATCACCGAGGATAGAAAAAAAGAAATCCGACAGGCAATTGCATCTGCAAAGCAAAAAATAAGCAAGTCGGAAGAGGAAGATATAACAATTAACTGTGATAGCTACGATAATGAAACTGCTGATAGAGCAGATGATGATTATGACGCTCTTGTTGCGGCTGTAGCAGTTTTGCTCATAGCCGTATCCAGCTATGGGATTTATAAAGCGACTCCATACATCAAGCAATGGTGGAATAACAAGGCTATTCCCGGTTTAATGAAAGTGAAAAATAAGTTTACTGATCAAGCAGAAAAAACAAAGAATGGAACCGATAACAATAGAAAGTCTTCAGACTTAAAAGAAGACTAATAAACAACAGCTTATTTTATTAAGAACATAACATTTATTACAATCGGAAAACCCAGAGGCATTGAGACGGAAAAATCTTGATGCCTCTTTTTTTGTCTGATTTGCAGAAAATGAATTGGGCTAAATATTGGAAACAGACCGCAACAGCTATGCCAAGAAGGATATAGAATACACATTCATGCGAATGAAGGATGACCATATGAAGAATGGACAATTGAAAACGGCATATAGCGTTCGGATAGCGGTTGAGAATTACTTTATTATCCACAGTTACATCAGTTAATGACCGTACCGACTTATAATACCCTGATACCTGTTCTGGAAAAGCACGAAGCTGTCTTTGGGCCATATCCCCAGGAAGTGACCACTGACAGTGGATACAATAGTGAAAGGAATCTGGTTTATCTGAAATAGAAGGGGATCAAGTAAAATGACAAATTAAGGCGCTTCAATTATCGTTCAGAAGAAAAAGTATACAAGGAATTTATGATATTTGTAATTGCCCGAAATATAAATAAATATCATCGGTTTATCCACGGAGAAATCAAGAAATTCGAAGGAAAATCGGATCAGCCAGCAACTTAGGAGAGAAAGCGAACAAATCTGTATTGAACTTTTATTTCTTGTACCCTGAAATCAGAATATCATAGAATAAGACAAAAAACGCAGCCCCAGTGAAATTTATCAAGAAGAAATGCCTGGATTTTCTGGGGCTGCGTTTATCCAGGGGGAATCGGACTTAAAATGAGCATTTCCCGACTGCCCCCTCATTTTGGATCAGGATGTTGTAAGCGAAGTTATTAACCAGTAGTAGTTAACTGGATGTTATTAGCTTTAAAAGATTTCTGATATTCCTGAGATGGCATGAGGTCAGTAATAATTACGTCCAACATCTCAAGTTTGGCATATGTGAACAGGGAAACTACATCAAACTTGGTATGATCAGCAAGCAAGACGGTATGATCACTGTGCTCTATGACATATTCACAAAACTGGCCCTCTGAGACAGACGGATGAGTAATTCCCCGGTCAAGGGAAATGCCTGCAGTTGCCATAAAGCAGATTTTAACATTAAAATATTCCATAAATTGAGCCTGATTAAAACCGTAAAAAGAATTGTTTTTACGCGATAACTTCCCAGGCAGGGATATTATTGATATGTTTTCGTAGGGAAGAGCTTGTATAATAAATTGTAGGTTGTTTGTTATTACTGTGATGTACTTGTCTTTTAATGCACTAATCATTTGTAGTGTAGTAGTTCCTGTGTCAATGAAGATTATATCTCCATCTGCGACAAGTTCGGCAGCTTTTTGAGCAATTGATATCTTTTGAGTGATATTTGCAACATTTCTTACCGGGAAAGGAATGAGTTCATCATATAATGTGGTTCTCACTCCTCCATGAACCTTTTCAATAATACCTTTATCCATTAAGATTCGGATATCTCTTCGTACAGTATTTAAGGACACATCAAAAACTTCGCAAAGTTCTGCGATTGAGGCGGTACTATTTTGGGTAATATATTGTTCCATTTTGGCTATTCTTGAGTCGCGCATGAGTAATATTCCTTTGACGATAATAATATTTTTACTAATATTATACAATAAGTTTGAGATTTGTAAAGAAAAAATCCTTTATTAATTTAAAATCGCTACGGATTGTGCTTCAATTTCCATGTTGACATAGTATAATAGAATATTTGTGTGATAATGTATAAACAATGTAAAATACTGGTAATAATAGTCAAATGTAAGTCAATTTTTTGCAAAATATATTGACTTGGAAACACTTATATGTTAGAATCCACATGTAAGTGAGTATAATTTGAGTGTGTTTTGGTATTAAAATGGCAGTTAATGATCAGGATTTTGGTATTATCCAATCTACAAACAAAAGGAGAGAGAAGAATGAAAAAGAGATTTGCAGCGTTACTGATTGGTACAATGTTAGTCAGTTCTCTGACGGGTTGTACAGGAAACTCATCACCAGGTACAACAGAGGCTACGACCGTAAACGAAAGCAAAACAGAAAAAGCTGGTGGAAATGTTACTTATTGGACATGGCAAACACAAGCGGGAGAAGCAGAAGCTAAACAGGTTGAATATGTGCAGTCAAGCAATCCAAATCTGAAGCTTAATATTGAGTATACTGCCAATGCAGATTATTGGACAAAGCTTCCGGTTGCTATTGCAGGAGGTACAGGACCAGATATTTATTTGATGACAAGACCGTCCTTCGAGTTGTATGCAGCGTCCGGACAGATGATGGATATCTCGGATATTGTTGCAAACTCCCGGGCTCTTTCGGAATATATGGAAAAATTAAGACCTGAATTGCAGGAAACCTATAAGTTTGACGGGGTGCTGATGGCAATTCCAATTACTGTAGAAAGCACCGCAATTGCTTATAATAGGGATGCATTTAAGGCGGCAGGCCTTAAGGACTTGAAAGAAATTGAGGATACTTGGACGTGGGATGATTTCGCGGACATAGCAAGACAGTTAACAATTAAAGGCAACAGCGGAGAAGGGGAACAGTACGGATGCTGGATAGCATCAGATAGGATTCCATTTTGGGAAAAACTTTGGTCTGCCGGTTATGAAATGTTTGATGAAAAACAAGAAACTTGTCTGATAGGTCAGACGGGTATTGTGGAAGCATATCAGCCATTGGTCGACTTGTATCAAGAAGGAATGTCCCCCAATAGTGTTGACGTACCAGATTCCTCTTATGGAGATGATTTGTTTATAAGCGGTAAGATCGCAATGATTCCAGCAGGCATCTGGAAAGTGCCGTCTTATGCTAATATTACTACATTTGACTGGGATGTTGCGCAACTACCGCTTGATCCAACAACCGGCAAACGTGTGTCCTCCAGTAATGTGCTTGGTCTGTGTATCAATCCGAACAGCAAGAATCTGGAGGCTACCATTGCAGCGCTTGAAGAACTTGTACAACCGGATTGCATGAAGATTTATGCTGACATGGGTGTTTTTGTTCCTGCACTTGAGTCAGTACGGGATGGCTTTTTTACAATGGATACACCTCAGAACATTGCAGCATATAAAAAAGCTCTTGATTATGTTCATCCCAATACCTTAACTCAGTATATCCCCTATCAGCAATTCGGAACGCTGCAGAATAATGCCCTAAAGAATGCTTTAAGTGGTAAGATGACGCTGGAAGATGCGCTGAAGGAAGCAAATGAAGAGATTAACAAAGTTATGGATGAGAATAAAGCGCAGTTCAATCAATAGATGCTAAGGGGGAAATCCATAATGTCGAAATGGAGCAGGAAGGAAAAGAAACAATTAAAAACAGGTATATTAATGATTTCTCCTTGGCTGGTAGGTGGGATAGGTTTTACACTTATCCCTCTGCTCCTGGCCTTTGGGATGAGTATGACAAACTATAGTTTTTTTTCAAAACCTAAATTTATTGGTTTTGAAAACTATATTACCATGTTTACAAAAGACCCATTAATTTGGAAATCATTAGGTGTTACTTTCATCTATGCTATAGTAGCGATTCCGTTACAATTGATTTTCGGATTTCTGTTAGCGAATCTGTTAAATCAAAATCTAAAAGGCATTGTTGTTTTTAGAACGATATTTTATATTCCATGTCTGATCGTTGTTGTTTCATCCTCTTTGTTATGGCGTCAGATGCTGGACACGGATTTTGGAATTTTTAATTATATATTATCTTGGTTGGGAATGGGTAAAATATCCTGGCTCTCCCAAACGGCAACAATAATTGCAAGTGCAGTTTTAATAAGTCTATGGCAGTCTGGCAAGATGATTATTATCAATCTTTCCGGACTTCAGGGAATTCCTACTTCACTGTATGAGGCAGCAGATCTGGATGGATGCAGCAAATTGCGTCAGGTATATTATATTACACTGCCCTTAATGACTCCAGTATTGTTCATGAATCTGATTATTGGATTGATTGGTGCATTTAAGACCTTTTCATCATTTAAACTTTTGACAAATGGAGGCCCGAATAACGCAAGTCTGGTTTATATGCTACATCTGTATAATAATGCATTTGTTAATTATCAATTGGGATATGCCAATGCAATGTCAATACTCCTGTTTGTTATTGTTGGAATATTAACCATTTGGCTCTTTCGGTCCTCTGCTAAGTGGGTCTTTTATGGAGGCGAATAATGAATAATAAAAGTAAAAAAGCAGTCAGAACAGTCAGCGGCTATTTTATACTTACTGTTTTGGCAGTACTCTTTATGTTTCCGCTTTATTGGTTCTTTTTAAATTCATTGAAGAATTATGAGCAGTTTTTCCTGTATCCGCCAAAGTTCTGGGTATGGCCATTGAGATTTGCAAACTATCTGGAAGCATACCGATACCCATCTCTGCAATTTGGGCAGATGTTGAAAAATTCAGTAATTATCACAGCCCTATCGGTAATCGGTACAGTTTTGTCATCTACTATTGTAGCATATGGGTTTTCCAGAATAAAATGGCGGGGCAGGGATCAGGTGTTTGTACTTGTGATTCTGACTATGATTATTCCGACAGAAGTTGTTTTGACGCCTTTGTACTCTATTTACAGCAAACTTCATTTGTTGGACACATGGATTCCAATCATCGCCCCCTTTTTCTTTGCCAGACCATTTTATACGTTCATGATCAGGCAGTCTATGATGGGGATTCCGATGGAGATGGATGAATCAGCAGAAATTGACGGTTGTAATGTGTGGCAAAGACTGCTTTATGTGATTCTTCCGCAGGTAAAACCGGCGCTATTGGCGGCTATGATTATGGCAATGCAGGATCAGTGGAATAATTATCTGGAACCATTGATTTTCATTAATTCAAATTCTAAGCAAACAATATCAGTCGGGCTTACATTTTTCAGCGGAATGTATAACATTCAATGGAATTTGGTGTTTGCAGCAGCCGTTATTGTAGCAATGCCAATTCTTGTAATATTTATATTTTTGCAGAAATATTTCATCCAGGGAATTGTTGTTTCAGGTGTAAAAGGCTAGTAAAAGAAGCTATTAAAGAAAGGACTATAATAATGAATCCACTACGAATGACACCACAAACGATAAGAATTGCCGGACACCGAGGCCATAGTGTGGGCGCTCCGGAGAATACTCTCGCTGCATTTCGGAAGGCTCGTGAAATTGGTGGGGAGGGTGTTATCTGCGAGACTGACCTCGCAATGACGAGTGATGGTGAGCTTGTCTTGATTCACGACGAAACCGTGGATCGTACCACTGATGGTCATGGCCTTGTTCAGAACATGACTTATTCGGAGATCGCCAAGCTCGACGCTGGCCGATGGTTTGGTAATGAGTTTGCCGGAGAAATCGTTCCACGGCTGAGGGACGCTCTGCAGCTCGCGCGCGGACTGGGAATCATCTATCAAGTTGAGCTAAAGATATATGATCGGAATGATGAGCTCTTTCCGAAACTGAGAGCACTGGTAAAAGAGTTGGGCTGTGCCGATCTTCTGCGATTCTCATCATTTGACTTTGCTCAACTAAGGGAGCTTAAAAAGGCTATTCCTGTAGTTCCTACAGTTGGTCATACGCATTCCCGTTTGATTGATCCTGTTGCGATTGCGAGGGAAGCAAATGTTGATGCGATCAATCTTGAAATTCAGCATTTTCCAAGTGGTGAGGCCATTCTGCTTCATGAAGCTGGTATTGCAACTTCACTGTATGTTCCAGATCCCCAAGTACTTGACCCGCTCAAGTCTTATGGTATGGACCTGTCCGCTTGCGTTGTTCAGTGGGTTAGCGAAGGGCAGCTTGATCAAATACTCTGTAATGATGTGGCACTAATGGCGTGCGTTAGGAGGGAAGCTCTTGGATACTAATTTGAATAGGAAGATATTACCTGAGTGCACGGTCGAGTCAGCTGTAGAGGAGATCGCACGTAATGCCGGTGAAATTGCACTTAAATACTTTCACTCACTGGCGGGTGTGCTCGTGGAAAAGAAGGGACACCTTGACCTGGTCACCCAAGCAGACAGAGAGGTTGAGGAATTCTTGATTGCCAGCTTGCACAAAGCTTTTCCGAATGACGGTAT
>Ga0153928_1001228_pt1 | contig 11692 bp, 8 predicted proteins | sample TSNJ012MetaG_FD_106656 | JGI IMG/M metagenome (GOLD analysis project Ga0153928, IMG submission 106656) | Attine ant fungus gardens microbial communities from New Jersey, USA - TSNJ012 MetaG | ecosystem: Host-associated > Fungi > Mycelium > Unclassified | place: USA: New Jersey, Wharton State... | reverse complement strand
TAACTTTGAAATAGGTCGGCAGGGAGTTTATCGCCTGCATCAGATGATACAGGCACAAGACAGTAGTGTTACTCGGACCAGCGTAGCTGTTGATTTGATTTTACGTGAATCTGTTAAATCAATCATTTGAAAAAAACCAGGTTAAAAGTTGCGGTTTAGATATATGAATTTTTGGGATTTGAGATATTTTAGTTTGCTGACTGCCCGTACACAATGACTGGGTTTTGGTAGTATATAAGTTTTAATAATTTCCCGACCTCCCGATTCCCTCAATCGACATTACGTGGATCATGATCGGATAAGATACGCAGGCTTTCTTTCAATGATATCATTTGTTGATGCGAAGCGGTATAGTGACCGGTACCTTTACCGGTACGATCATAACTTTTACAATATTGCTTTGGTGTACATCCGTATCGTAAAGAAAAAAACTTATTCAGGTAACGTATATCAGAAAAGCCGCTTTCAAGACAGATATCAAGCATATTGCGATTCGTAGTTTCAATTAAATGGACGGCATTGTCAAGACGGACTTGATTTAAGTAATCCTGAAAAGTTATTCCCAGCATATCCTTGACAAAATGAGATAAGTAGGTCAAAGAGAGTTCTTCTATATCAGCAATTTCCTGAAGTAATAGCTTTCTATTATAGTTCTCTTCTACGTAATCAACGATTCGCGTTAAGCGTCGGAAGCGTCGGTTCGATATTTCAAGCTCGGCATGTGATGGAATTTTATAAGGGAGGTTTTCCAATAAAGTAAGAACCAGTTTATTTGCGATGATTATGCATTGAAATTCATACAAAGGTCTCTGCTTGAAATACAAAATAGCCAATTGCAACATATGTGAAAGGGATTCTTGATAGATTTTTTGGGGGACATGATCGTGCAAGTCAAATTCCAAAAACTTCAAAGTTTTTATTGGTGGGAAGTAGACAGAAAACAGTTTATAAGACAATTGAACTGCTAAGATCAAAACATTTTCATCTTCCGCAAACAATTCGTGTGGTTCACCCGGATTCATGACAAAAATATCATTAACATGAAGAAGAAAAGGCTGGCCGCCTTTTTTTATTTTCAAAGAGCCACGCAATACCATTCCAAGCTCCAATTCAAAATGATAATGGGGAGTTCTGTATTTTAATTCTACAAGAAATATGTTCATATACTTGATCTTCAAATGGTCAACAAGTTCAAATTCATTCATTATGAAATCCTCTCTATTTGCCTATTAACAATCAATAGTTATATCAATTATAATAAATGTTTTTTATTTGTCAATAAAAAAAGCAAATTAATCGATTTTTTCTAACAAGTTAATCAAAGATTCAGAAGGTTGCGTGTAATATAATACAAATAACAAGAAATTTTGATATATTATATGAAGGAGGAGATTATGTATCGGTTTAAGTATTCGGTAGGTCCCTGGAACGTGCATAATGGTGCGGATTCGTATGGACCGCCTGTCAGAAATGAAATTTCTTTTGAAGAAAAGGTGAAAAAATTCGCAGAGATGGGCTTTTCAGCAATCCAATTCCACGATGATGATGCAGTGCCAAACATAAACGATCTTACGGAAGAAGAGATCAAAGCAGAGGCACGCAAAGTAAAAACGATTATTGATAAGTACGGCTTGGCAGCTGAATTTGTAGCCCCTCGCCTTTGGATGGATTCGCATACTGCCGACGGCGGATATATGAGTACTTCAAAAGCAGACAGGGAGTTCGCAATGTGGAGAACGTACCGCTCCATTGACATCGCAAAAGAATTGGGCACCGACATGCTCGTACTCTGGCTGGCCAGAGAAGGCACGTTATGTGCAGAAAGCAAAAGCCCTGTGTGGGCAACAAATGCATTAGTTGATGCAATCAATAAGATGTTGGAATATGATGCAAATATCAGGGTTGTAATAGAGCCCAAGCCAAATGAACCTATTGATCGAAGCGTCTGTGGTACGCTGGGTCACGTAATGGGCATATCAAGTGCAACTATTGATCCTGCCAGAGTAGGCGGTCTGTTGGAATCTGCACATGCATCCTTAGCCGGTCTTGACCCGGCCCATGAAATCGGATTTGCACTGGCATTGGGGAAACTTTGGGGCGTGCATCTTAACGACCAGAATGGGATTAAGTTTGACCAGGACAAATCTTTTGGAGCGGAAAATTTGCGCCAGGCATTCAACCAGATGAAAGTATTGATTGAAAACAATTATGGGGCCAATGGAGAATATATTGGCCTGGATGTAAAAGCGATGCGTACAACCAAAAATGAAGATAGTTACAAGCATATTGCGAACAGCCTGAGGGTTTGTAAAGCCATGGAAGCCAAAGTTGCGAAATTTGACTATGATTTCCAGAAGAAATGCGTGGAAAACAGAGATTTCGAAGGTCTTGAGATGTATGTACTGAACTTGTTAATGGGTCTTGAGTAGCAGATGAATGGGGGACCGAAATGAAAAAGAAAAACAAGGTAATTGTGGCTGGTCTTATATGCCTGGATATTACACCGGTATTCCCTTCCAATGAAGCCGTAAAACTGGATCAGATTTTAGTACCTGGAAAACTAATACAAATGGGAGCAGCGGATGTGCATGCAGGCGGTTGTGTTGCCAATACGGGTCTTGCAATGAAGTTGTTTGGAGCTGAAGTGATCTTAGTGGGCAGGGTTGGGCAGGATAGCTTCGGACAGTCGATTGAAAATATACTGAAAGAATACCATGTGCAAGATGGGCTGATCAAGGGTAAAGATACTGCCACGTCTTATTCCGTAGTAATTGCGCCGCCAGGTGTAGATCGGATTTTCCTGCATCATCCGGGAGCAAATAATACCTTTTGTGGTGATGATATTAAGGATGAATTGTTAGAGGAGGCAGTTTTATTTCATTTTGGCTATCCGCCGCTCATGAAACGGATGTTTGAATGTCAGGGAAAAGAGTTGATACACCTGTTTCAACGGGTAAAATTAAAAGGTTTAATAACTTCGTTGGATATGGCTGCAATTGACGAGAAATCGGAAGCTGCTTGGCAAGACTGGAAAGCAATACTAACAGAGCTGATTCCGTATATTGATATTTTTGCACCAAGTGCGGAGGAACTATGTTACATGTTGGAACCGGGGCGTTATCATGAATGGAATCAGCGCGCTGCCGGAAGAGATGTTACAGAAATTCTTTGTATTGAAGAAGATATAGCTCCCCTTGGAGAACAATTGATTAAAATGGGAGCAAAAATCGTTCTGATAAAATGCGGAGCGCCAGGATTTTATTACCGTACTGCATCCGAACCCAATATACTTAGCATCAGCAACGGGATTTTAAAAAATCCAGAAAGCTGGGCAGATCGAAGCGGTTTTGAAAAAAGCTATATACCTGATTGCCTCTTATCTGCCAATGGAGCGGGAGATACAACAATTGCCGCGTTTTTGACAGCAGCAATGAATCAATATCCTTTTGAACAATGCCTTCAACTGGCCGCCGCCGCCGGGGCCTCTTGTGTAACGGAATATGATGCCTTGAGTGGTCTGAAATCTTTTCCGGAATTGGAAGAAAAAATCAGTTGCGGTTGGTTAAAAGTACATTCATAGCATATTATTCAATTATTTTTTAATAATAGACTATAAGAAGCGAAGAATAGCAAATACGAGTATAAATAAAAGCACTTAGAGTGCTCATTTAACTAAAGGAGGTACGTATGAGGTTTACAGAAGGATTTAACCGAGATTGTAGTGGGTTGCGTTTACATAGGGCTCACAGCTGGCAACGAGCCAGCATCAACACCGACAGAGTGGAAATACTGGTACCTGCACGTGAAATCAACTGTCTGAACGATACCAATGCAGGTTCAAACCTGCACTATGTATTCACAGCACCATCCAAAGACATGCTTTCCTTACGCATTTACCACTTTGACCGGGGGGAAACATCGCCTGTCTATAGACTGAATTCGCAACTTTGTGCGCTGAACATCGAAGAAGATGAAGATACCCTGACCATTGCCAGTGGTCGATTGACTGCTGTACTACAAAAAAAAGGGTTGTTTATCTACCGGTTTTTTTACGATGGTCGTCCACTCACCCAAGGGGGGAACAAGGGAACTGCTTACGTGACTGATATTGATTATGAAGGAGCCCTTCTGGACGATGTCGACGGCCGACCGCCAAAAAAACACTATATGGACAAGACCTATATGCGCGAAATGCTGCAGCTGGATGTCGGCGAGTATATTTACGGTTTTGGCGAGCAATTTTCTCCTTTTGTGAAAAATGGTCAATCACTGGATATCTGGAATCGGGACGGAAATACGAACAGTAACTTTGCTTACAAATCCATTCCGTGGTATCTGTCAAGCCGAGGGTATGGCGTATTTGTGAACTCGCCAGATCAGGTTGAGTTCGAAGTCGGAACCGTGGATGTGCGCCATGTGGAGTTCAGTGTTCCAGGTGAGGAAATGGAGTATATCGTAATCGGCGGTGCTGACAACCGTGAGGTATTGAAACACTTTACCAGGCTTACAGGCCGAGCTGCTCTGCCGCCTGCCTGGAGCTTTGGACTATGGCTTTCGAGCAGTTTTGCACTGCGCGTAGATGCCGAAGTCACATTAGAGTTTATAGAGGGCATGCGTAAACGTGATATCCCTCTAAGCGTGTTTCATTTCGATGCCCGTTGGATGGACGACTTCAACTGCTGTGATTTCGTTTGGTCAAAGCGATTTGGTGATGCCAAGGCTCTTCTGCATGAATTGCATGAGCGGGGGATTAAGGTCTGTGTTTGGATCAATCCATACATCAGCCAAGAATCGGTATTGTTTCGTGAAGGCCGTGACAAGGGTTATTTCGTCAAAAACCCCGATGGAACTGTGTGGCAGACTGACAGTTGGATGAGTGGTGTAGCTGTTGTGGATTTCACCAATCCGGCCGCGACAGACTGGTTCTTAGGACAGCTTGAAGCATTAGTGGATATGGGTGTGGATTCTTTCAAAACAGACTTTGCCGAGCGTATTCCAACTAAAGCTGTGTATTATGATGGTTCCGATCCGCATAGGATGCACAACTACTATTCGGTATTATACCACCGGGCAGTGTTCAATTTGCTGCAGCGCAAAAAGGGAGAAGAGGAAGCTTGTCTGTTTGCCCGCTCTGCTGCTGTTGGCACTCAGCAGTATCCTGTACATTGGGGTGGGGATAACGCCGCCAGCTATGTTTCTATGGCCGAGAGTTTGCGTGGGGGTTTGTCTTTTTGTCAGTCAGGTTTTGGTTTTTGGGCACATGACATTGGAGGTTTTAACAACACTCCAACAGCCGATTTATACAAACGGTGGGTGGCTTTTGGCTTGTTGAGTACACACAGTCGATTGCATGGTTACCAAAGTTACAGGGTTCCTTGGCTTTTCGATGAGGAAAGTACCGAAGTACTGCGTCATTTTACCCGCCTGAAATGTACCCTGATGCCTTATCTGTATACTGGGGCTGTACGTGTGCACGAAGAGGGAGTGCCCCTGCTACAGCCGATGATGCTCGCTTTCCCTGGTGATCCGGTTTGCCTAACGTTGGATCGACAATACATGTTAGGAGATAACCTGCTGGTAGCTCCTGTTTTTGCGGACAGCGGCGACGTGCAATTCTATGTACCCGAAGGCCGATGGACAGACCTTCAGAGCAACAAAATCTATGATGGTGGACGTTGGTATCATCAACGATATGATTATTTCGGCTTGCCTCTGCTCGTACGTCCAGACACTATTTTGCCGATGGGTGCGCACAACAACACTGTGGAGTACGACTATACCGACGGTATACAGCTAAGATTGTATGGCTTTGAAGATGGAAACGAGACAATCTATCAACTGTGTAATATGCAAGGTCAGCATACAATGTGCATAGAGGCAAGGAGTAGCGGCGGTGTACTGGTAGTAGAGACAAGTGGTACCAATGCGCCTTACACAATCATGTTGCCGGGCATAAAGTCGGTGACGGCTGTACGCGGGGCAAGTCAACAGGTACTAAAAAGTGGGCTGGAGTTGCTTCCGGAGTCTGGTATGACACGAGTAGAAATTGAACTGTAAATGCTGTTCAACAAGAAATACCCGAATGAAAAAAGGAGGAAAAAATGATGAAAAAGTCAATCGTATGGATGTTGGTACTTTTGATGTTGGTTTGTTTGATGTCGGCTTGTGGAGGCGGCTCCAACACAGATGATGTCGAAAAAACGGAAGAGTCCGGTAGCAGCGAAACAGCGGAAGAGGCTGATAGTGACGTAACGGAAATCACCTTATTTAACAATAAGGTGGAGATTGATGAAGCTTTGCAGCAGTATGCGGAAACCTATGAAGAACTTACTGGAGTCAAAGTGAATATTACCACTTATGGCGGCGGCGGTGCCATTGATTCGTTTGACATGCTCAAAACCATGGCGCAAAGTGGTGAATTGCCCGATATCTTTGTAGTCGCCGGTCCTACCCATTATGAACAATTCAAGGAGTATATCCTCGATTTGTCCAATGAGGAATGGGTACAATATACCGACCAAAGTTATTATGGTGAGAGCGGTGAAGTGGTGGGTTTTCCAGTAGCTATTGAGGGTTATGCTTTAGGCTACAATGCCCGCATTTTAGAAGAGGCTGGAGTTGACCCTGCCACGCTGACCAATTTCGAAGCTATAAAGACAGCGTTTGAGGACATCGACGCCCAAAAAGAGGAACTAGGTCTTGATTGCGTAATTTCAATGGCGGCCAGTCCGGAGCTGGGCTGGGTAACCGGGGAGCAAAACTTTAATGTTTATCTCTCGGGCGGGCTTGCTCGCGATGACTCATCTGTAATCGACGCTACCTTGGCCGGCGAAGTAGATGAGGAACGTCTGCGTCAGTATGCCGATTATGTTGAGCTATTGTTCCAATACGCGAACCGGGATAATTTAACGGTTATAACGTACGATGCGCAACTAAATGATTTCATGTTGGAAAAGACGGCTTTTATCCATCAAGGCAACTGGATTGATCCTGCCCTGAAGGAAGCTGGAATCGACTTTGATATGGGTTATGTGCCCCAGGCATTCACCACAACTGACACGAATGGTATCTTTGTATCGGCACCTACCTGGTATGTGGTCAACAACCAGTCGCCTGCTGTTGAAACTGCCAAAAAGTTCTTAAATGACCTCGCCCTTACTCCCGAAGGTCAGGATTTCATGGTGAATCTGGCTGGCATGGTGCCCGCGTTCACCAACGTGGAACTGAGCCCCGAAGGCAAGCTTTCGAACGATGTGATGCGCTGGAACAGCGAAGCAGAGACCTACGCCTGGAACCAGTACAAACTACCTGGCGGCTTTGCCCAAAACACCTTAGCACCCATTTACGAACAATTCGCCGCTGGCAGCATCGACAAAGAAACCTTTATTCAAAGCATTGCCGATGCGATAAAAAACATAGGTTGACATTGTCATAGAGCAAAACAGGGAGCAACCAAGACGGAAGCTGCCTGTTTTGCATAAAATCAAATGAGGAGAATACCGCCATGCGAAAACGTAAAGACAACTTGCTTTTTACAGCGTTTCTGTTTCCAGCCTTGTTTAGTTTGATTATGGTGATCGGCATTCCATTTCTTCTGGGCATCTATTATTCCTTCACCAATTGGAACGGCGTTTCTAGTGATGTTTCCTTCGTAGGTTTTGCCAATTACCTGGCTATTTTTCAGAAAGATCCGAAGTTTCTCCATGCCTTTCTTATCACCATCATATATGCGTTGCTAAACGTGTTGGTGGTGAATGTAGTTGCCGTAGGCTTAGCCTTGTTGGTAACGCAGCATTTGCGGCTGACCAATCTTTACCGGGCTGCCTTCTTTGCCCCGAATCTGATCGGTGGGCTGGTGTTAGGATATATTTGGCAGTTTATCTATAACAACGTCATTTCATCTTTCAGCTTCATGCCGCAAATGCTGGCTAAACCTGGTACGTCATTGGTTGCGATTGTTATCACCGGTACCTGGCAGTACGCTGGGTACATTATGATGATTTATGTTGCGGCAATCCAGGGCGTGCCAGATTCTCTGATCGAGGCCGCTGCGATTGACGGAGCCACCTTCGGGCAGCGTTTCCGCCACATCCTGTTCCCGCTTATCGCCCAAAGCTTCACCATTTGCATGTTCCTGTCGCTCACCAGTTCTTTTAAGCAGTTTGATGTGAATGTTTCGCTGACGAACGGGGGTCCCGCAGCCACATTCATGGGCGAATCAATCCACTTCACAGAGCTTATGGCTCTAAATATATATAATACCGCTTTTTCCTATAACAAGATGGGTGAAGGACAAGCAAAGGCTATCATTTATTTTCTGCTGCTGTTGGTGACCTCGGTAACGCAAGTATATTTCAACAAGAAAAGGGAGGTGGAGGTCTGATGAAAAAATCAAAGGCAGTCCGTTGGTTCGTTGAGATTATTACATTTTTCTTGATGCTGCTGTTCGGTATACCGATATTTATTGTGTTTATTAATGCTGCGAAGTCAAACCTGATGATCAATGCCGACCCCATAGCATTGCCCGAAAATTTAAGCGTGCTGGTAGCTAACATCGTAAAGGTGTGGGAACACCCAAACATCCGCTTTCCTACATCGCTTCTTTCTTCCGTCGTTATCACCGTTTTGAGTGTAGGGCTACTGGTGATAATTTCTTCCATGGCAGCCTGGGTCCTTTGTCGGAAGAAAAGCCGTTTGTCGACTGTGCTTTTCCTTCTGTTTGTAGGTACGATGATTGTGCCCTTTCAGGTCGTGATGCTACCGCTGGTGTCGTGGTTCAGCACGATACAGGCTAAACTTGGCATTCCGATGTTAAAATCTTACCAAGGTATCATTTTTGCTTACATGGGTTTTGGAGTGCCGCTGTCAGTATTTTTGTTCCATGGTTTCATAAAATCGGTGCCGTTGGAACTGGAAGAAGCCGCTACAATTGATGGCTGTTCCCGCGGGATGGTATTCTTCCGGATTGTATTGCCCATACTCAAACCCATTATTGTCACGGTAATTGTGCTGAACGGACTTTGGATTTGGAACGATTATTTACTGCCCCTGATTCTGCTGGGTCTCGGCAATCCCATTCAGACAGTTCCCTTGTCTGTGAGTAATTTTGTCGGTTCTTTTTTGAAAAAGTGGGACTTGATACTCACTTCCAATCTGATGGCCATGGCACCGATGCTGATATTGTTTGTGTTTGTGCAGAAATATATGCTCAAGGGCATGGTTGACGGCGCTGTCAAGTAGGACAGCAACACCTTTATATTGAGAAAGATGGTGATGATCAAGATGAGAAAAGCAGTCATGTATGGAGCGGGAAATATCGGCAGAGGATTTATCGGAAAAGTGTTTGCACAAAGTGGATATGAAGTATGTTTTTTAGACATTGATCCGGTTATAATTCGGGCATTTAACGAAAAAAAAGTGTATTCTGTACATGTCGTAGCAAATGATACAGATTATTACGAAACAATTGAAAATGTTTATGCGGTGGATGCCGACAGTGACCAGGCAATTGAGGAAATCGCTTCGTGTGATATCATGGCAACAGCAGTTGGAGTTAATATTCTACCCCAAATCGTACCTAACCTGACTTGCGGTATCCGAAAAAGGATGCATGATCATAACAGACCGCTAAATATTTTGCTGGCAGAAAACCAGATTCATGCAAACCAAATGGTACGGGAATGGATTTATCAGGAACTGACGCAAGAAGAACAAGACTGGACGGAGGAGAACCTGGGGCTGGTCGAGGTATCCATCGGAAGGATGGTACCACCGCTTGCACCGGAAGAAAGATTGGCGGATCCTTTATTGATCGCAGTAGAACCCTACTGTGAACTTCCGGCTGACCGCGTGGGATTTAAAGGCGGAATTCCTAAACTTACCGGACTTGTACCATTTACACCATTTGATTTTTATATTAAACGGAAATTATATCTGCATAACATGGGACATGCTATCTGTGCATATCTGGGTTGGCAAAAGGGACATGTCTACATTGCACAGGCAATTGAAGATATTCGGATTTTTGATGTGGTAAATAAAGCGATGCAACATGTCGCGCAGGCGCTGCATAAAGAATACCCACAAATTCCGCTGGAAGAGATTGAAGCAAATAAAGAGGAGCTTTTATTACGCTTTCGAAATAAAGCACTTAAAGATACGGTGATACGCGTAGCGGCTGACCCAATCCGTAAACTTAGAGGCAATGACCGTCTGGTTGGTGCTGCTATCTATTGCCTTAGTCAGGGAATTGATCCGAATAGCATTGTGACGGGAATTATCTCAGCATTTAATTATATAAATCCGCAGGATCCAAATAGCATGGATATTCAACGATCCTTGGTTGAGTTTGGTATAAAGCAAACCTTGAAAATCGTTTCCGGTATGGAGGAAGATACCGCCTTGGGCAGGATGATTGTAAATGGATGGTATTCAATCAAAGAATGATACAGTAACTGGCGTTGCCCGATATTGAATTGAGAGGTTGATCATAGATGAAAACAACAGCATTAAGGCTATATGGAAAGAATGATCTACGTTTGGAAACGTTTGAATTACCACCAATTAAGGAGAATGAAATCTTGTTCAAGGTAATTTCCGATTCTGTTTGCATGTCTACATATAAAGCGGTGATACAGGGAAAAGATCACAAACGGATTCCGGAAGATGTGGATCAGAATCCTACGTTGATGGGACATGAATTCTGTGGGGAGGTCATTGAAGTAGGAGAAAGATGGAAAGAAAGATATAAAACTGGCGAAAAATATGCCATCCAACCTGCGCATAATAAAAATGGCACATTGAAGGCACCAGGATACTCATATCAATTTTGTGGTGGTGATGCGACTTATTGCATCCTGCCTTCCGAATTGATGGAGATGGAATGTTTGTTGAAGTATGAGGCAGATGCGTGTTTTTACGGTTCACTGGCGGAGCCGGTATCCTGCATTATCCGTGCTTACCATGCAGTATACCATGCTGAAATGGGTACCTATGCGATTGAGATGGGTATCAAAAAGGGTGGTAACATGGCACTCCTTGCAGGTGTAGGACCAATGGGTCTTGGGGCGATTGATTATGCGCTGCATAATCCAGGCAAAAGACCAAAGCTCCTTGTGGCAACGGATATTTCAGAAGAACGACTGGCACGAGCAAAAGAACTTTTTACGGTAAAAGATGCCAAACAAAACGGCGTAAAATTACATTATTTAAATACTTCAAAAATAGATGCCGTACATGAACTAATGCTGCTTTCGGATGGGCAAGGATATGATGATGTATTTGTATTTACGCCGGTGAAGCAGGTTATTGAACAAGGAGATTCTATTTTGACAAAAAATGCTTGCCTGAACTTTTTTGCGGGTCCGGCAGATCCTGCTTTCAAAGCGGAAATTAACTTTTATAACATACACTACAACTACACACATATTTTAGGCACAGTGGGGGGAAATCGTGATGATATGCAGGAGGCGCTTAAATTAATGTCGAATGGCATGATGACCCCCTCCGCAATGATTACCCACATCGGTGGTCTTGACAGTGCAAAAGAAACCACATTGGATCTCCCGAAGATTTCGGGTGGGAAAAAGCTTATTTACACTCATATCCGCATGCCTCTTACAGCTATTGCTGACTTCGCTGATAGGGGAAAGACAGAACCGGTTTTTGTAAAGTTAAATGAAATTTGTATGAG